>Ga0208855_1000210_pt1 | contig 16986 bp, 34 predicted proteins | sample LakMenEpi17May12_FD_150708 | JGI IMG/M metagenome (GOLD analysis project Ga0208855, IMG submission 150708) | Freshwater microbial communities from Lake Mendota, WI - 17MAY2012 deep hole epilimnion (SPAdes) | ecosystem: Environmental > Aquatic > Freshwater > Lentic | place: Lake Mendota, Madison...
GACGGGATTGGTCAGCCAACCGTTGTGCGAGAGCAAGACTTCATTTTGATAGACGCCCCTATTGTTGAAGTATTCGGCGTCGGATTCGGCTTTGTGGCAATGAAGAGTGGTGTGTTTGAGAGGTGTGACAGGCCGTGGTTCTTGATGGAGAGAATTAGGTGGGCGCACTTGGATTTTGATTTGAACATTGGTGAGGACTATTCGTTCTGCATGAATGCAAGGCGTAATGGGTTTACTATTTACTTGGACACCAGAATTAAAGTGAAGCACCACAAGGAGATTATCTATGAGCTTAGGTAGAAGCGTTACCGTGATAACTCCTACAACCGGCGCACCAGAATTAGTAGACGCCCTTATTAGTGTAGAAAACCAAGACTACGATGGGCCAATCGATCACTTAGTAGTTGTCGATGGTCAGGAGTTTTTGCCTAAGGTTATTGAAATGGTTGAAAGGTCTGGAACGAATCCAACTGTTATGGTGCTCCCATACAACACTGGAGCCAATGGTTGGAATGGACATAGGGTTTACTCGGCTGTACCTGCGCTTGTAAATAGCGAATACATTGCTTTTTTAGATCAAGACAACTGGTATGAAGTAAATCATATTTCAAGTCTGGCTGCCAAACTTGACAATAATGAAAATCTAGAACTAGCTTTTTCATTGAGATCTATCTACGAAAAAGATAGGACCTACGTAACAGATGATAATTGTGAGTCGCTAGGTCTTTGGCCTATTTGGAACTCAGGGGGGACCGGATTTTTAATTGACACGAGCTGCTTTTTCTTTAGAACGGCTTTTATAAGAAGAACCGGAAGAAAGTGGCTGCACCCCTACAATGCTGACGCCGTGTATTCAATGTCATTAAAAACAGCATTTTCTGGCAAATACGAAACAACTGGGCTGTACACCTTAGGCTACAGACTAGGTGGGGGACCTAAATCCGTGAAAAAAGAATTTTTCTTAATTGGCAATATTTACTACATGGATATGTATCCGGGCGGTAACTATCCTTGGAAAAATTTTACTGGCAAATAAGATAGCGTGAATATATGAAAAACAGTGTAACTTTTTATTGTAAAGATGCTTCAGAAAAATTTCTTGAGGAGTCTTCTGTAGATTTATTTATTGGCCATCCGCCCTACTATATGACTGAATTAGAGCTAAATGGTGGTGATCCAACCAAGCAAATGCAGAATGCCGAAAGCCTAGATCAATATCTAGAAAGACTGCTGCTTTCTTTTCTTCACATGGAAGCTGCTTTAAAAGAAGACGGCCATATGTTTATTGCTCTTGAGAATACCAGGCTGGGCCTTGGGATTTTGCCAAAAATATTTGATAAAACTAAACTACAACTCCAAAGCATAAGACTATGGGACTACTCATCTAAATTTGATATGGGCGGCAACTCTACTGTTTTATTTGCACACTTTACCAAAAAACCTTGGAGCGCGGGGGATCGCCCGCAGGGACCATTTGTTCTTACTAACTCGTGGTCAGAGGCTACCGAAGAACTTAAGGATTATCACACAAACTATTCAACAGTCGGGGCTGCGCCGGAAGGTGTATATCGAGAAATGATAAAAAACTACTCCGAACCGGGAGATGTTGTTGCAGACATTTTTGCTGGATGTGGGACTGTCGGGGTGGTTGCTTTGCAGTTGGGTAGGAAGTTTGTCTATAATGATGTTTCTGAAGATAAGCTGCTTATTTCCCAAGTAAGAATTAAAGACTTGCAAGATGGTAAGTAAGAAAAGATCTTGGGCTAAGTCGCTGACTTGGCGGGTTGTGGCTATCGTGAGTACTTTTGGAATTGGGTACTTTTTAACTGGCAGCTTGACATTTGCCGCATCTTTGACTTTAATATCTAATGTGATCAACTTTGTGCTGTACTACCTCCACGAGCGGATGTGGCTAAACATCCAGTGGGGAAAAGATTGAAATGGCTAAAGACAAAAAAGTAAACGCCCCTATTGTTGAAGAAAACGAAGAGCGAACAGCGATGTTTGGGTGGTGCAGCACTGGACATCATGATACGTGTGTAGTTAGGATTCCTAGGTACAAGTGTGCTTGCAAGTGTCATGGAGGCGAAGATGGATGAGTTTGAGCGTGGAGTTCAGGCTGAGCGCAAACGAATCATGGAGGCGCTGCACCGATACAAAGCTGAAGGACTAGAAATAGTACAAGTGGCGTCCCAACCGGGGATCAATACAAGAGCAGTAAGAAGATTTGATACGGCTGAATTAATTGAAAGACTTTGGAAAGAACGTGATTTAAATGAACAAGAATAAATGGGCATCAGTAATGATGGTTGATGGCATGGTGTTTGAGGGCATGATTGCAGAGGAAACGTCCTGGGGACTGTATCTGCATATAGGTGGCAACTCTGATCGGCTGTCGCTTTTTCCTTGGCACGCTATCGGTAGAGTCGTATATAAGCTAGACCTGTAAAATTTTACTATGCCGATCACAATAGTTGAACAATTTATTAGTGAAGAAGATTGCAAAAGATATCTTAGCTTTTTAGAGCCTAAGGCCACACTGAGTGAACGTACTCAAATTATGAATGCTTTAGGCTATCCGTCCTCGCTAGTTGCTTCTAAAATTGGCAAAGATACCGGTGTAATACCTGGGGAACAAAATGAAATCAACTTTGAAATAGGCGAACTATTCGAAAAAATAAAAGCTAAAGCCGAAGATGTTTTTGGGGAAGAGCTTGATTTATGTAATGCAAACTATCAAATGCTACCTAAAGGTAGTTCAAATCCTATGCACTCAGATACCACGAAAGATGACGGCAGCCCTCTCGCTAAAGACGGATCCCCCGAGGAAGTCGAGTGGAGCGGTCTTTTGTATCTGAATACCAATGGTAAAGACTTTGAGGGGGGAACTCTCTACTTTGAAAAGCAAGACTTAGAGTATTTCCCTAAAGCCGGAGACTTAGTGATTTTCCGTGGTGACATGGAGCACAGGCACGAAGTTCGAACAGTGTTGGAAGGCGAAAGAAAAAACCTAGTATTCTTCTGGGCAAAGCGTGGCAATGTGTCAGATGGTAATAGGTTTGACGTAGATTATACTTAGTGGCATGACTGTACTAGTTAAAGAACGCTACATAAGTGAAGAAGACTGTAAAAAATATATAGAGTTTTTAGATCTTCACAGCTACCCCGGGCAGGGCAAAATTATAAATGCTTTGGGGTATGAGTCCTCTTTAGCTGCGTCAAAAATAAATGAAGAGACTGGAGTCATACCTGGAGACTACGATCCAGTAAACAAAAATTTGGGGGCTTTGTTTGAGCAAACAAAAAAGTATGCAGAAGAAGTTTTTGGATGCGAGCTAGATCTTTGTCAAGCAAACTATCAAAATCTTTTGACGGGTGCTTTTAATCCATTACATGCAGATGCAACTAGATTAGATGGCACCCCCATTCACGACAATGAAATTCCTCAAGAGCTGGAGTGGAGTGGCCTTATTTATTTAAATACTCAAGGGCAAGACTTTGAGGGTGGAGATATATATTTTCCAGAACTAAATTTTGTTTATTCCCCTCGGGCCGGGGATTTGTTGCTATTTAAAGGAGACGTCGAACATCAGCATGGAGTTCACGAAGTGACAGCTGGAAATAGAAAAAACATTGTTTTATTTTGGGCAAATAAAGGAAATGTCTCGGGATTTAATTTCTTTGACGTTAATGATAAAAATTAATTATGATTTTAAGTGCTTGTATATTTGGGTATGGTCCTATAGGTAAAGCTGTAGTAGACAAATTTACTTGTCTACCTGGCTACGGGAAAGACATAAGAATACACATAGTCTATGTAAAAAAGTTAAAAGACTTTCCAGAAGCTCAATTAAATAACCAAAACTTTTGGAAAATAAACAATAAATATTTCAATAATGAAAAATTAAGCATAACTATTGGTGACGACCACGAGTGGTTAAATTCAAGTGGATATATGGGGCACGATGTTATTTTTGATTGTTCGGAGAAAGACGATGACTTTTCGCAAGAAATTAACGATCAACTTAATTTAAATAATAATTTTGTTTTATATAAATGTTCAAGCTTAGACTCTGTTGATGAGTTTATGGAGCCAATTTTAGATAGAATAACTAAACTCAGAAAATTAAAATTTAATGAAAAAATTAAAGAACAAATAGACAGTTCGGTGTTTAGTGAAAAAAGTAACTACAAATTAACTTTGAATGCAAGAAAAACTTTTTATTCTGAGACAGAATACAACTCAAAAAAAATTATTGAAGATGATCCAAAAAGAATATATGAAAATAATTCGAACGGGTTTAGATCAAAAAAAGAATTAGAAAAAACCCCCCTATTATTTGCTGGCTGCTCGGTAACATACGGAGTGGGAGTCTCTATAGAAAACATTTGGGCGACTCAGGTGGCCAAACTTTTAAATTTAGATCATACAAATATAGGTAAGTCTGGTGCTTCTACTGGTCAAATAGTAAATTCTATTTTTAAATATGTAGAAACATATGGGAACCCGGAGTATCTTTTTTGTCTTTTCCCTGACTATAAAAGATTTTATGTGCCGGTAGATGGTGTGTTTTATGCAGAAAAATTAAATAACAAAAATAAAGTTCCTACAAATATAGAAAAAGAAAGTAGTGAATCGAATAAAAAATTTTTTCAAACTGTATATTTGGGAGTAGAAAAAGAAAAAAATAATAAATTAATTAAACTTCCATATGACTATAGAAAAGTTTTTTCCGATGATTTAGCAATATATGACGCAATGAAAAGCATTAGATATTTAGAGCAATACTGTAGGGCAGCGGACATAAAATTATTTTGGGCCACTTGGGATCCTGTATTTAACGGATTAGTTATAGACTCTCAGCTTGAGCCAGACACAAGATTTGAGAAATTTTTTAATTTATACGATCACAATTTTGACTATTCCAGAATTAAGCTATCAGAAAATAGTATTAAAGAAATATTTTTTGACAACTATGCTGATTTTGAGCTGTGCTTATCTAGTCACATTAATCCGGGGGTTGAATGCACCTGCGGAACTTTGTGCCATGCAGAAATTAAAAAAGAATTTCCTGATGAATATTTTGCAGGTACCGACTCTGCTCTTGGCCACCCCCACTTTGGGGCTCACTGGCACAGGCATGCTGCCGAAAGTTTTTATAACGAATTTACTAGAGCAAAATCCCGGTAAACCTGTGCTAGGCTGTGGGCATGGCACTAAATGACTTTGAGTATGTAGAAGATCCCTTGAAGGAGCCTTCGGGCTTTAGGGGGGCTTCGTTTTCCACCTTTGGGGAGGGGGATATGGAAATCTTTGAAGTCAGCATTGCCAAGGCCATCCTTAAGAAGCAAGAGGCGCTTAATGCGATAGACGCCCTTACTGATGCAGCTGGAGAATCCTGGTATGAACTGGGAGAGAAGATGGCTGAAAAAAGATTTTTAGGAATACTTGACAAGTTTGAGGAGAACCTGCTAGATTCTGAGGAGGACGCCAAAATGACGATCCACCTAATAAGGAAAATGGTAGAGACTGATGGACAAGAAGAATAAATATTCCACTGATCAGCTAGCTGAGATCTTTGCAAAGATCGAGGTAGCAAAGATGCTAACCGACATGGGCGGAAAGCTAGCAAAAGAAGCAGCCAACGATTTAGCTTTTTTCAAAATCACCAATGAGATTCCTGACAGGGACGAAAAATAATGGACGCCCTTATGCGGGAACTATTCGGATCTGCCTGGGCCTACTATGTTGCTTTTGCAATTTTAGGTATTTGGTTTGCGATTGAAAGATGGGGAAAGAGGAAGTAATGATTAAGTATTTATGGAAAAAGATCGATTGGACCGTAGTTCAAGTTGTGATATTAGTTGGAATGCTGCCAGTGATGTTGGTTATTGGTGCATTGTTCTATCAACTATTTAGCGCAAAATATAGATAAAATAAATTTATGTTTCGCATAAATTTTAGACATTACCCCCCAAGTCGATTTGCAGTAGAGAAGCATTACGGGATATGCTTTGAGTGGCACCCTAAAAGAAAAGGCGTAGACTTCTTTTGGGGTAGGCACGTATATACGTTTTGGGTAGGAAGAAGTTACTAATAAATGAGTGAAAAAATTTTGCACTGGTGCGAGGTGTGCGACACCGAAGCTGAGCTGACATCTGAGGAGGGGTTCAGTCGGGGCTGGGACTTCCCGCCGAGGATGGGTGCTTGGGGAATTGTGTCTCCCCGCACTTGCCCAAAATGTTTTATAGATAAAACTGCTTGGTTTGCATTAGCCAGTAAAGAGACGTTGACTGAAAGACACCTGCTAACAATTGAAAGAATTAGGGGAGAGCTGTAATGAAGCGTCACGAATCTTTTAATGAACTTGAAGAGGCCATAAAAATTGGTGAATACAGAAAGCGTCAGCACAATAAAAAGAAAGCAAAAGTGAATAAGGAAGATTGGCAGTGCGGCGACTGCGGGACTGTCTACAGTTATAAAGTGCAAAGTTGCACCAGCCCTGAGCTAGATCGATGGGCTCTTAGAAAGTTTCAAGAGGGCTACGAGTACGGGGTATCTGTAGCTGAAAAAGAAGTTGGCAGACTAAAGGATGCAATACAGACTGTTGAAGACTTTGGTTTTGAAGTAGTGTTTAGTAGGAGATAAACGTGAATCCAGAAGATATTTCAAAGATGATAGACGCCGTCACTCAGTATGGTGAGATTATGGGCGGTATGAGAAATCAGCTTATAGCCCAGGGGTTTAGCGAGGAAATGGCCGAGCAGTTAGTGTTGGAAGTTATTAGAAAGGCAACCGCATGAGTTTTGAGAGATTTGGCAGCTCGGATGTTTACATCTACGAGCACGTGGGTGGATTTATTGAGTGCTGTGGTTGCTCTTTGGCACTACCTGATGGGGACGAGATTTTTGGGTTTACCTCTCTAAAAACTCCCCGGGAAGCTTTGTCACACTTAGATTTGCATGAAGAAATCGGGGATGATATCGGAGGAGCTCGCCGGAGGATTGAGAAAGAGTACGAAGATTTAGACGCCCCTATTGAACCTTACGTTGAAGATCCTGAAGTGGCCAAAAAGCGAAGGGCTAGAATGAGGGAGTTATTTCCAAATAGCCGGTTTAGGGATGTCAGTAACGGAGAATAAATGCCAATAATGACAAGAGAAGGCCATTGCGAGTTTGATGGCTGCGAGAAACAGATTAAAGCAAAGCGGCTTTGTCAGTATCACTATCACAAGGCTTTGTATCCAAGGAACTGCGATAGGCCTAATGTCATTCTAAAAAAGAAAAAGGTAGATACTCTTAACGGAGCAGAACTCTGGGCGTTAATTGAAGCAGACCTAAAAAGCGGAAAGTTAAAACTAAATAGGTAACCACTGTGACTACTTGGATCGTTTACACTAAAAAAGAGAATTCTCCTCTCTGGAAGAGCGACAACAAAAACGACTTGGATATAATAGTTCGGAAATTGCCAGATGCTATTAGCACTAAGCTTTATGTGGCAGAAGCTAAAAAACAGGAGAAAAAATGAAACTATTAGTTAACCACTGCTCGCACGGGTTTACTTTGTCTGAGCGTCAGAAGACTCTTTTCCCGGAGCTGCAGACTGTTCCATACATGAAGGTGTCAGACGTAAACCGAGCTGACGAGCGTCTTATTGCTTCGTTTGAGGCTGGAGACAACCGTGGCGATGGCGGATCAACTCTAGCTATCGTAGAGATTCCAGACGGCGCTCGCTTTAGAATCATCTCTCGAGATGGATATGAAGAAGTTGTTTGGACTATGGGAGAGCTTCACAGCGCATAATGTCCGCTAAATATCTTGGCAAAAATTCCTGGGTAGATGACTACAATCATGTAATTGTAAACGTCCATGCAAGTAATAAGTGCAAGAATGACTACTGCACTCTCCATAACCCCTCTGATCATCATATGTTAGGATTTCCTCAGAGGTGGAGGCAAGATCGCCATATTATGGAAAGAATGTGCCCTCACGGTGTTGGACATCCGGACCCAGACGATATTGCTTTAAATACTGTTCATGGGTGCGACGGGTGCTGCGTTAAGGAGATATTTAATGGCTAAGTTTGAAGGAACCCCAGAGGAAATGGCTGCATTTGAAAAAGGTGTAGCCACTGAGCGGGAACGAATTCTAAAGATTTTAAGAAAGTTTCACCAGACTTTTGGGTCAGGGGATATTGCTGAATCGACAACAATGATGGAAACCAAGTACATGTACAACTTCATCATTGACGCCAGACCAGTTAAATAGCTTGAGTTAGTAGCCAAAATGAAAATTCTTGGCATAAATGAGACAACGCACGATGCTGCAGTTTGTCTTATTGAAAATGGCGAAGTTCTATTTGCTGGTCATGCCGAGCGTTACAGCAAAGAAAAGAACGACTGGTTCACTAACGATGCTCTTATAGCAGATGCCCTTACTTATGGGACCCCCGACAAGATTGCCTACTACGAGGACTACTGGCTAAAGAAGCTAAGGATTGCTAGGCATGGTGGGTTGGGGGGAGGAAAACCATACTTTAAGTCGAGCCGATTGCTTAGGGGAATTCCAGTAAAAGATTTTAAGCACCACCAGTCTCATGCTGCTGCTGGGTATTACACGTCCAACATGGCAGACGCCCTTATTGTCGTGCTAGACGCCATCGGAGAATTCCAGACTTCCACTGTGTGGGTGGGGGAGGGCGACAAGATTAACCTAGTCTGGGAGCAAAAATATCCAGTTAGCTTCGGTCTTTTTTACTCTGCTTTCACCAAACTAATTGGTCTTAAGCCAAATGAAGAAGAGTACATCATGATGGGTATGGCAGCCTATGGTGATGCCAATAGATATTATGAAAAAGTCAGACAATATTTTCCAGTCTTTGATCGTCAAAAATATAACTTCCACTCTGGCATTATTGACTGGAAAGAGCCGGTAGAAGGTCAGGCTAGATTTGATTTAGCAGCTGCAGTACAAAAAGTATTTGAGGATCGTCTCATGGAATTCATGGGGTTTGCAAAAAGTATTACTAGAAAAAAGAATCTAGTCTTTATGGGCGGCTGTGCTTTGAATAGCAAAGCTAACACCCTGCTGCGGAACATATTTAAAAATGTTTGGATCATGCCTAATCCAGGGGACGCTGGGTCGGCTTTAGGGGCTGCTGCAGCTTTGTATGGCAAGCATTTGAATTGGCAGGGGCCGTACTTAGGTCATGGGGTTGGGGGAGACTATCCAGTAGAGAAAATACTAAACGCCCTTATTGTCGACAAGATAGCGCCAGTAGCATCTGGTAGAGCTGAGTATGGTCCGAGGGCATTGGGAAACCGAAGTATCTTGGCGGATCCGAGAGATCCTGATATTAAAGACAAGGTAAACCTAATCAAGAAGCGGGAGTTGTTTAGACCGTTTGCTCCGGTGGTTATGGAGGAACATGCTAGCGAGTGGTTTGACATGAACTACACTTCGCCTTACATGCAGTACACGCCTAGATGTCTTAAGCCAGAGTTAATTCCTAGTGTGGTCCACGCCGACGGAACTGCCAGGGTCCAGACTGTAACTGCCCGGCAGCATCCCGGTCTATATCAGGTATTACAGAAGTGGTATAGCCTTACCGGTGTACCAGTGCTATTAAACACTAGTTTGAATATTAAAGGGCAGCCTATAATAAACGACGCTAGTGATGTGAAAGAATGGACCAAATATTATGGCAGGGAGATCATAAGCTAATGATTATTCTTTACTACCTCGAGAAGGCGTATAAGAAAGTAAAAAACTTTATATTTCCAAAGAAAAACAACGATAAAGACAGGTTTATATACTGATGTCGTATTTTGACAAATTTGATCGGGAGATTGTTTTGGACCTAGATGAAGCAACGAAGCTTGCAGTAAAGGTTGTGATGAAGGAGGGGGAGCTACAATTTAGGGAACTTTTGATAGACGTTCTTAAGAAAGAAATAGCAGACGCTCGGGGGGCCCTTAAAGTTGAGCCAAATCTTGAGTGGGAAGATGGCCTCGAATACTGCATCCATCTGCTCAAAAACATGGATTCAGACGCTAGCTAGAATAGTTAAAAAGACTTAGGAGAATTTATGTGCGGTGGAAACTGCGGTTGTGGCAGCTCTTTTGACGAAGAGGGCCTATTTGAAAAACCAGCTAAGCCTAGGGTTAATCCGGCTACGTTAGAAGAGGACAGCAAAGCTTCTTTCAATACTGGGTACGCCGAAGGATTTAGACACGCCAGGGAAGTTTTCTGGGAGGAGTTCCAGATCAAAGCTAGCGACGCAAAGATGGTTGCAAAGTATTTGGCTGAGGAAGATCCTGGTGCCCTAGAAGTTGACGGCTTAAGAATTGTTGCTGCTACCTATCTTCATGCTTCAGACGTAATTATTAGGGACCGCAGAGAATACCCTGGCTACATCGAAAAAGACGAAAAGCTTTTTTAGTAGACGCCCACGTGGGTAAGTATTAGTGTGTAGATATGGAAGACTCCGAAAAAAGATTTCTTTATAGGTTTGAGCATTACGAGCCGCTGGATGGAGAAGTTTATGTTGAATGGCTTTGGCTGAAGCGGGATGAAATTATTCCATATGCGGCTGAGGGCGAGACTTCTTTTAGAATAGCCACCAAAGACGAAGAAGATCTTTATAACGAAGCATATGCAGACGGCTACTCTATTGCTGCTTTGATTGAGTATGAGTCTCAGTATGACGGCATAACATTTCGTGTTGAATTGGATAAAAGTGGCGATTTAGATTTCACTAGCAAAAAAATGTTTCAATGCGCCGTTTGCAATCGTCATTTAGATTTTGAAGACAATGTTGCTTCTGCTGGCGGTATGTACTTAGGAGCTGTCAGAGACGAAAAGCTTTGGCACATTTGCTATGACTGCGCACAAGGAAGAGCTGAAGTAGAGTGGATTGAACAAGGGTGGGTATGGGACGATGACTCTTGGTCAGCGGACGAAAAGAATAGCTAAACCATACATTGCTCAATACAAGCGATCCCCGTGGTGGGTTAAGAGTTTAACGCTTGGTTTGATTGGTCTAATTATTCTGCCAGATCCCTTTGACTGGTTTCCGGGGGTCGCTTTTCTAGACGAGCTTTTGTATGCTACGCTACTGCTTAAGTTGCTTTACAAATACGGGGCATTGCCCAGCGAAGTAAAAACAAGCCCAAAAGATTTAGTAAAAGAAATATTGAGGAAAGATGAATCTAGATGAGTTCAGAAAAATCGCGCACAAGCATTATCAATTCGCTGAAGACGTTTTGGTCAAAAAACAAAATGATTACGGTCCCACTAACATTAGTCGCTCTCCCGGTGGTCCTCTTAATGGTCTCCGTGTACGTATACATGACAAGGTTTCACGGATCAACCATCTCATCGATTCGGGAGTCACGCCAGAAAACGAATCGCTAAAAGACTCTTTTCTAGATCTAGCTAACTACAGCATTATTGCCATGATGGTATTGGACGGGGAATGGCCAGAAAAGTAAACGTCTCTTACGAAAGCCTTCGTCAAGAGGGACGCGAAGAAGTTTTGGAATGGCTAAGGCAGCACGAGATTATCAGCTACAGCAAGCCTGAGAATAAATACTTTGTTTTTAATCAAGACAGTAAGTGGTTACTGTTTTTGCCCTGGGAAAAATCAGAGAAATAGCTCGCTGGTAGACTGGTCATACGTTTGTTTAGGAGCGCTATGACTAATCATCCACCTATGTTCGCATCTCAGGCTGCGGACCAAAAGAAATGGGACGAGGGCTTTAAGGCTGGCATTGCAGAAGCTCTACATGAACTATCTTCGGCTGTTGAAAAAAATTCAGATTTAGAGGGTCCAACTAAGGACTGGGTATCAGAGCTTTCAACAAAAATCACTAAAAAATATCTTTAGGGGATCTTATGGGAACCCCTATAGACAGGGAGCAAATTCCAGAGCTAGTAGATAGCTTTGTTCATTTTGCTTCCCCTAAGTTTTGGGGAGATCCAGAGTGCATTTCTGGTAAGGTTAAATACGTAGAAACATCTAATAACCCTGAGGTTTTGTATGTTCAGCCTTATGGGCTAGGGTATTCTGTACGAGTTAATGTAACCTGCTATAGGGTTATGGAAAAGATAGAGGAATATGAGCAGCATTCGAGCCACTGAGCGCCAGCTAAGAAAACTCCAAAAACAGCGTCACCTCTATGAAATACAGATGATGATTCTTGCTAATCCACTACTTAAGAACTTGAGCAAGAGGGACCAAAAGACTTTAGTCAAGATTATGTATAAAGCCGAAATGATTGAAATGTTTATGCGAGACAGGCAGATTGTTCGTATAAATGACTCTTTCGAGGACATCGTAGAAAACGTTGCCAGGCTGCTAGATGACGCGGTAGACCGGGCTAGAAACGAAGATGAGGATCCAGACGGTCCTCCACCGCCCCCCAGGTTTTAAAAATCTTTTAATTTGGACTTGACAAACTAAAAAGAGTCCATTATCTTTTTCTGTATCTGAACTAGAAAGGTACAGAATGAAGAAGACAGCGGTAGTTCTAACTACCTTAGCCCTTTCAATGGGCGTATTTAGCCCTGTAGCGGCCCTAGGAAGCTCTCAGGCGGCCCTAGATGTCAGCGCCTACTACAGAGTTGATCTGGGCTACAAAGTGGGCTGGAAGGCCCCTAGTGACGTTTCTGGCGTCACTGGCTATTTAGTGACTGCTCAGCCGGGCGGGCAAACTTGTGTAGTTTTAAGAGCAGCTGCCAAAGAATGCACCTTCTCGACTAGGGCTTTGGGCTTTACTCAGCAGTACAGGTTTGCTGTAGCAACCCTAAAGAATGGTGTGCCAGTTGCTACCTCGGTCCTGTCTAATGCTGTTTCTGCTGCATCAATTCCAGTAGCTCCTCTAATTGCTACCTCTAGCGTTGTATCAAGTACTCAGGTTGACGTAGCGTGGATTCCAAGCCCTAACAATGGCGGTGCTCCGCTGTATGGCTACAAAGTTACTTACTGGAAGTCTGATACCAGAGGCAATCCAATAAACGCCACTAAGGCCGAGCTTGTTTTGTCTGACACCTTTACTTCGCTGTCAGTCGATCCTGGATTTATGTACATCATTAACGTGGCTGCATGTAATGCCTATGGCTGTAACTCGACTCAGTACTGGACTTATGCCAACACTGGTGCAACCAACGTCGTACTTCCACGAGTAATTGGTGGCGGTACTGCATCAACTACCTGCTTTGAGAGCATCTATGACGCAAACGTTGGTGAGACTCAACTTGGGACCTGCGGAAGCGTAGTTGCTGATCCGAGCACCTACCCGACTGTAGATCCATCAGCTACAACCTTAAACATTCAACTAGCAACTAAGTTCGATCAAGGGGCTGGATTCTCTAGATTTATGAGAAGCTATTCACTTAAAACTTGGGGACCAATTGGATTGCCCTGGTTTGCGCACTTCAATGCAACCAGCAAGTCTATAGCTAATGGTTTCGAGATTCCGGCTGTGGTGACTTCAACTACTCCAGTAGTATGTGAGGTAGTTGGACCAAAAGTTATTTTCAAGACTGTAGGCCAATGTGTTCTAAGTGGAAGTGTTGGCGGTAATGGAGTTTGGAACCCAAGCAACGTTGCTACTGCAGTTTTGGCTGTAACTAACTAAATGACAAAACGATAAATAAGAAAAGCCCCCGATGTTTTGTCGGGGGTTTCTCTTTATTCCTTGTCGGGATTAATACTTGTTTGAGTTGATTGCTCCACGGAGGGCTGCAATAGTCTGGGGCCCCCATGAGCCATCAATACGACCTTCGTAGTCAGCGCGAGCAACTAGGCGCTTTTGGACGCCCTTATAGCTGTTAGTTCCAGGATCTCCATCAATTGGACCTGAGTATCCGTGGGAAGCAACTGAGCGCTGAATGGCCATCCAAGTTTGCTTTCCTGGGTTGCCATCGATTGCGCCAGTGTAGCCGTGATCGCGCTTTAGAATTTCTTGGAACTTCTTCCAGTCGTCAACAGTTAGTTCTTTCGACTCATCGGCAACTAAGGGCTTTACTTCAGTAGCAACTGGTTCTGCTGCCTTTGGAGCTTCGCCTTTGATGATTGCTTTAGCAGTCTTCTTGTCAACCTTTGGGGCAACTGCGCCTCCGCTGTTAGCGATGATTGCTTTCTTAAGATCGGACTTTGAAGTGGTTGGACCAAAGACGTCCTTAACTGCCTTGCCAAGAGTTGCATGCAAATGAGCCCCACTTGAAGCATTGCCCGTGTTCCCGATCGTCATGCCGTGAGTGACATCACCAGCTGTTACTTTGTCGCCGACTTTAACGCTTAGCGCAATCTCTGGTCCGTGAGCGCCTTTGCAATTAATGCCGCACTTTTTGCAGGCTAGGTGGCAATATCCGATAAACCAAATCTTGCCGTCTTTATCTGCGGCGGTCTGAACTACGACCCAGCCTAACACTTTGCTCCATTGTACAAGCTTGATAGTTCCATCTGCGATAGCAGGAATTAAAGTCTTACCTTTGTTCGAACCTGGAGGTGCCCAGTCGGTGCCAGAGTGTGGCTGCATCTTGTTCTTGCGACGGTAGGCAGAGAGAGTGCCGTACTCGCCAGTGATTGTCTTTTCAGGAAATGGCATCAACCAAGTCATAATTAAAGTCCTTTCGGTACTTCAATTTTACTAGAAGGCTAAGATAATGATTGAGCTACAAAGTCCTCTAGTTTACGGGTAGGGGTCCAACCAAGGATCTCTTTGGCTTTTGTGTTGTTGGCTAAAGTTTCTCTGGCTTCTCCTGGGCGTAAGGGTAGGTATTCATATTTGCTAGAGATTAGTTGAGCTAACTCATTTATAGAAAAGTTACGTCCAGCTCCTATGTTGAATATTTCTCCGTAAAGAGGGGTTTCGCAGGTCATGGCAAGAATGTTGGCATCTATGGCATCGTCAATATGTGTGAAGTCCCTGCGCTGTTCTCCGTCGCCAATAATAGTTAAAAACTGTCCGGCTTTGTGTTGTTTAATAAATTTTGAAACAACTGGAGCGTAGTGACCCTTAGACGGTTCCCTATATCCATAAATATTAAAATATCTAAGACTAGCGGTTTCTAGTCCATAAAGATTTGAATAAAGCTTGCATAGCTGTTCTCCTGCATACTTGGATATGGAATAAGGATTTAGACAGTCTGGAGGCTGAGTCTCTACTTGAGGAGCGGGATTTGAGTTTCCATAAACTGATGAGGTCATTGAGTAAATAACTCTTTTAACATTTGCAAGTCTAGAGGCTTGTAAAACATTAGTCGTTCCAAGAATGTTTGTATTTATAGTTAAAAGGGGATTCTCTATAGAGTGTTGAATTCTAGCTTCGGCAGCTGTATGAAAAACATAGTCAACGTCCCAAAAAAGATCTGAGATTGAATCTAAATTAGTTATATCTAATTTGTGATTTTCTGCTTCTGGATTCCAGTAAAACTGAGAATTAGATGTGGCAGATTCGTTATCTACTGCCACCACTTCGTGACCAAGATTGATAAGCCGATCTACAAGGTTTGAGCCAATGAAGCCGGCCCCGCCGGTAACTAAAACTTTAGACATAAACTAAATCCTACCAAAAACAAAACCCCCGGTTTGGCGGGGGCTTAGTTTATTAATCTTCAAGTTTAGGTTTATATAAATCTTGAATAAACTCCCAGACAAAGTTTTCATACTCTGCTGGAGTCAACTTTCTACCGAGGGCTCTCTCGAGCTTGCAGGCAGCCATATCGGCCAATACAAACTTTTCCTCGTTTGAAAGGTTGATAAAGTTCAAGGATTATTCCTTGTCTTCCTTTTCGTAACGCAGCGGGAATGTAAGTACCCATACACCTAAGGTTATCCAGATAAGCATGCCAACGACTTCCTTGGCAGAACCTTCCAGAACAACCCAGGCAACAAACATACCGAGCAGGGTCCAAGCCTGGTCGATCATGTCCTTAAATAGTGACTTAAGAAAGTGAACCATTTATTTTCCTTTTCTGAATTAGTTCGTCAAAGTTTTTGACTTTGGTATCTCCCAGGTAGGACCATGCGTAACCAGTGGCAATCATGGTTTCGTTAAAAGATGTCTCATCGTTGTCTAGATAGAGCCACCCCAAAACTCTTCCGTATTTCTCGGATGAGTCAGGTTTTTCTGTGCGAATGACAATTGTTTGTGCAGACGCAAGCTTTTGCTTTAGTAGTGCCTTGGACTCTAGGCCGAGGGACTTTTCGTATTTGTCGGCTGTGCGGGACTCCGGTGTGTCTATCCCCGCAAGACGGACGCGCTTAGTGATAGAGATGTCAAAACCTAGATCAATGTCGACATCAATAGTGTCTCCATCAATAACCGCTAAAACTTTCTTGACTCGGTATTCGTACATTATGGTCTCCTTGCTGCAGACGCTGCTGCGCTAGTAGCGGCGGCGGTTGCAGTCATTGCAACTTGGCCAACGATGACGGCGGCGATAACAACCTTTTCTGATTGCTCTCTAACCTGTGGTGACATATCAGCGCCCGCGTTTCCTAAGGCGTTGAATACTTCTACAGCTGCACCTGCAACGTCACCTAGTAGTGGGACTGCGGCCAAGGCTTCATCGAGAACGATGTCATCTTGTTGAGCTGCAACTAGTAACGCGTCTAGGGCTGCTTCGTACTCGGGGGAGCCTTGTTCTGCTGTTGCAAATACTTCTAGGGCAGCTTCCTTAATTGCTTCTGCCTGAGCTTCGGTTAGCTCGGTAGGTTCGATATTGACAAGTTCTTCAACTAGTGCAACAATGTTTTCTGATGAAATTTCTTCTTCTAGTTCTATCGGTGCTTCTGGCTCAGTCGGTTCTTCAGGATCAACTGGGGTTGGCTCTGGGCTTGGTTCTGGTTCTGGGGACGGTTCTGGTTGATCAGTGGGCTCAGTGGTCGGCTCGGGTTCGGGCTGAGGAGTTGGAGTGGGCTCAGGAGTATCCGTTGGTTCAGGCTCGGGCGAGGGCTCGGGTTCGGGCGTGGGTTCA
>Ga0208855_1000211_pt1 | contig 16964 bp, 20 predicted proteins | sample LakMenEpi17May12_FD_150708 | JGI IMG/M metagenome (GOLD analysis project Ga0208855, IMG submission 150708) | Freshwater microbial communities from Lake Mendota, WI - 17MAY2012 deep hole epilimnion (SPAdes) | ecosystem: Environmental > Aquatic > Freshwater > Lentic | place: Lake Mendota, Madison...
AGGCCTTACTCACACCACCAGCGGTCTAATTCTTGAGTACAGGCGATCAGGTGATTCTTCATGGACTCAGCTTGGCGTAGGAACTGGACTGGTTGCTGGCACCTTGGGGTCTTATGTGAGTGGCGGTATCGTTGCGAGCGGTTCCCGCGCTGGGAGATACCAAATAGGCATCCCTAACGGGGCGATCGCAGCAGGTGCCACATTCGTTGAGATATGTCTTCGCGGCGCGACAAACATGCATCCGATCGACATAGAAATTCAGCTCGACGCGGTTGATTACCAGGACGCTACAGCGTTTGGTTTGTCTCGGATCGATGCGACGATCGGAAGCAGGGCAACGCAAACTAGCCTCGATACCGTTGCTTCTTACATTGATACTGAGGTCGCAGCGATCAAGTCTAAGACAGACAATCTGCCATCCGATCCCGCAGACGCAAGCGACATTGCAGCATCATTTGTCACTGTAAACAATACGCTGTCTACGATTTCTGGATACATCGATACCGAAGTGGCGGCGATAAAAGCAAAGACCGACAACCTTCCGGCAAATCCAGCAGCAGTCAGCGACATCCCGACCGCCAACCAGAATCGTGACGCGATCCTTAATGCCGACCCGAACGCCGGATACACTAACGGATCTTTTGGCGATCGGTGGATAATTAGCAACAGCAATAACCGAACAGTGAAGGTGTCTGGTGCCGGGGCTGGTCATGTTGCAGCGGATCTACACACATCGCAAACGGACAGCCTGACGGCAGACGCGATAACCGCAGCAGCAGTCGCCAAGATCCAGAATGGACTTGCCCTTGAAGCGTCTTCGCAGTCGATCCTTGCACGAATCGGAGCATTTACTGGAACTGGAGTCAACACAATCCTTGGGTTCTTCCGGGCATTGCTTCGGAGCGATGCAAGCATCACGACCCCAAGCGACGTTGGCGGCACTTACACTCACACCACGGATTCGACCCAGGCGATTCGTGATCGTGGCGATGCGGCATGGACCACGGGCGGAGGCGGAGGAGGATCTACTACCGTCAATGTTCTGCCTTATACGGGGGCGGTTCCGGATCGAGTTGAAGGCACAACGATCAAGGTGTTTTATAACGAGCTAACGAACGTATCGGTTGGAGTGACGGATGCCACCGGAGCGGCGGTAACGCTTGACGCGAAGACTCTTCGATTTTGCGTCGAGGATCGGTACGGTGTGGACGTGTTGACGCTAAACGATGGCAGCATAACGCGAAGCGGATCGACATTTACGGTTCAGATTCCGCAATCATTGACTGATACGGTCGGGGCGAATTATCGTTGGTCGCTACGCGATTTGACGAGTTCCCTAAATACCGTTCTGATTCATGGGCAACTAATTGTTGCGGAGGCGGCAGAGGATGAAGCTTAGCCTATGCCGTTGCGGGGGGACCAGAACGGCCAGCGGGTGCGATAGGTGCAAGCCGCATCGATCGCAAAGCGGAAAGACAACCGCCGAGCGTGGATACGATCACAAGTGGCGGATGCTTAGCGAACGATATCGGGCGGAGAATCCGCTGTGCGAGGCATGCCAGAATGCGGATAAGGTGACGCCAGCAACGGAGGTTCACCATATCATTCCGGCATTGGAAAGCGAATACCATCGACTTGATAGAAACAACCTGATGGCGTTGTGTAGGCAATGCCACCTTGAGATCGAAGGATTAAAACGTGCCGGGAGTGCCAGGTAGAAGCGGAAGGCGTGGCAAGCTTACTGCACAACATATTGCCGAAGGAACGTACCGAGCCGATCGCCATGCCGAACGGGTGGAGCTTGTCATTGGATCCAGCAAGCCAAAGCCGATGCTGTTGCTTGGCAAGGATGAACAAGAGCTTTGGGACATGGTGACAAGCGGACTGCCTGAGCATGTATTGCATGAAATCGATTCGCCTACGTTGACGATGCTAGTGGCACTGTGGAGCCAGTGGAAGCGGCTATGGGAGCTATGGCAAGCCGACCCGCTAGACCGTGAGCTAAGGAAGTCAACGCTTGAGATTGGGGCACAAGCACAACGCATGTTCTCTCAGTTTGGAATGAGTCCAGCGGATCGATCCAGAATCAAAGCAGCGCAAGAGAAAAAGAAGAGCCCAGCGGATGCGATCAAAGAGATGCTGGAAGCTAAGCTTGGCAAATGAGCGACACAAAAAAGCGAGTCCAAGAATACATTGAAGGAATCAGGAGCGGGAAGATTGTAGCCGGACGATGGCTGAAAGCAGCAGTCGAAAGGCATCTTTATGATTTGGAACATGCAGAAGAAAGAGGACACTACTTCGATGAAAAGCTTGCTGACCTTGCTTGTTATTTTTTTCCTACTTGCCTTCGCCTCGCCAAAGGAGAATGGGCAGGCCGCCGATTTGACCTTTCCGAATCTCAGTTGTTCATTGTCTGGAACTTGTTCGGCTGGAGGCGTAAAGACGGAACCCGCCGTTTCCGTTACGCATACCTCACAGCCGGTCGCAAGTGGGGCAAGTCTGAGTTTGCAGCAGGAATTGCCTTGCTACTTACCATCCTCGACTACCCTTGCGAGCCAGCCGCTGAGGTCTATTGCGCAGCCACCAAGGAAGATCAAGCAAGAATCGTGTTCAACGTTGCAAAGGAGATGGCCCGCACCAGTGAGATCCTTTCTGCGCAATGCACCCCTCTTGCGAAGGCTATCTTGGTAAATGCGGACGGATACCAGGCCAATTCGTTTTTGAAGCCGATTGGATCGGACAGCAAAACATCCGACGGATTAAACATCCATGGTGCCGTACTCGATGAAATCCACGAATGGAGAGATCGGCACTTAGGATTGTATGACAAGCTGACCACGGCCAGCGGGGCAAGGAGGCAACCGCTAATCGTGATGATTACCACGGCGGGCGATGATCGATCTACCGTGTGGAACAATATCGATAGTATTTGCACGCAGGCTTTGCAGGACTACCGGAACGACGACCCAATAGGCGACACCTACTTTGCATTCATCGCAAGGATCGATGATGCGTGGATCGATGCCAATGGTATCGAACATCCGGCGGATGATCCATTTGATTCGGCATGCTGGAAAAAAGCCAACCCGAATTATCCGGTTACGCCAAAGCACGACTATCTACAGGAGCAGGCGAACGCTGCGAGATCGGGACCAATCGAACTAAACAAGTTCAAGCGGTACTGTTTGAATGTCAAGGTAACGAGCAACGAAAAGGCGATCGATGATACGCTATGGAGCTTGGCGGCTGGCGAGCTATCCGACTGGAACAAAGCGGAAGTGGTTTGCGGGGCCTGGGACTTAGGCGGACGCGATGACTTGGCGGCGGTATCATTGGTGGCAAGGTTCCATGATGGAACCGACCAGGCCGGGGAGAATCGATATCGTTACGAAATACAATCGAGATCGTTTATCAACAGTGAGAACGAACGAGACATAGCAAAAGAACCGTGGGCGGATTACGTCCGGCGCGGTTTGCTGGTTGTTAGCCCCTCGGAATTAAACGACCTGAAGGCGACTTGCAAGCAGTGGTGGCGAGAGCATAAGGCTAAGGATTGGGCATACGATCCCCATACATCGAGAGACGTTGCGCAGGACTTGACCGCAGATGGTTTGAAGTGTGTTGAGTTTTACCAGAATTGCAGCATGTACAACGAGCCATTGCGAACATTCCTAAAAGCATTGAAGGCCGGAGCAATCCGGCACGATGGCAATCCGCTCTTGACGTGGTGTGCGTCCAACTTGGTAACAACGCAAAACGCCAAAGGCGAGGTGATGCCGGACAAGAAAAGCAGTAAAGAAAAGATCGATCCGATGGTAGCTACGATCATGGCGTTTCGTTTGGCAAGCTTGGCGCCGCAGCGGGCCAAGGGTTCCTTGTTTGTATTCTGAGGAATTGCAAATGGCTTTGACTTGGCGAACGCTACGAAATGCAATTGGTTCCATGCTTGGAGGCATGGAGGACAGCAAGCACGTCGGACCGGAAGAAGCTATCAGCATTCCGGCGGTATGGCATGCGATCAGCAAGATAGGCGGGCACGTCGGGCAATTGCCTTTGCACGTTTACCGGAGATTGGATCGAGGAGCGGAAAAGGCAACCGACCATCCAGCCTATAACCTAGTCCGCAACAGACCGACGCCACTTCTTTCCGCGTTCGACTGGAAAGAACTTTCCATGGTCCATGCCCTACTATGGGGCAATGCTAGATCGTGGATCGTTCGAGATGCGTCGGGTCGCCCGATGGAGATCCTGCCATTGCATCCGGACAATACCGTTTGTGTGGTGTTCCGTGGAGAAAAGTATCACGTCACCAAGCCAGCAGGCGACAGCCGGGAAGGCTTGTTTCGACAATTCGTGATTCAGCAAGATGATATGCTGATTATCCCCGACGCGGACGTCCTGCATATCAAAGGAATTTCCTTTGATGGCATCGATGGAAAGGGCAGTATTCCGACGCACAAGCGAACGTTGCGGATTGCCATCGATAGCGAGCGAAGCCTAGAGAACCAGCTAAGCAAAGGCTTCGCCGGATCGATCTTGCTGGAGGCACCGGCAGGAGCGTTTGCCGACGAACAGGACGCAAAGCGATTTGTGGAGGCGTTCAAGGCACACCACAACGGAAGCGAGAAAGCCGGGCAGATCGGGCTTTTGCGTGAAGGCATCAAGGCCAACGTTATCAGCATGAGCAGCGTAGACATGCAGATGATCGAGCAAAGAGCGTTTAGCCGTCAGGATATCGCCCTATTGTTCGGGCTGGAGTCGATCTTAGGAGACAATGCGAGCGTATCCTACAACAGCCTAGAGCAAAAGAAGCTTGCCTATCTTTTGGACACGCTGATGCGGTGGCTTGTGAAATGGGAGCAGGAGCTAGACTACAAGCTACTGAGCGACGTAGAAAAGCGGACTGATTCGCACTACTTCAAATTCACTGACAGGGCACTATTGCGGGCGGATTCGCAGACGCAAAGCCAGATCATATCAACCTACATTACGGCCAGGGTGATTAGTCCGAATGAAGCCAGGGCAATGCTTGATTTGAATCCATACGAGGGAGGCGACGATTATGCTAATCCAGCGATCGATACGCGACCAACTGACATCCCGGAATCGGATGACTCGCCAGAAGATGAAGACGAGGATTCGCCGGACGATGAACCGCAGGGAACGGCGCAGCGTCGGGCTGTTGTTAGCCGATTGCGGAACATGCTTGGAGTTGAATCAAAGCGAGCTGTTGCGGGATGCGGGCAAAAGAACTTCACGGACTGGACGGAAAAATTCTACGCAAGTTGGGAAGGAAAGCTTGCCGAAGTCATTGCCGAAGTCGGCGGAGATCCCAACCTTGCTACGCATCATTGCGAAGAATCTAAGCGGACGTTGATTGAGGCATCCGGCAGGGTTAAGACGAACGAAGAGCTGGCCGCCGAAGTCGGGCAGATTGTTGCCGACTGGCCGCAGCGTAGGGCGGAAGAGTTGGCAACCGATATTCTGGGAGGTTAGATCGATGCTTGCGGTTGATAAAAAGACGAATGAAATCTTTCTTTATGATGACATTGGCCCGGCATGGCTTGGCATGATTGACGCGATGAGCGTAATCGACGGGCTAAAGCAGATGGAGGGCAAGCGGGTCTTGGTCCGCATCAATTCGCCGGGTGGATCGGTCGACGAAGGAGACGCCATCTACAACGCAATCAAGAGGCACCCGGGCGGGGCGGATGTTGCTATCGATGGATTGGCCGCGTCGATTGCTGGCTATATCGCCATGGCAGGCGAGAAGATAACCATCGCGGCCAATGCCCGCATGATGATCCACGATCCTTGGACTATGGCAATCGGCAACGCGGCAGCGATTCGCAAAGCCGCTAGCACGCTGGACGTTTACACCTCCTCGATGGTGCCGGCGTATGCCGAGCGATCAGGCAAGAGCGAAGAAGACATCCGAAAGATCATGCAGGAAGAAACTTGGTATACCGCCTTGGATGCGGTGGCCGAAGGCTTCGCGGATGAAGTCGGCAACGCCACGAACGAACAGGTCCAAGTAGCCGAAGGGCGGTTTGCCAAGACTCCATCGGCATTGCTGCAAAAGAGCGAAGCAGGAGCCAGGACCAAAGGAACGCCAAAGCTGCTGGCCGCCAGGATTCGCCTATCAAAAATTTGACAGATTGACAATCTAGTTTAGATTGTCCCGAAATAGTTGTTCGCAACTCGTTAGCGGCGATCGACGCAATGTGACTGTGTGGAAGTACCATCAGTCGGCAGCGATCGCCGTTTTCGTTTTGACGCTTGCCGACACATTTGAAAGGGCAAGCGATGAAGAACAGCAAGCAACTGCGCGAAGAAATTGAAGGGCTAGCCGTCAAGGCAAAGGCTATTGCCGACGTGGCGGCCAGCGAAGCCCGCGACTTGTCGAACGAAGAGTCGGCAGAGATCGACGGCATTCTTGGAGCTGGCGACAAGCAGGGCCAGATTGACCGGCTGAAGGTTGAGCTGGCCAGGGCTGAAAAGGTTGAAGCCATCGTGGCGGCTAACGTCGGACGCAAAGCCAGCGAATCGCTGGACCGCGACCCCAAGGCCGTCAAGATCAAGATTCCTTCGCATGCAATGCGGACTGGTCCGCTGCGGGCATTCAAGAGCGACGAAGACGCCTACGTTTCCGGGCAGGCCATCCGCGCCTACCTTGGCAACGAGCAGGCCAAGCAATGGTGCAAGGATCATGGCATCAAAGCGGCCATGGGCGAAAATGACAACAACAAGGGCGGCTTCCTTGTTCCTTCGCCAATGGAATCAGCAATCGTTGACCTGCGGGAAAGCTATGGCGTCTTCCGGCAGAATGTCCGCAACGTGCCGATGACCGCCGACACCTTGGATATTCCCCGACGGATTGGCGGGGTGACTGCCTATTTCGTTTCCGAAAATTCCGAAACTACCGCCAGCGATATGGCGGTCGGGAATGCAAAGCTTGTCGCGAAGAAGCTTTCGGCACTGACCCGTGTTTCCAATGAGCTGAGCGAGGATGCGATTGTTTCGATCGCTGATACGCTGGCGCAGGAAATGGCGTGGGCGTTCAGCGTGAAGGAAGACGAATGCGGATTCCTTGGCGACGGCACCTCCACCTACGGCGGAATCGTGGGGGTTAAGAATGCCGTGCTGGCTGGCTCTGTTTCAACCGCAGCGTCAGCCACCTCTTACGGTTCGTTGACCCTTGCGGACTTCCATTCGGCAGTGGCAAAGCTTCCATTCTACAACGGAATGCAGTCCGCTTGGTTTGTTAGCAAGCAGGGCTACGAAGCTTCGATGGCACGATTGCAGGTGGCGGCTGGTGGCAACAGCGTTGTTGACCTCGGCAATGGTCCGACTCTCCAGTTCCTTGGCTATCCGGTGGTATTCACTCAGGTGATGCCGGTGACGCTTGGGGCGCAATCGGGAGCGACCTACGGATTCATTGGCGACCTGCGACTTGCGGCCACCATGGGCACCCGTCGAGGCATCAACGTGCAGGCTGATGCAAGCCGCTATTTTGAATTCGACCAGATCGGATTGCGAGCAACCGAGCGATTGGACATTGTGGTCCATGAAGTCGGCACCGCATCCGCTGCCGGTCCAATCGTTGCCCTCAAGATGGCCTAGTCCATCTTTCTAATTCCGAGCCAGCCTGGCTACTTGCTGGGCTGGCTTTTCTTCCATCGAATTCCATCACAGCAAAGGCTAGAAGATGAACCACAATCAGGACGTAAAATTCTCCAACATCGTTCCGCCCGCTGTCATCAAAGACAATGCGAGCTTCACCAGCGTTGAAGTTGATACCAAGGGATTTAACTACCTTACGGTGGTTTGTGCCCTTGGTGCAACCGATATCGCGATGGCGGCTTTGAAGCTGCAAAGCGGTGACGTATCCGGCACGCTGGCGGACGTTACCGGCTTGAACTTCTCTGGCGGAACTGACATCGCAGGGGCGGCTACCTCGTTGCCATCGGCAACCGACGACAACAAGCTATTCGTTTTTCAAGTCGATCTTCGGGGGAAAAAGCGATATTGGAACATCGTTGCAACGGCTGGCGACGGATCGACCGGAACCTATCTTGCCGCCGTTGCTGTCTTGTCCCGCAACAGCGTGAACGATGGCACGGTCGCTGGCATCGCCAGCGGTTCGGTTATTCGTGGTTGATTCCATGGATGAACTAGACGTTGAGTTAGTCCAAGGGTGGAATGGGTTGCAGGCGGGTCACCGCCTGCGGCCTCCCCTTGGGCAAGCCTTGTTGATGATCGATTTGGGTTTCGCCAAGAGGTTGGACGATGCAGGAAATTCATACCAGAATTCTGACGCCACCAGCCAGCGAGCCGGTATCGATCAAGCAGGCAAAAAAGCAACTGGAGTTGCTGGAGGCGGACGACGCCCACGATGAGCAGTTGCAGTTGCTGATTGAAGTTGCCCGCGATTCCGTAGAGCGTGATTGCGGAATCGCGATGCTTACCCAGACGGTTGAGCATATCCAACCTGGATTCTACGAGGCCATCCAGTTGCAGCGGCGACCCGTTCAATCGGTTACGTCGGTGCAGTATTACGACGATGGCAACGTGCTCAGGACGCTATCCGCTTCCATCTGGCAACTCAATCCAGCGAAGGAGCGGATCGAGCTACAGTACGAGGAAGATTGGCCGACGACTGCAACCCGATGGGATGCGGTTAAAGTGACCTACGTTGCTGGCTACACATCTGCGGCGACCGTTCCGGCATCCTTGCGGCAGGCGATGCTGCTAAAGATCGGCTACCTATTTGAGAATCGCGACCAGCTTTCTAACGACGTCATTTACAGCGAAGCAGCATATGAAAGAATTATACGGCGCTGGATGAGGCCGAGCTATCCATGACATTTAGAGTTGGCCGGACAGGGAAGAGGCGAGAGCGGATCACCATCCGCAAGGTAACGACCGCGCAGGACGATGCTGGCCAGCCAGTCGTTACTTATTCCAATCGATACGCATCAGTTCCGGCAGCGTTTGAAGATACTGGCGGAACCGAGACGCTACGCGGCAAGCAGATCGAAGCCGGCATTGGTGCCGTGTTTAATATCGGCTACTTGCAAGGCATAGAGGAAACTGACCGCGTTGTCTTCAATGGCCGGAACTATGGGATCGTAAACATCCGACGCGTCGAAGGTGGCTTGCGAATGCTTGAGCTATTTTGCAGGGCCTTAGACCAATGAGTAACAAGCTAAAGGTAGGATTCACGATCGACCTAAAATCGCTTGAGCAGATCGAGAAGATCCCGGAAACGATGCGGTTCAAGGCACTCGATAAAGCATTGGCGGCAGCGGGTGAAGTGGTTGCTCAGCGTGCAAGGCAAGTTGCACCAGATGGACGCAGAAGCGGAAACAGCGAGAAGCGATCTAAAAAGCAAGCAAGCGAAGCCAACTGGGAGCGGCAACTGAAGGACATGATTGGCTACGTTATCCGGAAGCGGACCAAGGGCGGGCAGGTTATTGTTGGCCCAATCTGGCAGCTTGGCGGATCGAAGTCGCACTTTAACTACGGGGCCAAGGTTTACGAAGAAGGCCGCGTTCAATACTACTGGGGCAAGCCGGGGGTGACATACGAAAGACGCGGACGAAGCAGCAAAAAGGAATGGGTGAGAAGATACACACCAAGGAAATCGACCCATTTCAAGCAAACTCGGAACTTTATGAAGCAGGCGTTGGACGAAACACAAGACGCGGCAATTCAGGCGTTCGTTAATTCACTAGAACAGGCGATGGCCAATGGCTGATGTTGGTGCGGCAATCCGGCAATACATTGTGGGGCGATCGGCGGTATCCGCTTTGATAAGCACCAGCATGTTTCCCGATGCGTTGCCGCAGAATGCCACCATGCCAGCCGTAACGTACAGCAAGATAAGCACGACGCACCAGCACACCATTTCCCGATTGGCTGGGTTGGCGTCGTGCCGAATTCAATTTGATTGCTACGCACTAACGCGAAGTGCAAGCAACACCATCTCCCAAACGATTCAGCAATGCGGAGTGATTCCACTTCGTGGGCTGACCAATGGCGTAGATATCCGTGGCGTCGAATTGGTCGATGGTGAAACTACATTCATGGAACCGCCGACCGACGGAAGCCAAGAGCTTCGGTACGTTAACAGTTTTGATTTGATGGTTCACTATCAGGAAGGGGAAGGCTGATGGCACAATCTACGATTCTTGGCGATACCGGGAACGGAGCGATTATTACCTTTGCAACGAGCAGTTACGCGGCCAAGGTGCGAAGCATCGATGCATGGACCGAAAGCATTGATGACCTCGATGTTTCGACGCTGGACAGTACCGGATTCAAGCGGAAGATTGCAAGCGACCTCAAAGACGCTGGCAATATCAAAGTGAACGTGCTGTTTGACACGTTCCTTGCGCCTCCTACAATCGGCGGTGCGTCCGAGACGGTGACAATCACGTTTCCAATTAGAACTGGGGAAACGACCGCGGGCAATTACGCCGGAACAGCGTTCGTTAAAGAGTTCAGCTACCCACAGCTTGCCAATGGAACCATCCAGGAAGCTTCCTACGTGATTTGCTGGACGGGTGCAACGGGACCGGCTTACACGAAGTCCACTTGATGAAGGGTTGAACGATGCAGATTGAGCTAAGGCCGCACGTCGGCATTATGACGACGGCGGTAGGTTTGGTGGAGGTGACGCACGATCAGGATATCTTGATCGTCGATGGCGTTCACGTTGGCTATGTGGGGCACCATGAAGGGGCACACATCCAGCCCATCGTAAACTTGCCCCAGCAGACTTGGGACAAGATACGCCAGGAAGTCGAAGTGGTGCGCGGCAAGGCAACCGCACCGGCTACCAAACTAACGATCCTGGAAGACGATGCAGCAACCGGAGAGGATGATTGACCATGCCACTAACCCGCGAAGAAATCCTTTCCCGTTCTGGCCGTCGATACCTCGACCAAGGCGATTGGCGATTGCAATCGCTGACGCTTTCCGAGTGGTCCGCATGGGAGGCGGAGCGGTTCGACCTCGATAAAGCGAAAATCACTAAAGAGCGGATGGCGTCGATGCGTCAGCGATTGCTGGTTCGTTGCTTGGTTGATTCGGATGGCCGAAGGCTATTTGATGACAACGAATGGAATTTGTTATCGGCTTTGGATGCTGGCGTTATGGGCGATCTATATGATGCGGCTTTCAAGCATTGCGGATTTGATCGAGACGACACCGAAGCAGCGGGAAAAGACTAAGGCAATCCCCAAGGCTGCGGCTAGCCGCCAAGCTTTGCTTGGCGTGGGGGATTGCCGATGTTGAAGGCTGGCTAGACAGCCAGCCGAAGGCCGCTATTGACTTCTGGGAAGCGTTCGATTTGCTGGAACCGATTGGCGATGGCTGGATGCAGACGGCTACGCTAGCGAGCGTGCTAGATGCCCTTATGTCAATTGTGGCGGCTACTGGTGGAATGAAAAAAGAGATCCGCGACTGGGAATCGTTCATGCCGAGCAGGTTTGAGCGATCCGCCAAGCCGGTAAAGATAACGCGGCAGCAATCCGCCGACGAGATGCGAAGCATACTTGCGAAAGCAACGGGGGTAGGTTGATGGCAAAGACTGTTGCAGCGGCGGCCATCGGCATAACGGCGGATACTACTTCCGCACGTAACGAGCTGTCTCATATTCGGCGAATTCTGAGGGAGACGCAAGAGCCGACGCAAAAGCTGGAAGCCGACATTGGCCTATTGGAAAAGCGAATCAATAGCAGCGAGCAGGCGGACGAAGCCCTGATTGCGGCGCTGGAAAAGAAGCGAGCGGAGTTGCAGCGAGTAAGGGCCGAAACGCAGCAGGCGACTGAGGCACAGCGGCAAGCGCTGGCGATCGAAGAAATGCTTTCCGATGCGGTTGCAGGCCAGAGCGTGGAGCTTGCCAAGCAGAATTCCCAGTTAGAACGCAACCGCCAGTTGTCCATGGAATTCGGTTCCGCCGAAGCGTACAACAGCATTGCGGCTGGAAGTACCAAGGCAACGGCGGCCATGGGCAAGGCTAGCGGCAGCCTTTCTAAGATGGTATTGGAAAGCACACTAGCCACCAGGGCGGCTAGTGCATTGGGCATTAGCACGTCAACGCTTGCAACGGGCGGCATTGCTGCATTGGGAGCCGCGTTGCCGGTGGCCTATGTTGGGATGAACAAGCTTACCGCGGCGGCATTAGATCAGGTCGACCAGCAGGACGACCTAGCCCGCATCCTTGGCGTGTCCTACAACGAGCTGAAACAATTCGAGTTTGCATTGTCGCTTGCCGGTGGCGTGTCGGCTGGACAGGCTACCGAGGGGCTACGCAACTTGAATAGGATGGTTGGCGAGGCTTCGCTAGGAATGGGCAAGGGCCGAAAGATATTTGAGGAACTCGGCGTTAGTATTTCCGATCTTGCCGGGATGAATGCCGTTGAACAGTTTGATGCCGTATCCAAGGCAATCGCAAACATCGAACAGCCAGCCGCACGGTCGGCTATCGCCATGAAACTTTTCGGTGATGAGCGGATTGCCTTGGCAGTTGGACAAATGGCCGATCAACTGGCTAAGGCGAAGGAGTCCGCCAAGGAATTCCAGTTGCCACTTACCGACCAACAGATTCAGACGGCCAAAGAATTAAACGACCAGATGCAGCAGATTGCAGCAGTATGGAATTCGTTTAAGGTTGGGGCGTTCGCTCTGATTGGCGATACGCTAATTCGCATCAATAAAGAACTTCTGACATTTGCGACCAATCTATCTAGCGCAAAGGATAGCTTCTTCAACTTCTTTGGTATCAAAACATCCGGACAGATTGCAGAGATGCAACGGCAGATTGACGAGATGAACCGCCAAGCCGAAGCCGCCGGAAAGCGAGTTCAAACGCAAGGCGAACTAGAGGCACAGGCGGCGGCACAGTTGCAAGAAGAGCTAGCCGGAATCGCGGCGGCACAGGACGAAGTCTTTAAGAATCAACAGGCTAGCCTACAGTTCCGTAAGGATGAACTGAACTACGGCAAGCGGTTGGCGGAAATCAATAAGGCTGTCCGCGAAGGCATGAGCGACAAGCAGGCAACGCAATTCGTCGATGATATGTTGGCACTTGAGGAGCGGGAGAAGAAGCAGAAAGCGTTAGTCGATCAGCAAGCCAAACAACAACAGGCGATGAAGGATTTTGAGTCTGTCCGTCGTGATGCTGCGATGCAATCGGCCACCGAGTTTGATAAGGTGGCATCGCAGGTTCGAGCATTCCGGACGCAGTTTGAGGGGCTGGTTGGAGGCGATGAACTTGCACAAGTTGCCCTTGAGAAATTCGGGCCAGCCATGCGAGCCGCATTGGCCGGATCGATTCCACAGATCCAGGCACCTTCGCTAGTGCGGGCTGGAAGTGCCGAAGCGTACCGTATGACTATCCAGCCACAGATTGATCAGATGCAACAACAGATCGATCTACAAGGCCAGCAGCTAGCCGAACAGCAGGCCAGCAATGCCATCCTCCAAGAAATGAGCAGCAACATTGCCAACATCCAACCAGCACAGCGGAGGCGTTAATAGATGGCTACGCAACTGATTGGAGAGCGACGGGAAGGCAACAGCGGAGGATTCCGCAAGCAGGGTGCCAACCTTATCTACGTCCACCGTGCAACGTTGCTGGTTTACAGCGACAACCGATACGAAGACAAGATTAACATACTAACTACACCCGGCTTGCCGGTGGTTGGCGTTCCTTACGGCGGATTCATCGGGACTTGCATTAGCAAGGATTGCGACCGCTCCGAAGTCAACCCGCACTATTGGGACGTGAAGGTTGAATTCTCAACCGGGGAAGAAGAGCAGAAACAGAATCCAAACGACCCCAACAATCCGAATCCTACAACATGGATTCCGATCTACGATATCACGTTCGAAACGTACCAAGAGGCGGCGACCAAAGATAACGCAGGGGCGGCCATTCTCAATACGGCTGGCATTCCTTTTGCCGAACCGCTGATGCGTAGCCGCGTTATCAGCGTGCTGGATTTCTACCAGTTCGAACCGGACAGTTTAACGCTTGATGCTATCATGGATCGGAACGATACGGTCAACAGCGTAACGTTCCGTAGCATTGCAGCGTGGAAACTGAACCTATTGGTCCGCAAGGCAACCTTGGGAACCTACAACAATTTCCCATGCTGGCGTATCGAGTACCAATTAAAGTACCGCAAAGACAATTGGAAGGACAAGATTGTTTCCCATGGTACGCAGCAGAAGGTTAGCGGCCAGTTGGTGCCATGCGTCAACGCAAGGGGGCAGACGATCGACGCAGGGCTAACGTCCGCAGGCGTTCAGGTTGGCGTGGGGGTCGATCCTCACGTTATGGAAAAGGAAATCAAAGAGGCGATCGACTTCAATTCATTCTTGAGGTTCTAAACATGGCAACCAGTATCGAGCGGGCTAACGTAACGATTGCATCCAGTGGAACAACGAGCACAGCGGCGCAGGTGCCGAGCGGTAAGACACTGCTGGCGGTTGTGACGCCATCCGCACTAACCGGAACAGCGTTTACGTTTGAAGTGTCCGACGATGGCGGCACTACATTCAAGCCGGTCTACAAGGAGGCGACACAGTACAGCGTAACGGTCGGGACCAGCCGGCATATTGCATTGGACGCTACCGCAACACGGGCAATCCTTGGAGGTAGCGGAGCGAATCCTACCAGCGTAAAGGTAGTTAGCGGATCAAGCGAGGCGGCAGCCAGAACGATAACGCTTGTCTACGGGATCGAAAGCTAATGGCCGGCGATCCGGTTTTCGGCTTTAATTCCGAAGATGCCGACGCACTAATCCGCATGATTCCATCGAGCGGATTGGGTGGTCCGTCGGGCATCCATCCGGGTGTGCCTGGTTATGGCGATCCGTGGACGCTGATTGGAGTTGTCGCCACTGGTGGCATAACGGCCAGAAGCGGGACAACACCCGGGACCGGGACAGTCAACGTCTATTGGGTAAATGACAGCGGGGTGCTGGCACACTATAACGGGCAGACGGTTACGGCTTACAGCTTGTCTACAACGTCCATTGCTGCCGGCACGTACATTCAGGCGAAGCGTGATTACGTCAGTTGGAAATGGTTCATCGACTTCCAGGATTGTGCTTGATGGCTAATCGATATTCTGCCGGTTGCCAATGTTGCCAAGAGGCTGGATGCTCTGGTTGCGTCGATCGATACCTTACCAGCGTAACGGTCGAAGTCGGATCGGAAGTGCTTTCCATTCCGGTCAATCAAAAAATCGCAGACCTAACCAATTGCGAGATTAACTACACCCTTTGCGGAGATGAAACGGAAGTAACGGTTTTGGATTACTCGATCGATCATGCGTGGGATGGTCGAACTGGATGTTGGCCGGGTTATTGCGAGCCAACCGGGGGGGGCGGAGGTGGTGGTGGCGAAGGCGGGGGCGGTGGCATTGGGTTTGGAGGCCCGACGCCATCGCTTCCTAGTTGCGTATTGTGTCAAACGCAAGCCTGCAATCCGCCGGGGGTGCTTGATTACCAGATTCGCACCTACACTTTCGACAACTTGCAATTCGTGCTAAAGGTTAAATACCAAGTACGCTACGGTGTGACTTTGAAGTTTCTGCCAGGTGGCAGCGTCGAAGTGTACGTTGCGGTTCAGCTTTACTATCGTGCTTGTAGTCGCTATTCATTTGAGAATAGCTACTACGTCAACACTGGTTGCCCGCTGGAGGATTCTGATTGCGGGATAATGGACGATCCAGAGCAATGCAATAAATACGTCAACTGCAACGGAACTGGAATGGTATGGGAGCTAGAGTGCGGACCGTTTGAAAGATGCGAATCGGATGGCATCTTAAACGAAAAGGGCCAAACATCGACAGAAGCGGAGGTGCCTTTTCACTGTTGCACGCACGAAGGGTGCGCAGCAAACACCAACCTAACAATCGAAACGTGCTCCGAGCCAACAGATCCACCGAACAAGTGGATCTATTACAATCCATCGCCGGGGCTACATGTCAATCATGAATTCGTTTCGCTGACTCAATGCTCAGGGACGCTTTCCGGAGGAAACAACGAAGGGGCTTGCAATTGCGACAGCGGAAATGATGGATGGTATGCACAATCTGAATTTAGGGGATCGGCTTTGCTTTGGGATGGTGTGGCGGAGGATTGCACTTGTCCGGGAGAATTCCAGTTAGGGGAGGAAAGCCGATGCATTCTTAATGATTGCGGAAGCCTTGGTAGGCAATGGCCGAACATTACTTACGAGTGGGATCCGTGCATTATCTCTAAGTGCGTTTTACTTGAAGAGATTGGCTTGCTAGAAGAACGCTGTTGCTTAGACACCGAAACAACACCGGCACCGACGACAATCAACCTAACAACACTGGATCCGGGAAGCACCGTCTACGTTACGCTGAATTGCACATGATTGAACAAGCCTGCCCACAATGCGGAATGATTCACAAGGCCAGCAAGCCAATCACAATCTTTGGCTGTTGTCACGTTCCGGCTACCAAAAAGCTTGGAGCGGAGAACGTCTACGTTAGGACAGCGAAGCCATACCAGCCACCACAACCCAAGCCCGACACAACCAACCAACCGGGAAGCGTACTGTATCGAATCATCCGCGATACGTTCAGCGTCAAGCCCAAGCAGGGTTGCGGATGCTACAAGTTACGCGACGAGATGGACGCACTTGGCGTCGAAGGTTGCCAAGCCGAATTCGGGCGGTTAGTTGACAGGCTGAAAGAGAATGCCAAAGCTTATCGGTGGTTGGAATCATTTGGAGCGGCACTTAGTGCCGTTCGCAATGGTGCATTGAGCTGGCTGGATCCATTCCGACCGTGGGAATCGATCCTTAAACACGCAATCGAAACATCCATAGAATTAAAGGCGGTGACGGATGCCGGAAAAGAGATCGACAAGACTAGCGAGGGAAGCCGTTAAGGCCAATCCGAACGTATCTACGCA
>Ga0208855_1000213_pt1 | contig 16936 bp, 38 predicted proteins | sample LakMenEpi17May12_FD_150708 | JGI IMG/M metagenome (GOLD analysis project Ga0208855, IMG submission 150708) | Freshwater microbial communities from Lake Mendota, WI - 17MAY2012 deep hole epilimnion (SPAdes) | ecosystem: Environmental > Aquatic > Freshwater > Lentic | place: Lake Mendota, Madison...
TGTAATTGAATTTATATCAAAATTTAAATATTCTAATCCATTTTTATCACCTATTATTGCACAAGCAGCTCAAGATGTTTACACAGGTGTTAATGAAGCCTATTCAGGTGTAGGAAGAACTGCATCTTCTCCAGTAGCTCAATCACAAGTAGCTAAGAGTGTAGCTCAAACTGCTTTGCCATTTGCTTTTAATGCTTATGAATCTGAACGTGCTAGACAATTACAAACTGCACAACAAGCTACTAGCTTAACTGGTGTAGGACAAACATACGAAGATTATATTAGACAACAGCAACAAGCTCCTTATCAGTCATTAGTAGAGTATGCTAACATTGTAAATCCTGTAGCTAGAGGTGGTCAAACACAAACTGTATTTGGTCCATCACCTAATAGATTAGGTCAAGCAGCAGGAGGATTCTTAGCTGGATCTGCAATTGGTTCTCAATTACCATCTATTGGTGGTTATTCTGGTGCTATGTATGGAGGTCTTTTAGGTAGTATATTTGGCGGATTAAAATAATGAGTAAAATTTTTGATGTTGCTGGAGATGTAGTAGATACTACTGTTGACTTTGTTGATGACAATAAAGAAATATTAGCAGCAATAGCTTTAGCTTATGCAACAAGTGGAGCTTCTGTTCCAGAAACTACTGCAGCAGCAACAGCTGAAGCAACAGCAGCAGAATTAACTGCAGCTGAATTAGCAGCACAAGAAGCAGCTAGAGTTGCAGCTATGGAAGCTAGTAAACAAGAAGCTATGAGACAAACACTTGCTTTATCAAAAGGAAGTGGTGAAGTTGCTTTAGCTGGTAGTCCAGGATTTCTTCCAAACACAATGACAGCTTCACAAGCTTATCCAGAATTAATAGGGCAAGTGCAACCAAACACATTAGTAACTGGTTCACCAACTAATATAGAAAGTATTTATCCTGAACTTAGAGGACAAGTAGATCCTTCTTCTCAAGTAGTTATGAAAGGGGCTTCTCAACCAAATATATTTGAAAGAGGTTTTACTGCTGTTAAAGATGCAGGAACAGCTTTTGTAAACGATCCAATTGGATCTACATCTAGAGCTTTTGAAGAATATAGACCTAAAACTCCTGGTGAATATTTTACTTCTGCATTAACTTTATCTGCTGGTGGAAATGTTATAAGTGCTTTAAATCAACCAGAACAAGAACAAGCTAGACCAAGATCTACAACTAATACATATGAAGGACCACAAGCTCCTAAGACATATGTTACACAACCAGCTACATTACCACTACCAACAAGGTATGATGTAGCAAAACAACAAGTTTCTAAAACAGTAGGTACTCCTACTAGTGTTGGATTATTAGCAGTTAATAATAGTCCATTTTATGATTTTTTAAAAACAAACAATTTAAATAGAGGTATATTATAATGGCATCAATATTTGATGATTTAAGAAATAAAGGTTCAGGATTGTTAGGCGATCTAAATAATTTTTTATTTTCTGATACTAGAACACAAGAACAAAAAGATGCTTCTTCATATGGTTTTAATGAAGTAACTGAAGGTTTACAAAATGTATATCAGAACGAATCAAAAACTGCATTTACTCCTAGACCAGTTGCTCCTGCACCTGTTAATCCAAATGCAAAAACTCCTGTTCCAATGAATAAAGGAGAAAGTACATTTTTAGGAGCTGTTGGAGAATATTTTAATAATGCTCAAAAAACTTGGAAAGACAAAGGTGGCTTTGATGCTCTTATGTCTAATCCACAATTTGGTATTGGTTTATCTTTATTACAACAAGCTAGTGAAGGAAAAACTATTGGAGCTAGTGCTTTAAAGGCTATGGTTGATGGTGGAATTATATCTGAAACTTATGCTAAAAAAATAGCTGCTCGTGGTTCTGTTACAGGACCAGCAACTGCACAACAAATTGAAGCTGTTAAAGCTAAACTTGCTGCATCTGGATTAGCAGGTAAACCTACTTATTTACAACAAGTTATAGATATGTTTAAAGGAGAAAGTACTACAGCTAAACAAGATATGGCTTATGGTGAAATATATAAATTAGCTGAAAAGAAAGCTAAAGCTGTAGCTAAAACTGGTAAAGAAGTTAATATTGATGATTACTTAGAAGAAGCAGCAAGAGAATATATTGCTTCTAACAAAGGTGTTGTTGGTGGATCTGGTTTTGGAATACTTGGTGAAAAATCAATTACTAAAAAAGTAGATACTACTAAACAAAAAATTGTAGGAGAAAGACAATTAGGTGGACCAGTTGCTAAAGATAAAGCATACTTAGTAGGTGAAGTAGGGCCAGAAGTATTTATACCTAAAGTATCTGGTAAGATTGTATCAAATGATGACTCTAAAATAATTAATCTATTACTAGAAGCTAATCCAAATCTTAAAGGAGTTAGTCCAGCTAGAGTTGAAAAAATATTACGTAATAGATTCCCTGACTATTTTGAATAATGAAAATAATTAAATCTAGATTTCCTATTACTAAATTACCAGCTGGTAAAGTAGTACGTCAATCAGATGTAGATGTTGCCGCAGAAAAATCTTTTGTTAAAAAATTTGGTGATAGACCTGCATATATGGGTTATGGTATGGAAGGTTCTGGATCATTAGCTGCAAGAGACTACGCAGAAAAAGTTGCTAATAGAGTTTACTTTAAAAAATTAAAATCTGAATTAAGCAAAACTAGAAAGATTACTGCGACAGGTGTTAAATCATTAAAAGCTTCTGGCAGCAAAGTATCTAAGTCAGGACTTAAAATTGGTAAAGCTCGTGGTGCTATGAAAGCTGATATAATAGCTAGAACAGAAGCAGATGTAGCTATGGATAGAATTATGGAAAGATATACAGCTCGTAAAGCTAAATCTTTTAAAGCAGCTCCAGTTAAAGTAAGACAAGTTTCTCAAGAAGCAGCAACAGCTATGGGTTTTTCTCCTGAAAGAAAATTTGCACCTAGTGCTAAAGTTGCTACTCAAGAAGATGTTTATAATTTAGCTAGATCTGAAAGAAGAATTAAATATAAAAAACCTAAAGTTAAAACTACTAAATCTAATTTTGAAACAGAATTTAAATCATATATAAGTAAAGAATTTAAGTTATAATGGCTAATCCTTTAAGGACTACTGAGTTAAATCTTAATGATCCTATTAATGATTTAACTGATGGTTTAATTGATCCATCTCAAAGACCACAACAACAAGAGCCTCCAGGATTTTTTAGTTCATTACGTAATCCTGTAGAGTTAATATTAGAAGAATCTGTACCTGCATCATTATATCAATGGATGACTGGTAATACTAAAAAAGTACAAGCTAAAAAAGCTTTACAATTTTTAGAACAATATCCTTATTTACAAAATACACCACGTTATAAAGAAGCTGAACGTATTTATAAAAAGTTTGGTTATCTTCTTGAAGAAGGAAGCCAAGAGTTTAGTGGTGATGAAATGGTAAAAATGGTTAAGCAATATCCATCTGTGTTTGGAGCTGAGCTTGTAAACATGATGGTTGCTGATCCTTATTTATTTTTATTACCAAGTGTTGCTTATGCAAAACTAGGTAGAGGTATTTCTAATTCTCTTAAACTTAAATACTCTAAATCATTTAAACCAATTAAACTTACCGCAGAAGAACAAGCCTTAAAGCAAACAGCTAATGCTGATATTCTTTATGGTGCTATGGGTACAGTACTTACTCCATTAGCATTTTCATCTGCTATGCAATTAGGTGAACAAGGTGTTATATCTGGTAGTCGTACTTCTCTTGAAACGACTATAGGTGCTACTGCTGGTTTGTTACTCAGCGGTGGTATTGGAGCTATATCAGGTCTTGCTTCTAAAATTGGAAGTATAAGACCAGATGCTGTTAAACGAGCTACTAATAATGTTATTTCAAATAGCGATGAAGATCTAACCAAGTTATTTGAATACAATGATAAGACTGGTAACTTTGAATATGTAGATAAACTATTTGATGAAATAGATAATCTATCAAAAAATATTGATCCAAAGATTAGAGATGTATCTAGCCAAGAAACAATTAACTTTCATAAACGAAGCATAACTTCTTTAGCTAGACCTATTATTGAAAATGGTGTTAATGCTTCTAAAAATAGTGCAGTTAAAAATGCAGCTAGTCTTGGTGGTGTATTAGCAGCAGGATCTTTCTTAACAGCTGATGATGAAAAAATTGCAGCAGCAGGACAAGGATTTTTATTAGGTGCTGGTATTTATGCTGCAGCTAAAACAGTTAACAAGTTTTTAAAATCATCTAAAGACGATATTACTCAAGTTAGACAACAAGATTTTGAAGATACAATAAACTCTATTGATATTGCTAATCATAAATACTTTAGTCATGTCTCTCAATTATCTGGTAAGATTCAAGAATTAATTCCTGATCCAATAAGCTCAAGAAAAATATTTCATTACATACAACAAACAGAAATAGGTGGTAAAAAAATTAAACTATCTGATTTAAACTCTGATGAAAAATTAGGTCTTAATGCAATAAGAAATATATTTAAACAATTTGAAGATACTCTACAAGATCTTGACGAACCAATTTTAAAAAACATTAGAGATAATTATCTACCTATTATCTGGAGTGAATATAGAGGATTTAATCCTTCTCAATTTGCAGATATGTTTGATACTAAAGTTTATGGCCCAACTAAAAGCTTTAGATTTTCTAAAAAAAGAATTTACGATACAATTAACGAAGGTTTAAAAAAAGGTTTTAGACTTAAACCTGGCATGGATAATGCTATAGAGTTACTTAAAGTATATGCTATTGCAGCAGGTAAAGCAGTATCTACAAGAGCTTTATTAAAAAATCTTAGAACTAGTAGTGTTCCTGGAATTACTAAATCTCCATTTATTGCAGTAACAGGAGAAGAAGTTTTAAATGTAATGCGTGGTCCATACGCAAAAGAATATGTAGATTTTACACATCCTTACATAAATGCTAACGCACCAGTTAAAGTACATCAGGCAATAGTTGCCCCACTTAAAATGATATTTTCTGCTGAATCAGAAAATCAATTTATAACAGCTATGTTTAATACAAACCTTGTTATGAAACGATTAGCTGTAGGCTTTTCTTTCTTTCATGCTGGTGGGTTAATTGAAAATGCTTTCTTTACTGGATTAAGTTTTAAAGCTATTGGAGCTATATTAAATCCTAGATCTGCTCCTGATATTGTTAAAGCTATTAATAATCCTACATTAGATTTTAAAGATTTTCCATTATCTAAAGTTACTAAAGATTTAATACAGTCTTATGGTTTTAATGATGTATTTGAATTTGCTAGATCAGCAGGTTTAGTAATTGAACGAGGTACAATTGACCAAGCTCATGACAGATTTTATTCTGTAGTTAATAGAACTACATCTGGTCTTAACAATTTATTAGGTTATCAATTTGGAACTAAAACAATTGGTAATGCCAAAAAAGTATTTGAATGGTTTGATCGTGTAACTTGGGATAGAGTATATACATCTGCTAAATTATTTTCGTTTTTAAAAAACTTTGAAAGATTAGCAAAGCCTGGTGATCAAACATTTAATATATATGCTAATGCTCGTATTGCATCACAAGTAACTAATGATGCTTTTGGTGGATTAAACTGGACACAAATTACACAAAGAATACAAAATCCACTTTATAAAAAATTAGCACAAACTGTATTTCAACCTGGATCTAAAGGTTATATGCAGTTATTATTATTTGCTCCTGACTGGACAATATCTAATCTTAGAATAGCATTTAAAGCCTTGCCTTTATTTGAAAGCAATCCTGATGCTAGAAGATTATATCAGTTATACTTTGCACGAACAGCATTGATCTATGCTACTATTGGTAGTGCATTAAACTATATATTCTCAGGACATTCTATATTAGAAAATAAAGATCCAACTAGAATAGACTTAGGTAACGGAGAAGTTCTTACATTCTCTAAACAATTTATGGAACCATTTGATTGGGTAACTAATCCTTATGGTACTGGTGTTAAAAAACTTGGCTCACTACCAAAATCAGTAGTAGAAGTTTTAACTAATAAACAATACTTAACTAGTAAGTGGTCTCCACGTATTACTGAGTATGATGATAATAATATTACCAAAGCTATTAAATATGGCGGACAAGTAGGTAAAAAGTTTTTGCCTATATGGGTACAACAAGCAACAGAAACAATTGAGAAAGGTTTAATTAAAGATGGTATATCAGCAGATCTTGCAGCTGATGTAGCACTTAGTTGGTTCTTAGGACAAACTGGGCATCCTAAATATAAAGAGCCTAGAACAAGCGAATATAAACTACAAGGTTTAGTAAGAAATCCTTACGAAACATTATTTTAATGAATGACAATATTGAAACAAAACTTTTAAACATCAACAATCGAGTTGATAAAGTATCTCTAGATATAGAGATTATTAAATCAAACCATTTAGCTCACATAGAAAGTGATATAAATAGTCTTAATTTTAAAACCGACAGGATAGAAGATAAGGTTGACAAAACCTATTGGATATTACTTACTGCAGCTGGTGCATTTATAGGAATTTTATTAGTTAACTTATTTAGAGTTATTTAATCTACCTATACTTGTTTAACAAATATTAGTATAAGTACTTACTATGAACAAATCAATTTTAGTAATTAGTGATACTCATATTCCCTATCATCATAAAGATTTAATACCTTATTTAATTGCAATTAAAAAAGAATATAAACCAGATCGTATAATACATATTGGTGATGAATTAGATAAACACGCATTATCATTTCACGATAGTGATCCAGATCTTCCAAGTGCTGGAGATGAGTTAAGAATATCAATTCCAATTATACAGCAAATAGAAAAAATATTTCCTGTAATGGATTTGTTAGACTCTAATCATGGCAGTCTTGTTTACAGACGTAGTCTTAAGTATGGAATACCTAAAGCTTACTTACGTAAATATAATGAATTTTTAAAGGTAAGTGATAAATGGAAGTGGCACGATGATTTAGTTGTGCATACTAACAATGGACCAGTATATTTTTGTCATGGCAAAATGGCAGATGTATTAAAACTAGCTCAATCTATGGGTATGTCTTGTGTACAAGGACATTATCATTCGTCTTACTCAATTAAATACTATGGTAATTCGTTAGGATTATATTATGGTTTACAAGTAGGGTGTTTAATTGACAAAGACTCTTTAGCATTTCGTTATAATAAAACTCAACGCATGAGACCAATTATTGGTTGTGCTGTAATTATCAATGGTTTACCAAAGTTAATACCTATGGTATTAAATAAATCTGGAAGATGGATTGGTAAAATCATTATATGAGCAACAAAACATTCTTTAAACAAATAGGTGGATCACACTATAGACGTTTTAAAATTAGCCCAGCTAAATTTATAATGGAAAATAATATTCCTTATGCTGAAGGTAATGTTATAAAATATATTTGCCGCCATTCTTTCAAGGGCAAGGAATTAGATCTTGCTAAAGCTAAACAATATATAGACTTTATACTTGAAACAAACTATGAAAAAAAGAAGCACAGTAAATAAAGCTGGTGTATATACAAAGCCATCTTTAAGAAAAAAATTATTTCAATCAATTAAATCAAGAGCTGTTATGGGTACTGCTGCAGGACAATGGTCTGCACGTAAAGCTCAATTATTAGCTAAAACTTACAAAGCTAGAGGCGGTGGTTATAAATAATGTACGCAAAGCGACAACAAAGTTTAGTTGACTGGGGCAAACAAAAGTGGAGAACTAAGTCTGGTAAAAAATCATCAGTAACTGGTGAAAGATATTTACCTACTAATGCTATTAAAGCATTATCTCCTGCTGAATATGCTGCCACTACTAAAGCTAAAAGATTAGCTAAACGTAAAGGTAAACAATTTTCTAAACAACCTAAAAGTATTGCTAAAAAAACTGCGAGATATAGATGAGACGTGAAACTAAAATGCCACCTAAGAATAAGAAATACTTTAGACCAACTAGGTCTGGTGCTGGTATGACTAGAGCTGGAGTACAGGCTTATAGAAGATTAAATCCAGGTTCTAAATTATCTACTGCTGTTACTGGTAAAGTTAAACCAGGAAGCAAAGCAGCTAATAGAAGAAAATCTTTTTGTGCTAGATCTGCTGGTCAATTAAAGATGTGGCCAAATGCAGCTAAAGATCCTAACTCAAGATTACGTCAAGCAAGACGTAGATGGAAGTGTTAATATGTTACCTATGATAAATGCTATTGCACCATTAGCTAAAATTTTATTTAATACAATTGAAAAAGCTGTACCAGATAAAGATTTACAAGCTAAATTAAAAGCTGATTTACAGACTCAGTTATTACAATCTAATACTGAAGAACTTAAAGCTGCTGCTAAAATAGTTGAAGCTGAAGCTAAAGCTGGTTGGTTTGCATCTAGTTGGAGACCATTACTTATGTATGTTCTTATATTTGTATTAGTCTTTAATTATATCTTTGCACCAATTGTTAAAATGTTAACTGGTATTGTAGTAGGATTTGAATTGCCAGGAGATGTTTGGACTCTTTTAAATGTTGGACTTGGTGGTTATGTCGTGGGCAGAAGTGCTGAGTCGGTTGCACGAAGCTTAGCATCTAGACCACAAAGTAAAGACGATAATGGATAGTCTTAAATTAAGCGATCAAACGCAAGTATCTTTACCAATTAAAAATATTGTAGCTATCGTATCTGCTATCGTTGTAGCTGTCTGGACTTACTTTGGTATTGTTGAAAGACTTAATAGAATTGAAACTAATGAGAAATTAATGGCACAAGACTTATTAAAAAAAGCTGAACAAACTCCTAAGAACCAAGAGATGTATATGTTAATTGAGTATCAAGCTAAAGCATTAGATAAACACTCTAAACAATTAGAAGAAAACGTACATACTAAAGTATTAATATCTCAATTAGAAAAAAAAGTTGATAAGCTAGAAAAAGAATTAGATTCATTAAGAGGTAAGTAATGGGTGAGATTGTATTTGCTTTGCTTATGTTTCTTAATGGTAAATTAGAAAACTATTCTCCTAAAGCTAATCTTGCTGAATGTTTAGAACAGAAACGTAAAGTAGAACGTGATGGTACATCAAATACTTTGCGAATGGAATGTAAACAAATTGAAGCAATTGTTGAAACAGATAAACATGGTATTAAAAGAATTAAAGAAATCAAATGAATATGTTAGAAGTTTTAAAAAAAATACATACTGTATTAACTAAATTACTTTGGACTCTTGAATCTGACAAAAGAGCTAAAAGAATTATAAAAAGTAAATCAAAAAAATAATGAAATTAAGTAAAGACTTTACTTTACAAGAATTAAGTAAATCAGAAATTGCAGATCGTAATAATATAAATAATATTCCGACAGCAGATCACATTACTAACTTAGTATTACTATGTCAGTATATATTACAACCTGTAAGATTACACTTTGATAAGCCAGTTACTATTACTTCAGGTTATAGATCACCAGAACTATGTGTATTAGTAGGTAGTAAACCTACATCGCAACATACATTTGGACAAGCAGCAGACTTTAAAATTGCTGGTGTGCCAAACAAAGTAGTATCTGATTGGATAGTCAATACTCTTGACTATGATCAATGTATATTAGAGTTTTGGAAACCAGAAGAACCCAATAGTGGATGGGTACATTGTAGTTATTCTTTTGATAATAATAGAAAAGAATACTTACAAGCTACTAAATCTAATGGTACTATTTTATATACCAAGATTTCTTAATCTACTTACAAAGTTCTTATAAAACAATTTAAGTTGTAGCTTTTTAATTATAAAACTTTTCTTAATACATTCTTTACAAATCATATATCCTCTAAGTTAATTTTAAACTGACGTTGACGATCTTTGTTAATAAATAACAACTCACTTTGTCTTTCAGTATAATTCATTAATCCTCTTTCACGTGCTTTAACAAAAGCATCTCTTATAGATAAAGGATCAAACCCTGCATAATCACAAGTAGTTCTAAAGTCTTTACCAAGATCTAAGAACCAATTGATTGCAGTTTCTTTATCACGCATATCAATCATTACAGTTCCATTATAAGCAGCATCTTCTAATGCCTGTGTTATTATTGCTCTAAATAATCTTTGTTCAGGTAGTGGAGAATGTTCATTATACTGGCTTAACATCTTTAATAACTTCATAAGTTATTCTATCTTTGTTTAAAGAATTAAGTTTCAAATTAATTTCTGTAGGCGATAATGACTTAAATTTATTGTATGCTTCTAAATCATTATCAGCTTCTACAATTGCAAAACCTTCAACGTAACAATATCCATATACTTTAAAAGTATATCTCATAAATTATTTTTGCGTCTTGATGCTTCTAATGTTCTCCAAACATCAATAACTAAACATTCTTTAGCTCTTTTGTTTTGAGTAATCCCAACCTTTTCCGCTAAAGCTTGTTTCTGTAATATGTATTCTCCATATACATCTGAAGCATAATAAGCTTGTTCTTTTATTGAAAAAGATTTGTCATTACTATTGCTAACAATATGTATTGCTTTGTCTCGTTTTTGTTTATCTTTTAAATATTCTAAACCTGCACCTAACTTAGCATCTTCTTCATCAGTATCTGCCAAGAATTTTAAAGCTTCTTCTAACCTTTTTTCATTAATCATAATTTTATTTGTTTACACACCCCTGTACTAACTAACGTAAGGGAGACCACTTGAAATACAAGGGTGCGTATGTTGTTAATTAAAATGGTGCTTTCTCAGAACCATCTTCTTGTGTAGAGAGAATATCTCTAACAACTTTATCACAAGCTTTATAAACATCGTCATATTCTTGTACACTTCTGTTAGGAAGAATACTTGATAATAAATTTGACATAGTTAATCTGTATTTCTCAGACCAATTAGTATTTGGCATTTGTGCTGAAAATGTTTTTACTGCTGGTGCAGCATGTCCATTAGTTTGCATAGTATCTCCTTTATCATTAGTTACATTTAACGGTTCTATTTTTACACAAGTCTGATTGTTGCTTCCTGGTTTTTTAATTACATAACCAGTAACTCTAACTTTATCATTCTTGCTAATATGACGACAGCTTTGGTCAACGAATAATTTTCGTTCAATACCATTTTCCATTTCTACAGCTAACCAGTACTTAACTGGATTTTCTGCATCATGGATATCCTTAACTCCTTTTACTGTTGCGTCATACGTTTCTGTATTTGCCATGTTTTGTTTTCCTTGTTTGTTTATATGTTTAACTATATTACCTATTTTTTGCATAATTAGAATATACTTATTTCCAAGCCTTTTGCCAGATTTCTTTTGCAAAAATCTTAGCATCGCTATCACCTTTGCCCCATCTAAAGTTTTCTAAATTTAATGGGAACATTCTAACTACATCTTCTTTTGTTTTAGCAATAGAAGTTATATGCTCTATAGTTTTAAAAGCATTTATCATATCATCTAATGATGAATCTAAATGCTCTATTTCTACAGCTTCAGTATCATTGTAAGAACAATACAATAACATTGTTTGTTTCTTAAAGATTTCCTTGTATAGAAATTGCTGTCTGACATCAGATGCTTTTGGGTACCAATTTTTATCTAGCGAACCTGACTTTAATCTTTTAAGATAAGCGGTAGCTTTAGTATCTATAATTATATCCTTAAATTCAAAATCTGTTTTGCAACATATGTCATGTTTTAAACCATATGGTTTTCCTGGAACTTGAATTTCTTTTTGATATGATAACACATCACCAAATGATATTAATGAATCTTTAAATCGTACAGCAATCTTAGCTGCCATTTCTGATTCATCATCATCATCTGATCCACCAAGTTCCCGGAACTTCTTTTGAGTAAACTCATGTATTGTATCTTCATCATATGCTTCTTTTTGTATTGCGTTCATAGCACCTTCTTCAGCCGCTGAACCCATTATCATTCTAGCATTTGGTTTAGATTCAAATTGATATAGCTCATTTATAATCCAGTATGGTGGCGAATCAATAAATGAATTGCCTTTACTGGCAGTATGTCTGTAATCTTTCTCTAACATTTAGTCTCCTATGGTTAATAATATACAATGTTTTATTTCAAATCACTTTGATATTCCTATCAAAATACTTAAAGGACAACAAGAATTTAATAGTAACAAACATTATAATTACTATAATATCTCTATCCTTTTATCTTACCTTTTAAACCCTACTAAAAAGTATGGGGTTAAAAGTATTATTCACAGATTGCATAATTGCACTTCTACAAATAGAGTGCAAAGACTTTACAAACAATATAATAACAACTCCGAGTTTAAGTTATTTATTGATAAATTAATCGAATTATTTTATAATAGTAAATATGCAACGACCAGAACTAATCACTCGAATAGTTGATAAGAAAACTGTTCTATACAATATCCGAGAATCAAGACTGGAATATATGTTCCATCGCAAACATATTTCTGAAGCTCAATATATTTCAGGCTCTAGATACAGGCGACTATGTGAGATATCACAATTAGGATCTGGTGTTTCTAATATGCAACCACGCATAGATGGTTACTATGATGCTATGCTTTCACGTGTGGGTGCTTTATCTGAGCTTGTTAAAATCTCACAAGAAATAGGACCAGAAGCTGTACACTTCCTTAAGTTTTATTGTTGGGAAAATTATTCTATTCTTGAATTATCTAATCTACTTAACATTAGTAAGAAAAAGATTTCTTATAGAGTACAAGAATCTTTATCTAGATTAGCTATTTATTTTGGTTACATTAAAGTAAGAAATACTATAAAAGGTATTGGTGCAAAAAACCACAAAGTTTAAATCTAAGAAGTATTTAAAATGGGTAGCTTCACTACCTTGTTTGCTTTGCCTTTATAATGAGTGCCAAGCACATCATATTACTATTGCTGAAAAACGAGGCTTTAGTCAAAAGGTATCTGATAAGTTTACTATTCCTTTATGTTATGTTCATCATCATCAATTACATATGCTATCTGAACGTAAATTCTGGAATACTTTAGGTTTAAACCCTGTAGATTATGCTAATATTTTGTATGATATCTATACAAAAGATGAGATAAATAACGATGTTTTAATTTATCAACAAATCTATAACAAAGTTTTACCACTTGTTAAAGATCACGTTGACTTTCTATGTCGTCTCAAAGTATAAACGTAGTTATCCTTCGAATTATTGTTTTTAAATTATGGCTAAAGTCCTTAAATTCAAACGCAAGTCTTTTGCTGAAAATTTTATTAAGTCAGTTGAACCTGATAAAATAGCAGACTTCGTTCAAAAAGATAATCCTAAACTGCCTAGCAACATTGTTGATGCTATGGCTCTAGCTATGATTTATACTACTTACTTACAATTGCTTATAGATGAAGAATCTATACCAGCATCTGATGTTGTTTTTGGTGGTTCATCATTTCCATTTGAAATGAATGTCAAAAAAACCGTACATTAAATTTCCATATAAAAAGATTAAAGGTACTCTTAACTGGTATGATGCCAACTCTAAAACAGGTTGGATTGACTCTAAAGAATTTAAAGAATTAACTCCGTCAATTTGTTATACTCAAGGTTGGATATTTGAGGAAACTAAAACTTATATAAAAACTTTTAGTACTTATAGTATTGATCCTGAAGATAACTCTATTGAGTTTGGTGAAATACTTTGTATTCCAAAAGTTTGGTTAAAACTCAGGTAGTTTTTTTAAAGGATCAGTAATATCTTCATCACTAATATATTCTATTCCTTCTAACCAAGCCATTTCTTTTTTTGTTTCTACAATTTCTTTTTTAACTAGACTCTTAGCTTCGTCAAGTTTGCTTACCAAGACTGGAAAATTCTGTTCGTATATTCCATAAATATATAAATCACTTATCGCTGATGCGACTCTTGATAAGCCTTTAAATCGTTTTTGCAAACGAGTATGCCTTGAGTCATCAAACATTAATCTGTACCACCAACTTTAATATCTTCATCAGGTAAATGTTGTTCACCTTCTAACTTAGCAATACGTTCTTTTAACTTTTCTATTTTCTTTTTTAAAGACTCTCTTTCGTTTAATAGTTTATTAACATTTGCTTGAAGTATTTTTGTTTTTGGATCTACATTCATAGTTGGTCTATTTTTTGTTGGTTAGTATTATTTTGTTCTTCTGTCTTAGCAATAAAATCTACTAATACAGCTTTATAATCGTTATCTATATACTGCTTATCAATACAATTTTTTATATTACTAATCAATAACGATAACGCAGTTATTTTTTGCTGCTCTCTATAAAGCATCTTTTGTAGTGAATCACTCATGTTCTTGATCCTAATTTTTTTGTATCTGCCACACATGATTTGCTTTCATCATATACTATAGCTACATTACCTGCAATAAAATCTCCTGGAATACACATATGCCCAGTTTTTTCTTGCCACTCATACCATAAATCTGTAGCTATTTCGTTGTATTTTATTGGCTCTTTTAATTTAGATTCTTCATCACAATACATATCAATGGTCTTACCATTTTCTATCCCCTGTTGAATTTCTATTGTATCACAATTCAACAATGGATATAGTTCTTTGAATGTTGGCTCTTTGTCAAACATATGTACTGTTTGTGTTCTTGGTTCTGCATTTAGTATTATTACTTTGTACATTACTTGTTCTCCTTTTGTTTTATTTCGTCTAAATAGTTTCGTATTAAAACTTTAATTACTCCAGACATTGAATAACCTGTGTTATTACAATAATCTTTAAACTCTTTATAAAGATCATTAGTTAATGTAACTCCAAGTACTCCGTATCTGTTTTTCCATTTACGTTCAAACTTTTTTAATTCAAGTTGTTCTTTAATTAGTTCTAGATCCATTGTTTCCTCAATAGTTTAGTTATTAATTTTAATGCTGCTTGATCTTTAATAAATTCTTTTCCGTGATAATCACCAAATTCATTACGATCATAGATATGTCTTGAACTCCAAAATATATCATATTTCCATTCTTCCCATTTATTTAATAACTTTTGTTTATTTTTTATATTAAGATTCATAATATTAGTTCTTCACTTTCTGGTTCAGGTTTATAATACTTAGATTTTTTGCTTATTCTTTCATAAGCAGCTAATCTGTATTTTACATATTTATAAGTTCGAATATCTTTTTGACTTAGTTGATGTCCAAGCATTTCAGTTGCCATTAAATATGATTTAATTATTCTGTAAGCTTGATTAAGATATTCTATATCTACTTTTATTTGTGGTTTTGTTTTTATTCCCATATACATTGATACATAAAAACTTCACTACCTTTATAAAAAGTAGCTTGTTGTTTATTGCCTTTATAATTTTTAACAATTTTTGAATAAGTTATTTCAGTAAACTTTTTATCACAATCACTAAATGATATTGAATTGTTTACTGGTATTAATAACTGTGATCCATTCATAAATGTTAGTATTAAAGTTATTGTTTTCATTAATCTAAATACTTTCGTATTTTGCTTTTAACAATATCACACCAATCGTAAAATTCTTTAAAATAATTACGATACTCTTTACTTCTTTTTTTCTTGATTTCTTCAAAAGCTTCTTTAGTCGCTTTATCTAGAATCTTTAATTGTTTTATTGGATTTATCATTATTCCTTTCTACAAGTTCGGTAGTTGCCTGTGGCTCTACAGAACTAGTTAATTTCTCTCTAATCTTTTCATGCAAAACTTTTTGCCATTTCTGATTAGTTTTTTTATCAGAATAGGTTAACACTTCAACGTGTTTATCTAACCACTTTTGCAATTGATCTTTCATTTTTATCTCCATATAATTTGCTTAAGTTTCTGGCTTTTGACATCCATTCAACTGGAGTTAAATTAACTAACCAGTCGCTTACGGATGGTATATAGCCACAATCTTCTATTACATGCTGTTCAGCAATTAATTTAACTGGAACGTGCTTTCCAGTATTAAGTACTATGTAATCACCAAACTCATTAATACATTCTTGTATTCCTAATGAGTGGTGTCTTAATGCTCTATGTCTAAAGTCTGGATGGAAAGCTTTAGTGAAATCGAACCAATTATGGATTCGAAGATAATCATCTAAAGTTCCACCCCATTTACTTACACTTGACTGAGCATGATATACTGGTGTTGCCATTATTTTAAACCTTTCAATAGTTTTTTTATTAGTTTTTCATAACGTGTATGAGTCAAACCAGTTTCATTGTCTTGTAACTGTTTTGGTAATACTAAATAATACCATTCTTCTAACGCATCTAATAAATCACTAATTTCATTTTTAGTTAATTTCATTATATTGCTTTCTATTCAGTTAAAGTTACACTTATTCTGCCTGAATCGTTTAATGGTTGCCAATCTTCTACTGTTTCATTTCCTTCTAGTTTGTATTCTCCAGTAATTACATTTAATAATACTGTACCATTTACATTGAACTCTCCAGCAAATGAACCAAATCGATCTAATGCACCAAGTTTCCAGAAGATTTCATCTAAACTGATATCTTCTAATGACTGATATTTACATTCGTCATAGTAAAAAACATCTATTTTTTTTACTCCTTTGTCTGCATCATCGTATTGTCTTTTAACTAATGTTCGAATGTAATAAGATTTATTACTACAATCTTTTAATTTAATTTCTTTTTTGTCTTTGTCTAACCAAGTAAAACTATCATATCCACCTTCATCATGCCCACCTGAAAATTCAGCTTCGGCATATTGAATGTTTAGTCTCTTAAATTCTTCTGCGAATCCTTCAAGAAAACTTGATACGTTTTTTTCGTTTACTTGTTTATCTAATTGTCTTTGTCTTTCGTAATACTTACCGCCACGTTTTGGATTTTTTATAGTTTCTAAAAAATTTATTACTGTATATATCATTGTTATCCTTTTGTT
>Ga0208855_1000216_pt1 | contig 16796 bp, 16 predicted proteins | sample LakMenEpi17May12_FD_150708 | JGI IMG/M metagenome (GOLD analysis project Ga0208855, IMG submission 150708) | Freshwater microbial communities from Lake Mendota, WI - 17MAY2012 deep hole epilimnion (SPAdes) | ecosystem: Environmental > Aquatic > Freshwater > Lentic | place: Lake Mendota, Madison...
CCATCTCAGAGAACCAGCGAATCGCTCGCGCTCCTTCAGACTCGCAGAGTCGGATTGCGCGCGCATCGCCCTCAAAGTTCTGCACCTGCACTGATCCGCTTGGATGTTCCGCAAGGATCTCTTCGGCGCGGACTCTGCTCCAACGGAAGAGTGCGCGTCCAATCCCGCGCCCCTGATGTGTTGGGTGAACGCGACCAAAGAGAAAGACACGTGGTTTCTCTGCGTCCGTCACACGGTTGGCAAATCCCCATCCAATAGCTGCACCGTCTGGTGCGACTGCGATCAGCGTGTCGCGCCCCACGTCAATCTCGCTACCAGTGAGCTCCTCCATCATGTCTTCAATCGAATCACGAATTGGGTTTCCTACATGCGCAGAGTCTGCGTTGACAAGCTCCACAAGCGCCGCCGCATCAACGTCAGGCTGCACTGGGCGGAGTGTGGTCCCCACTGGGAGCACCGCTCGGATCTGTTCTAGGAGCGATTCGTGAGGCTGCATCTTGATAAGATACCCTCAATCCCGATCCTTCTTGTCGGATATTGGATGGGAGAAGTGCACAGATGGTTGGCGAACAGGAGCCGGGGACGCGTGGACTGCACGGAACGGGTGCGGTCGCGTTCAGCACGCGCGGCGAGTACGGCGTGCGCTTCATGGTGGCGCTTGCACGCATGGATCACGGCGACCCAGTCTCCCTGACAGATATTGCGGAGGCGGAAGATCTGCCACGCGCATATCTCGAACAGATTGTTGGCAGCCTGCGCGACGCCGGAATCATCGATAGTGCGCGCGGCGCACATGGCGGCTACCGGCTGGCGCGTCCCGCAAACGAAGTGCGCATGGGCGATGTGCTGCGCGCCCTTGAAGGGCCGATCGTCCCGATGACCTGCCTTGAGGGGGATGGCAGCTCCTGCAGCAAGACGGGGAGTTGCTCCGTGGTCCAGCTCTGGAGCCGCGTGCGCGACTCGGTCTCCGAGGCACTCGACTCGTTCACGCTGGCCGATCTGGCAGTTCCTGGCGCACCCATTACCCTGAAGGGGAGATAAGGAGGCCACATGAGCGATACCTCAAAGCACCTGGTGATCAAGGATCTCGTCGTCACCCCTTCATCGGATTCGTCCAAGCGCATCCTTGACGGCATCACCCTCACCATCAAGCCGGGTGAAGTGCACGCGATCATGGGGCCGAACGGCTCTGGAAAGACCACGCTCAGCTACGCGCTGATGGGACACCCGGGATACGAGATCGTCAGCGGCTCAGTTGAATGGAAGGGCGAGAACCTGCTCGACTTCTCACCAGACCAGCGCGCGCGCTTCGGACTCTTCTTGGCCTTCCAATACCCAACGGCAGTTCCTGGACTCTCCGTTGCGAGCTTCCTGCGCACCGCAATGAATGCGCGCCGTTCAGGTCTGGTTCGCGATCCAGAGTTTGATCCGTCCGATCCAGTTCGCGGCGGCATGACGATGGGCGAGTTCCGCAAGTTGGTCAAAGAGAAGTTGACGCAACTGAAGATGGATGAAGCCTTCATGACGCGCTACGTCAACGACGGATTTTCGGGGGGCGAGAAGAAGCGTCTTGAGATGTTGCAGATGGCGCTCCTTAAGCCTGAGATGGCAATCCTTGACGAGACTGACTCCGGCCTAGACATTGACGCGCTGCGCATTGTTGCGGAGGGTGTGAACACCATGCTCTCGCCAGAGCTCGGCGTGCTGGTGATCACGCACTATCAGCGACTCCTTGATTACCTGAAGCCGCAGTTCGTGCACGTGCTTGCGCGCGGACGAATCGTGACCTCTGGTGGTCCTGAGTTGGCACACCGACTTGAGAAGGAAGGCTACGCGCCGATCCTTGCGGAGAACGGGATCAAGCCAACGGCAGACGAGGCGGCGGCTCCGCCGGTGGCACCCGCCGGCGCATGAGCGACTGGCACACCCCAGGGGGTCAGCTTGACCCGCTGAAGGTGCGCGCCGCATATCCAATCCTCTCCACAACGCCAGGCGGAAGACCACTGCACTACTTGGATTCCGCCGCAACCGCGCAGCGACCGAAGGCTGTGGTGGACGCAGTCTCGAACTTCTTGCTGACAGCAAACGCAAATCCGCATCGCGGTGCGTACACGCTCGGTGGCGATGCAACTGCCGCGTACGAAGGTGCGCGCGCTCGCACCGCTGCATTCCTCGGCGTTCCCGCCGAAGAGTTGGTGATGCTTGGGAGTGCAACAGAAGCGCTGAACCTTGTCGCACGTTCGTGGGGTCGCGCCAACCTTTCGCGCGGCGATGTGGTGCTCGTGACGGAGGCGGAGCATCACGCGAACCTGATCCCGTGGCAGCAGGTGACGCGCGAAGTCGACGCCGACCTTGAGTTCATCCCCGTTGATGATGTCACCGGCGAAATTCTCTGGGACCGACTCGAAGGTCTACTGAAGTTGCGACCGAAGATCGTGGCGGTGGGCCACGTCTCCAACGTGCTCGGGTCTGCCGCGCCACTCGCGCAGATCGCACCGCAGATTCACGCGGCTGGCGGACTACTTGCCGTGGACGGCTGTCAGGCGGTGGCGAACATGCCCGTGAACATTCCAGATACAGGTGCGGACTTCTACGCGTTCAGCGCGCACAAGATGGGCGCGCTCTTCTCTGGCGGTGGACTCTGGGCGCGCGCGCACCTACTCAACGAGATGAACCCAATTGAGACGGGTGGCGACATGATTCGCGAAGTGCGCCTGCGCGACGCCACGTTTGCCGAGGGGACGCAGAAGTTTGAAGCGGGGACGCCAGATGCGTCCGGCACCGTGGCACTCGCCGCCGCATGTGATTTCATTGACGACCTTGGGCGAGAACAGATTCACGCGCACGAAGTGCGCATGTTGGAGCGCGTCTTGCGTGAGCTCCCTGAGGCGCTCCCAGATGCGCGCATCCTCGGCCCACGCGAGGCGAAGGATCGCATTGGTCTTGTCAGTTTCTCCAGCGATCTCGTGCACGCGCACGACCTCGCCACTATCCTGGATCGCCGTGGCGTCGCAATCCGCGCCGGCCATCACTGCGCCATGCCACTCCACGAGCAGCTGGAACTCTCGGCGACGGCGCGCGTGAGTGTTGCGCCGTACACCACGGATGAGGATCTGGATGCACTCTTCGATGGCTTGCGTGATGCGCGCAAGATCTTCGCGCGTTAGGCCACGGCGAGAGAGGGGTTGCGAATGGGCGGCATGGACGATCTCTACCGAGAGCAGATCCTTGAGCATCACCGTACGCCGCACAACTTCGGTCAGCTCACCGAACCCACGATCAGCGTGGATGGGCGAAACCCGAGCTGTGGTGATCTGATCACGATGCAGCTGCAACTGGACGCTGAGGGGCTGATCACGGACGTGGCCTTCTCTGGACGCGGCTGCGCCATCTCGCAGGCCTCAGCCTCGCTCCTGACGGACGAACTTCGCGGGAAGCGTGCGGAAGAGATCACGGCACTCGGGAGCCCATACGTAATGGAGCTGCTCGGCGTGGAGGTTGGACCTTCGCGAATCCACTGTGCGCTGCTCGGCCTGGAGACCACGCAGAAGGCAATTGCAACCTGGCGCAACAAGTCTTGACCCCTCGGCTCAGGTAGACTCACCCCCATGAGCGCAGCAGAACTGATCGCGTCCGTAGCCGGGGAGCCGTCCATCTGTCGACGGCCGTCGTCCCCCGCCCCGCGACCCCTCGCGCGCTAAGCACCTCGCAGGGAGTCTCCCGGGTGGAACGGGACGCCGGCGGCGTCCCACCCAGATGGCCACTTCGGCCCGAGACTCTCAGAACAAAATGAGGTGAACCAGATGTCACAGATGACAGACTCACGAGGATTCCGAACCGGAGCTGCGATCAGCGTGCTCCTCCTTGGCGTTGCGGCGCTGCTCCAGATCAACGAACCAACAGGGGGCGCATCCGCACTCCTCGTTGTGGCGATCGCCGCCGCAATGTTGCTCAGTGCTGCCACCGGGTTGCGCGTGAGCTTGCTCGGCCTACCATTCCGTATTCTTCGCGAACGCGGCGTGATTGGCGCACCTGCACCGAAAGACCTTCAGCCCGTACCAGGACTGCGCCTTGCGCAGGTGATGGGCGGCACGATGCTCCTTATGGGCGTGGTTGCGAATTCTGTATTTGCTGCAAATCTCATTGCGCTCGCGCTGGTGGTGACCGTGGCCACGTTGCAGTCGTTCCTTGCGATCACTGGCATCTGCGTGGCATGCAAGTTGTACGGCGTGGTGGTCTGGTTCCAGAACCGAAGCCTGCCACAAGGTTCGCCGAAGATTGCCTCGCAGAAGATCCGCATGACCAAGGGGAGTGGCCGCTAATGACTACGAAGCTCTTCACTGAGGTGGATGCTAAGGCGGCGCAGCAGTTGCTCGACGCAGCAACGCCTCCGCTACTGATTGATGTTCGCGAGCAGAACGAGTGGGATGCGGGCTACCTGCACGGCGCAACACATGCGCCGAAGGGGACGATCAGCTTCACCATTGCAAACATTGCGCCAGAGAAGAGCGCACCGATCCTGCTCTACTGCGCAGGCGGTGTGCGTTCGGCGGCTGTTGCAGAGACGCTCGCTGGACTCGGCTACACGAACCTCACCTCAATGGCTGGTGGCATCACCGGATGGAGCGCCGCCGGACTCCCTGTTGTTGAGACGACAACGCTGACACCAGAACAGAAGTCTCGATACTCACGACACCTACTCCTCCCTGGCGTCGGTGCTGAGGGCCAGGCGAAACTGTTGAAGGCACGTGTCTTGATGGTTGGCGCTGGTGGACTCGGTGCCCCCGCGGCGCTCTACCTCGCCGCCGCAGGTGTTGGCCACATGCGCATCATCGACTTTGACAACGTGGAAGCGTCAAACCTACAACGCCAAGTAATTCACACCACGGAACGCGTGGGGATGCCGAAAGTTGACTCTGCCGCCGTGCAGATTCGCGCGCTGAATCCAGACGTACAGGTAGAAGCGATCAACGGGATGCTCACCACAGAGAACGTGGCGTCGCTTCTTGATGGCGTTGATCTGGTGATTGACGGCACCGATACGTTTGAAGCGCGATACGCGCTGAATGATGCCGCCGTGAAGCTCGGGATCCCCGTCGTGCATGCGGGCGTCTTCCGGTTTGAAGGGCAGCTCACGGTGCTCGCACCGGGTCGCGGCCCCTGCTACCGCTGCCTCCACCCAACACCGCCACCAGCAGAGATGGCCCCAGGCTGCGGCGTGGCGGGCGTCCTTGGCGTCCTCCCAGGCGCGATCGGCGTGCTGCAGGCAACCGAAGCGCTCAAGGTGCTGCTCGGGATTGGCGAACCGCTAATCGGCCGGCTCCTCCTCTGGGACGCCCTTGAGGGGAGCTTCACGGAGTTGACCGTCAAGCGAGATCCGCACTGCGTTGCATGCGGTGATGGGAAGCGAGAGGGGAGCGCAGCATGAGCATCAGCGTCAGGATTCCACCAGTACTTCGCACGCAAACAGGCGGTGCAAAGGTTGTCAGCGTTGATGGGGCAACACTCGGTGCAACGTTGCAGGCGCTTGTTGCCGCGCATCCAGAGCTCCGCGAACAGATCTTTGAGGCGGACAACACGCTCCGCCGCTGGGTCAACGTCTACGTGGATGGTGCAGATGCCCGTCATCTTGGCGGACTAGAGACGCCAACACGAGACGGCATTGAAGTGGTGATCCTCCCTGCGATGGCGGGTGGTGCGGCTGCGCCGGACGGCGAATAGTCGTGCGCTACGAGTCAATCGGCGACGCGATCGGCGGAACACCGCTCGTTCGGGTTGACGCGCTACTCCCCGAAGCGGCACGCGCGAAGGGGATCCACCTCTACGCGAAAGTTGAGATGCTCGGGCCAACTGGGTCGATCAAGGACCGCACCGCGAAGGCGCTGATCGACGACCTCGTCTTCAAGGGGCTCCTCACCCCTGGGAAAGAGCTGCTCGAGCCAACGAGTGGGAACACGGGTGCCGCACTTGCGGTGCACGCCGCCGCGCGCGGCATCCCGATCACCCTCGTGATGCCGTCGAACGTCACGGAAGAGCGCCGCGCCTTTGTGCGCGCGCTCGGAGCAACGATCGTGGATTCCCCCGCGGATCAAGGCTCCAACGGCGCCGTGCTCCTTGCGCGCGCCATGGCGAAGGCAGATTCCAAGTACGTCTCACCCGACCAGTACAGCAATCAGGCAAACCCGAAGGTTCACGAGATCACCACCGCACCTGAGATCTTCACCGACCTTCCGGAGGTGGATGTGGTGGTCGCAGGACTCGGCACGGGTGGCACCGCCACCGGACTCGCCCGCTACTTCGCGCGCGAGAAGCCGAGTGTGAAGATCTGGGCCGCGGAGCCTATGCCAGGCGAAAAGGTCACGGGACTTCGTTCCCTCGAAGATGGATTCACCCCAGAGGTGATGGACACCGAACTTCTCGCAGGGCGAATCCTTGTAAACAGTCGTGATTCAATTGTCGGCGCACGCGCACTTGCGCGCGCCACAGGAATTCTTGCGGGGCCATCAACTGGCGCCACCCTCGCCGTCGCACTTCGTGTTGCCCGCGACGCGGAACCAAACAGCAACATTGTGTTTATTGCCTGCGACGCGGGTTGGAAGTACTTCTCCGCCGGCCTCGGCGATGGAAATCTCGACGAGATGGAAGACGCGCTCGAAGGCGACGTCTTCTGGTGGTAACGCACCACCCGTGAGCGCTTAGCTGTGAGCGTCGCGGATCGGCCAACGAGCGTCTCGCTGCCGCACGAGATCACAACTGCGATGCGTGCACACGCGCGCGCCGAAGCGCCGCGCGAGGCGTGCGGCATCATCATCGGAAGCGCACCTGCCGCTTCGGGTGGTGTCCCACTCCGCTGGATCCCAACAACGAATGTGCTCGCCTCCTCAACGCTCTACGAGATTGACGCTGCAGAACTGCTGCGCATCAGCCTTGACGCCGACGATGCAGGCGAATTCATTTGGGGGATTGTGCACTCGCACGTTGCCTCGCCCGCCGTCCCTTCGGCCACTGACACGTCGGTTGCCGGCTACCCAGACGCGCTCTACCTCCTCGTCTCCCTCGCGCCGAGCCAGGTGGCGCCCGACGGCGAACCCGGGATCCGTGCCTGGTGGATTGTGGATCGCAGCGCGACTGAGGTGAGACTGCGGCTTCAGCGCTGAGCGGTTCGGGGGTAGAATCAGCGCAGAACCCTCAAGTGAACCGCGCGGAAGAGTTCGTGGGGTGATCAGGTCAGACTGATCGCAACTGCGGCGCCGACGGAGCAACGGTCCGGAACCTCTCAGGCAGATGGACCGCGCGGGGATGGGGACGCTGGAGAGCGTTGAGTGGAGTGATCCGCGCAGCGCGCCGACGGAGGAACTTGCGAACGCTTGTTGCGTCGCAGGGATGCTCTCAGGCAGATGGACAGCGGGGCACCGAGGAGGTGCCGTCATGTCCGGATCGCAGCGAACGCACACCTTTGCTGATCGCCACATTGGTCCTGACGCGTCTGACATCACCGAGATGCTTCGCGTGGTTGGCCACGGATCTCTTGATGCACTCATTCACGACACTGTTCCTGCAAGCATCCTGCGCGCCGCGCCACTACAGATCCCAGCGGCGAAGAGCGAAGCGGACGTTGCCACCGCACTTCGTGAGATGGCGGCGCGCAACACGCCGCTGAAGAGCTTCATTGGGATGGGCTATCACAACACCATCACGCCACCTGTGATCAAGCGCAACATCTTGGAGAACCCGGCCTGGTACACGGCATACACGCCGTATCAGCCAGAGATCGCGCAGGGTCGACTTGAGGCGCTGATCAACTTCCAGACAGCAATCTGCGATCTCACTGGGATGGAGATTGCCAACGCATCGCTCCTTGATGAAGGGACTGCGGCCGCTGAGGCGGTCACGCTCGCACATGCGGTTGGCAGCGTGGCGGACGGGAACCTGCTTCTTATTGATGTAGACACGCACCCGCAAACCATTGATGTGCTCAAGACGCGCACCGAGCCACTCGGGATCGCTCTACTTATTGCGCCAGTCACGGAGCTGCTCGCGCGCGCCGCGGCACCCGCGGAAGGCGAGCGACCATTTGCGCTGCTCATCTCTAACCCTGGAAGCAGTGGCGCCGCACGCTCAATTCGTGCGGATGTTGAGGCTGCGCACGCCGCAAAACTGCTGGTGATCGTGGCCACAGATCCACTCGCTGCGGTGTTGATGGAGAGCGCGGGCGCGCAGGGGGCAGATGTCGTCATCGGGAGCAGCCAGCGCTTCGGCGTGCCGATGGGGAACGGCGGCCCGCACGCCGCCTTCATGGCAACGCGTGATGCATTCAAGCGCTCACTCCCAGGTCGACTTGTTGGCGTCTCGGTGGACGCGGACGGCAACCCCGCGTACCGCCTGACCCTGCAGACGCGCGAACAGCACATTCGCCGCGAGAAGGCCACCTCCAACATCTGCACCGCGCAGGTGCTGCTCGCGGTGATCGCCAGCATGTACGTGGCCTGGCACGGCCCTGACGGACTTCGCGCCATTGCAGAGCGCGTGCACGCGCACGCGGCACGGCTCGCCGCGGGCGTTCGCGGCGTATCAGGACTGACGCTCCGCCACGAACACTTCTTTGATGCGATTGCGATTGAGACGGGAGGCGCCGCGCGTGCCGAGGAGCTGCTTGCCGCCGCCGCATCGGCCGGATTTGAACTGCGCCGTTTGGACGCAACCGGCCTCGGTCTTGCATGTGACGAACTCACATCTGATGCAGACGTTGCATCGCTTCTTAAGGTCCTTGGGGCTTCCGGTGCGGGAGCTGGCGCAGCGGCCGATTCACTCCCCGCGGTGCTGCGTCGCAGCGATGCGATCCTCACGCACCCAGTCTTTACGCTACACCGCTCTGAGAGCGAGATGCTTCGATACATCTTCAGACTCGCGGAGAAGGATGTGAGCCTGACGCGCTCCATGATCCCGCTCGGTAGTTGCACGATGAAGTTGAACGCCACCACGGAGATGGAGGCGATTGGGCACCCAGGATTCGCCAACGTCCATCCGTTCTCCGATCCTTCGCGGCTCCCAGGGTATGCACAGCTGACGAGCGACCTTGAGGCGTGGCTCGCGGAGATCACCGGTTTCGCCGCCGTCAGCTTGCAGCCGAACGCAGGCTCGCAGGGCGAGTACGCGGGACTCCTCGCCATTCGTCGCTGGCATCACTCGCGCAACGAGGCGCAGCGCACCGTCTGCCTGATCCCGAGCAGTGCGCACGGGACGAACCCTGCGAGTGCGGTGATGGCCGGATTCCGCGTGGTGGTCGTTGCGTGTGACGATCACGGCAACGTCGACATGAACGACCTCACGGCGAAGATTGCGGAGCACGCGGCAGTGCTCGGCGCACTGATGGTGACGTACCCGAGCACGCACGGCGTCTTTGAAGAGTCGATCCGTGAGATCTGTGACGCGGTGCATGCGGCGGGTGGACTCGTCTACATGGATGGCGCGAACATGAACGCGCAGGTTGGACTCTCGCAGCCGGGTGCATTCGGCGCCGATGTCTGCCATCTCAATCTGCACAAGACGTTCGCCATCCCACACGGTGGTGGCGGACCTGGCATGGGACCGATCGGCGTCGTGGAGCGGCTCGCGCCGTTCCTGCCAGGGATCGGACTCGGCGAAGAGGGTCGTGTCTCATCAGCGCCGTACGGAAGCGCGAGCATTCTGCCGATCAGCTGGGCGTACATTGCGGCGCTCGGCGCAGAGGGTGTTCGCGCGGCAACAGAGATCGCCATCTTGAACGCGAACTACATGGCGGCACGACTGCGTGACGCCTTCCCAATTCTCTACACCGGACGCACGGGAACGGTGGCGCACGAGTGCATCTTGGATCTTCGACCGCTCACGCAAGAGAGTGGCGTGACGGTGGAGGATGTGGCGAAGCGTCTGATGGACTTCGGTTTCCACGCCCCGACCATGAGCTGGCCGGTAGCCGGCACGCTGATGCTCGAGCCAACGGAGTCTGAGTCGAAGGCGGAGTTGGACCGATACATTGACGCGTTGCGCGCCATTCGCGAAGAGGCGCGGGCGATTGCTTCTGGGAGCGTGCCACTTGAGCAGAGTGCACTGCGCAATGCACCACACACGGCGAGCGACCTGCTGCGCAGCGACTGGGCGCGTCCATACGCACGAGAGCAGGGCGCCTTTCCGCTCTCATGGGTGAAGGCACGGAAGTACTGGCCACCGGTTCGCAGGATCGACAACGTGCACGGCGACCGCAATGTGGTCTGTGCCTGCCTCCCTGTGGATGCCTACGCCGAGGCGTCAGGCGAGACGGCGCTCCTTGGGGCGCGAAGCTAGGGGTTCACGCGCTACGCTGCGGGCATGAGTGAGGGTGGTTCGAGCGTCTGGCTCGATGGAGTTCGTAAGCTGCTTGATCAGCTCGAGGCAACGCAAGGCCCAGCGATTGAGGCGCTCGCGATTGCCGGTTGCGATTCGATCAGCGGCGGCGGCATCGTGCACGTTGCGGGGACCGGCCACTCGGCGATCATTCCGCTCGAAGCCTTTCATCGCGCGGGCGGACTCGCCGCCATGAATCCGCTCTGGGATCCTGGCACCCTTCCACCAACAGGTGCGCCGCAAGCCACCCTTCTCGAGCGCGATCCAGTACGTGGCAGCGACGCAGTCAAGGCGGCGGGGATCAAGCCGGGCGAACTTCTCATTGTCGTGAGCCAATCCGGAATCAACGGCGCACCCGTAGAGACGGCGATCGCAGGCGCTGCCGCGGGCGCGGTGGTCGGTGCGTTCGTCAGCCTGCCGCACTCCACGGGCCTCACCAGCCGTCACCCATCCGGAAAGACGCTCGCGCAAGTTGCAACGCACGTCATTGACACGGGCGTTCCGCGTGGTGATGCGCTGCTCCCGCGACCAGATGGAAGCTCTGCACTTGCGGCGAGCACGATGCTCTTCACCGCCGCCTGGTACCTCTTCCTTGAGCGACTCCTCGCGCGTCTCGACGAAGCGGGCGTGGAGACGCCGATCTGGAAGTCATCAAATGCGCCGGGCGGTGATGACTGGAACGCGCGCTACTTCGCGCGCTACGCCGATCGCGTCGCCGGACTTCGAGGCGAGGAGTAGTGGTAAAAAGTTCAACCGCGTTGCGTGGCATTCGTGGCGCGGCGCTGGTTAACGGCAAAGTTCTTGACGACGTTCTGATTGGGGTTGACCCGAGCGGACTCGGAACGATCGCTTCTGTTGCGCGCGCTCGCAGTGGGAGCGCGCTTGCCTCGCGTGCGCGTCGCGTTGAGGGGCTGATTATCCCTGGCTATGTTGATGTGCACCTGCACGGTGCTGGCGGACACGATGTGCTCGGACCTGGCGGTGCGCACGAACTCCTCATGTGGGCACGTGGCGTTCGAAATGCAGAGCGCGACATCGTCGCGTCACTGCGTGCACTTGCCGTGGAGACCGCCAAACACGGATACGCGGCGATCACCCCCGCAGCGGTGAGCCTTCCCCTTGAAAGCCTTCGACTGTGGGTTCGCGCGGTGAGCGTGGCGCGTGCCGAGCAGGGTGAAGAGTTGCAGCGTGGCCGCGCACGCGATGAAGCGATCATCCTTGGCGCCAACTCTGAAGGTCCTGCAATCAGTCATGCACGCAAGGGCGCGCACGATCCGATGGTGCTCATCAACCCTGCTGAGCTCTTGCGCGCACTTGACGATCGACCGAGCGATTGGTCGGCACTTCGGATCGTCACCGTTGCACCAGAACTTAAGGGCGGCGAAGAGCTGATCCGCGCGCTCACGAAGCGCAAGATCGTGACGAGTGTGGGACACAGCACCGCAACGCTGGACCAGGCGAACGCCGCGTGGGCCGCGGGCGCCACGAGCACTACGCACCTATGCAACGGAATGGACCCGTTCCATCACCGAACGCCTGGACTGGTTGGTGCGGCACTCGCGCACCGCAGCGCGCGCGTGGAACTGATCTGTGACGGCGTGCATGTGGAGTCAAACGTGGTGAAGTTGCTCGCGGACATTCTCGGCAACCGACTGATGGTGGTTTCGGACGCCTGTCCTGTCGCCGGCCTCGGCGACGGCGACTTCATGCTCGGAAGCATGCCGGCACGGGTGAAGGGTGCGCATGCCACGCTTCGCGACGGAACCCTCGTTGGCGCCGTCTCGCTTGTGGATGTGGGCGTGCAGAATCTAATTGCGTTCGGCGTTGCACTCCCCGCCGCCGTCGCCGCAGCGACCAAGACTCCAGCAGACCTCTTGCGCACACCGCAGCTCGGAAGGATTGCTGTTGGTGCAGCGGCTCGACTCTCAACGATCGATCCTGTGAGCGGCGCGCTTCGCGGCCGCGTCAGCTTCTAAGCGCAGCTCACGCACGCTCTCACTTCTTAGGCGCGATCCCACCAGTTCTTCCCAAGCGCGACGAGCGCACCGATCCCGAACTTGAAGAGCAGATCCGCCTGCACGATCTGCGCCATGACGAGCGCGTCATAACCTGGCTCACCAGCGAACGCCACCACCGTGAAGGCGATTGAATCAAGCGGAACGCTGATGGCATTACTGGAGAAGACGCGCATCAACCATGAGCGCGAACGCATGCGGTGGTAGATCTCCGTATCTACCGTCTCTGAGAGAAGAATGGCGCCGAACGAGGCGATCAAGAATCGCCCTGGCGTCTCAAGGGCGGCGGCCACAATCACATTCACCACCGCAGCCAGTCCGATCATCAGGAAGATTGGTGTCCGGCCGAGGCCCGCGCGTGCACTCGATTGGTGCGCGATATCGCGGAGCGTGAAGGTGATCCCGAAGGTGAGCGTCCCTGCGGAGAGCATGCCGAGCGGGCCGAGGTCAATGAAGATTGGGATCAGTAGGTTGCTCACGGCAACTGCCACCGTGTAGAGCGCTGCAGTTACACCGAGCCAGAACAGATGGGCTTGCTTCATCAGCACCTCATCGCATCATCAGTACATCACCGTGCGCGTGAGGTGATGTGGGTGATGGGTGGCGTGGTAGCTCTTCCAGAGTCGGTAGTCCACCTGCGGGCTAATCAACTGGGCAGACTCAGGGCGAAGCGCATTGATCTCGTCCGTCAGGCGCGCCACCGCATAGATGGAGAGTGCGCGGAGTTCCACCTCCTCTTCGCTGTCGCGAGGGATCTCAGCACCGTTGTCGATCGCCTCGGTCAGGGCGGGAGTGAAGTGCCCGATCTCCATTACCCGCAGCGCAACGGGGACGATGTAGTCGGCGAAGGCGGTGGCGCGCCACGGATCGGTGAGCGTCTTCACACCGACGCGCGCGAGCGAGAGGTGAAGCGACCAGAGGCCGAGCTGCGCGAGCTTGGCGATCGTGACCTCGTGGCCGCGCCATCTACTGACGTCGCGGAATCGCGGGAACTCTTCGGGGAGGCGCTCCAAGAGGCCGTCACCTCCCGCATAGAGCGCTGGGGCGCACGACGCAACCCAGTGACTCCATGAGCCCTGATGCTTATCAACGAGGACTGCGCCAACGTCATTAAGGATCTGCGCGCGTTCAGCGAGCATTGGCATCTCAATGTTGCCGCGGAAGAGTCGTGCAAGGTCGTCGCGGGTGACGCGTGCCGCCCATTCGCCGGTGAGGAGCGGCTCACCAGCGGTGATCGCGCGATGCATGCAGGCGACCATCGCCTCACTGTCGACATAGGTGGTGCCCTTGTACTCCGTCTCAAACTTCACCGACGTTGCAAAGTCCGTGAAGGCAAAGTTCAACGTGTTGACGAGCATGGTGAGGTTCGTCATTCGGGTCGGGTCAGGTCCAACATCAAATGGTCCAGCTGGACCGCCGCCGATCTGGGCGAACTCTTCGTACGCCATCCACGTGGCAACCTGGCGGATCGCCTCTTCAGAGATGCGCACATGCTGTGGCGCGTCGACCACAGGGAGCACCGACTGGAGGACGGGGCTCTCCCAGATCTGGCTCTCTCGCACCGCACCCTCCATCTAATCGTGACCCCCCTTCGCGAATGCGTGCCACTGCGACACGCCGTGCACAGAGTGCGCGGAGGCGGCATCATCATCGCAGACTCACCGCGCAGTGTGCGTGGTTCTAGCAGGGCGAAAGGTGAACGATGAGCGAACCACGCATCCTTGTTGTTGGCAGCACGATGATGGACCTGATCGCGTATGCGCAGCGGCTCCCCGAAGTGGGTGAGACGCTGGTGGGCGACCGATTTCAGATGGGCTTCGGCGGCAAGGGGGCGAACCAGGCCGTGATGGCGGCACGCTTCGGCGCACCGGTCGCCATGGTCAACGCGGTCGGCAACGATGCCTACGGCAGCGCGCACATGGAGAACTTCGCCAAGGAGGGGATCAACACCACCTGGATGCGCACCGTGGAGGGGAGCAGCGGGGTTGCGCCGATCTGGGTTGATGCCAAGGGGAAGAATCGCATCATCATCATCCCCGGTGCCAACAACAGCACGGATCCAGCAGTTGCTGAGACGGCAGTCCGTGAGTTCGCGCCAACGATCGTGGTGGGCGAACTAGAGATCCCGCAACACGTGACACTCGCCGCATTCCGCGCCGCTCGTGCCGCCGGAATCACCACACTCTTGAACCCTGCACCTGCTGCCGAACTGGATCCAGACCTACTCGCCGCAACCGACTGGCTTGCACCGAACGAGACCGAGTTCGCCACCATCTTCGGTGGTGAGCCGCGCGGCGATGGTGCGGTCGCGCGCATCAAGGCGGCGGCGGCGAAGTCCGGGGCGAAGTTGGTGGTGACCCTTGGATCCGCAGGCGCCGTTATTGCGATCCCGGGTGAAGAGCTGATCAACATCCCAGCCCCAGAGGCAAAGGTGATCGACACCACCGGTGCGGGCGACGCATTCCTCGGCGCGTTCGCCTTCGGTCTCGCGAGTGGTCTCACACCCGTAGAGGCGGCGAAACTCTCAGTTGCCTGCGCCTCTGCGAGTGTTGAACGTCTCGGAACGCAGAGCAGCTATCTCAGCCGAGAAGATGCAGCGGCACTTGCCGCCCCCTATCTAGCGAAAAGGAGTTCCTGATGGCCGCAACAGAGAAGGATGGTCGCAAGCATCACATTGGCCTGAAGCAGGGCGACGTTGGACGCTATGTGCTCCTCCCCGGTGACCCTGGTCGCGTCGAGACCATCGCGAGTCGATTCGACAACCCGCGACTCGTGATGCAACGACGCGAGTACACCACGTGGGTCGGCGAACTCGATGGCGTCCCAGTCTCGTGCACCTCCACAGGAATTGGTTGCCCCTCCACCGCGATCGCCGTGGAGGAGTTGCACGATATTGGCGTCGATACCTTCATCCGCGTCGGCACATCTGGCTCCATGCAGCCACACATCAAGCCTGGTTCACTCGGTGTAATCAGTGGCGCGATCCGTGATGAAGGGACGAGCCGTCACTATCTCCCCATTGAGTTCCCTGCGGTTGCAGATCTCGACGTCACCATCGCCTTGCGCGAAGCGGCACTTGCGAGCGGCTTCCCTTCGTACGTTGGCGTGGCGCAGTCAAAGGATTCGTTCTACGGACAACACGCGCCAGAGCGCATGCCGATTGCTGATGACCTGAAGCGGCGATGGAAGGCGTGGATGGCGGGTGGCGCCATCTGTTCAGAGATGGAGGCGGCAACGCTCTTCATTGTTGCCGCAACGCTCGGTGCGCGAGCGGGGGGCACAATGCTGATCCTGGGGAACCCAGAGCAGCGACCAATGACTGCCGACGAAGAGGCGGCCTGCGATATCAACCGAGTGATCGATGCGGGAGTGGGTGGGCTGCGGCGCCTGATCGCAGCAGATCGGGCCAGCGGGCGACTTTCGCGCTGATCGCTATCCTGCGCAGATGAGCAACCTTCGCAGACACGCCGTCACCATCATCCCTGGCGACGGGGTTGGCCCCGAGGTCGCCCTCGCCACCCGACGCATCCTTGATGCCGCCGCCGCACGTGCCGACGTCGCCTTTGACTGGGAAGAGGCGGAGGCTGGCGCCTCGGTCTTTTTGAAGGGTGATCAGACGGGCGTGCCGCAGGCGACCCGCGACAGTATTGAGCGCACCCGCGTTGCCCTCAAGGGCCCACTAGAGACACCGGTCGGATTCGGCGAGAAGAGCGCCAACGTCACGCTGCGCAAACTCTTTGAAACGTATGCCAACGTGCGCCCCGCGCGCGAACTTCCTGGGATCCCAACGCGCTACAAGGGCGAAGGGGTCGACATGGTGATCGTGCGCGAAAACATTGAAGATCTCTACGCTGGCATTGAACATCTGCAGACGTTTGACGTCGCGCAGGCGGCGAAGCTGATCACCAGGAAGGGATCCGAGAAGATCATCCGATTCGCCTATGAGCTTGCACTTCGGGAGAACCGAAAGAAGGTCACGACCGCAAGCAAGGCGAACATCCTCAAATTCACTGAGGGGATGTTCAAGAGGATTGGCGAAGAGCTCGCGGCAGAGTACGCGCCGATTGAGGCGAACCACCTCATCATTGACAACGTCGCACACCAGATGGTGAAAGACCCTGCGCAGTTTGACGTGATCGTTGCAACCAACCTGCACGGCGACATCATCAGCGACCTTGCATCCGGACTCGTTGGCGGCCTCGGCTTCGCGTCAAGCGCGAACTACGGTGACGAGGTGGCAATCTTCGAGGCCGTTCACGGTTCCGCGCCAAAGTACGCAGGGAAGAACGTCATCAACCCAACCGCTCTCGTCCTCTCCGCCACCATGATGCTTCGCCACATTGGCGAACTCGACCTTGCAGACCAGGTAGAAGATGCCGTTCTCGCCACACTCGAAGATGGGAAGGCACTTCCACAAGA
>Ga0208855_1000217_pt1 | contig 16785 bp, 17 predicted proteins | sample LakMenEpi17May12_FD_150708 | JGI IMG/M metagenome (GOLD analysis project Ga0208855, IMG submission 150708) | Freshwater microbial communities from Lake Mendota, WI - 17MAY2012 deep hole epilimnion (SPAdes) | ecosystem: Environmental > Aquatic > Freshwater > Lentic | place: Lake Mendota, Madison...
CATTAACCGCAGGTGAAGCAGCAATATTCAACGACCTATCATTTTTACCTTCGGATCACGCACAAGCCGAAGATAGAAGTTATCGTTATGGTCAAAAAAATAATGTATTGGTTTATTATCCTGTCTTCGAAAACACGGTCGAAGCAATAATATACGATATATTAAATAATAAAAAACAAGTGATAGCAACTGTAATGGGTGATAATGTAAACTCAGCAGACGCCGCAGAAGAAATTCTACAAAGAATTAATAATCTGCGAAATTAGGCGACTACGGATTATTTATATATAACGGATAATCCAAATTTATGAAAAAAACACAAGAGAAAATCCAACAACTAGAAACACAAATACTTGAAAACCACGTTAACCAAGAAAAAAAGTTGTTGATTACCGAAATGAAAAAAATAGGAATAGAAAAATTACCTTACTCCTATACAGCCCTCAAACAGTTTATTGACCCAGAGACAATGAACTTTCATTATAATAAACATTATAAAGGGTATGTAGATAAACTAAACGACGCATTAACTAAAAAGAAATACGGAGATTTAGATTTAGAAAAAATTATCAAGACCATAAGTCGTTTTGATAAGACAATAAGAAACAACGCAGGTGGGGCATTTAACCACGCATTGTTTTGGAACATGTTAACTCCTGACCCAAAAAAATTGGATGGTGAACTTTATAAAAAAATAACCAAACAGTGGGGGACTTTCACAAACTTTAAAAAAGAATTTGAAAAACAAGCCAAAGACCGTTTCGGTTCAGGTTGGGTGTGGTTAGTGTTAACATCAAGAAACACATTAAAAATTATGTCTACCCCAAACCAAGACAATCCATTAATGAATGTGATTGAAAATGGTGGATTTCCTTTACTCGGATTAGATTTATGGGAACATGCTTACTATCTAAAGTATAAAAACAAAAGAGACGAATACATTACAAACTTTTGGAAAGTTGTTAATTGGGATTTTGTAACCAAGATGTATGAAATGAGAGTTGAAACAAAACTTACCGAATCAACAAAAATGAAACAAGTGTTAAGTGAAGGTAAATCTGAAATGTGTTCTCAATCTGAAAATGAATTTTACAGAATGTTGTTTAACGTAAATTCAGATATTAAATGGACTTACATGAATGGCATTAATAAAATAATGAAGGATGTATTTCCTGAAAACTATGTTGAAAAACCTGACAACGACCAATTACCTGGTGTTTATGACCTTGAAGGACCTGGCAGGTCAGTTATCAATAAGTTAAATACAAATTACACAGCTTTTTGTATTTTATTAAAAGATTTGAATCAGGTTATTGTAAAAATTCCTGGTAAACTACCAATTAGTTTCATGGATAAAAAACCTATGGAACAAAAGAAAGAGGTTGAAAGATTTATTAAAGCAATAAACCACTTCAAATATAGAATCTTTGATAAGGATAGTTCAACTCTTCATAACTTATTGAGAACCTTAACCGAAAAAGATAAAGCTGGTTCCAAAAGAGAAGAGATAACGTCATTAATTATTAAGAAACATTTTGGTAAAGAGATCAAGGTTGAAGTTGTTGGTGAATTAGGTAGTAAAAAAGACGCAATACAAGGTGTTGATTTAGAGATAACAAAAGACGGTGAAGTTTTAACTGGACAAATTAAACCATTTAGAACTATGACTATTGGTAAAGATGGGATTACTTTAGAGGGAACCGCAAGTGTTAAGATTTATAACACAGACTTAATGATTTTTCAAAAAGGTAAGAACGTTTTAATTTTTAACAAAAAACCAAAAATTGTTAAAGGTAATTTTGTGTTTCCTGTGGATTCACTAATGTACAATATACAATAATAAACTAATTGATATTTATTACATATGGCAGTTATTCCAGAACCTGAAAGGTCAAAAATTTATACAAGAGTTAAGCACTTATTGGGAGCCCCAATTAGAAGTGTTGAAATTGAAGATGAAATGATGGATTCTTTAATGGAACTTTCTATTCAAGATTATGAACAATACATTTTAAATTGGTTAATTGATAGTCAATGGGTTAACTTGGTTAACTTAAACATGACTGAAAAATCTGTTGCAAATGCATTGATTACAAGAACTATGGATTTTGAACAACAATTTTCATATTCATATTCAAAAATTGTAGGTCTTCAGGCTGAAGGTCCTTGGGTATTAAAGAAAGATTATATCATTCTTGAAGAAAACAAACAAAACTACGAAATTCCTGCAGGTCGTGAAATTAACGAAGTGTTGTGGTTTAGTAATCAACCTATTACCGCATTTGGTATGGGTGGTATTGGTGGATTTGGAGGTGTAGGTCTTGGTGCGAGTGAAGCGGGATTTGCTCAAATGGGATATCAAGGTTCTTATTTTATGATGTCAGGGTTTGATTATTTAATTAGAATGCAAGAATCAAACATTTTAAATAGAATTCTTGGCGGTTCTTTAACTTATAGAATCACAGCATTACCTGATGGTAAAAAAGATTTACAATTATATAACGCTCCTGGTAACCAATTTAATTGGGGAAATTATAGTCAGTACGTTGGTAAAGCTGTGTGGTATTGGTATTACGATGTAACACCTGACAGTAGAGCTGACTGTTTAAAAAATAATCCTGATGTAATTAAATCACCAAATGATGTTCCATTGGAAGAACTTACTTGGTCTGACTTAAACGTACCCGCACAACAATGGGTTAGAAGATGGTTCGTGGCATACGTTAAAGAAACATTAGGTAGAGTTAGAGGAAAATATAGTGGAAACTTGAAAGTTCCTGATTCAGAATTAACCATGGACTACACAAGTTTGTTGACCGAAGGTAAAGATGAAAAAACAAAATTAATAGAAGAACTTACAGGGGCTGAAGGTTGGTTAACAAGACTAAGACCTGAGCGAGTTATGGAAAGAGAAGCATTAATTGCAGAGAACTTAAACAAACAAATGAAGTTCAGAGCAATGCCTCGTCAAATATATGTAATTTAACATTATGGCAATTATAAGAACAATCCCATCTACAAGATTAATCAATGGGGAAATATTAGAAACATCAGAAGTATCTATTGTATCTGAAAAAGAATATAGAACAAATGGTGAAGAGTGTATCATTGTAAGAAATGTGTCAGAATCTACAGTTATTTTAGATTCTAAAACAACCGACCACATAGTGGTAAAATCAATGACAAAAATTATTATCAAACCTGATACAGGTAAGATTGATGAAGACTACGATGAAATCGTTGCCGACAAATACTCTTGTATTGAATTTAGATTCTGCTCAGGTAATTGGTACATTCTCTCGAGCGACGGTCTCAAGAACTCCTAAATTATTTTAGAACCTTTACTTAAATTATCCTGAGCCCATAGTGGTTGGAGATTTGTATAGTGACAAAGTTTATATACTTCTTCTTCAGATTTAGCAGAAGATAATGGTATTATATGGTCTATGTGCCATTCACCTTGATTTTCCCAAGACATTCCCTTAATAAATTTTTGTTCTAAATGTGCTTTTAATAATTCTGAAGAACAACCAACAATATCAAAAGTTTTTTCTATTTTAATAGTGTTTTTCGTGACATAATCATATATTCTTCGTCTAACTATTTTACCAATTCTGTATAATACATTAATTTGATAATTGAGTTTATAATAATCGTTAAATTTGTTTTTATTATTTTGATAATAATGTTTTTTATAAATTTTAATTTTATCATTATTTTTATGGTTATAATTTTTTGCTTTTTCTAAAATTACATCTTTTTTACTTAAATAATATTTTTTCTTATTTTCTAATATTTTATGTTTATTTGTATCATAATGTTTTTTCTTGATTAATTTTCGACATAACTTACATTCGCTTTTTAACCCTGATTTATTACGTTTCTCTTTATTAAATTCGCAAATATTTTTTTCTTCATTACATTTACTACAAATTTTTGTTTCCATCTTTTCTATAATCTTTAAGTAATTTATTAACTAACGACGATAAATTAATATGAAGTCCTCGATAGTATGTTAAAAGTTCTCTATCTAAAGCAACTGAAACTTTAGTTTTTTTTTCTTCTTCTGTTTTTAATTTTCTTCCCATAATAATAAATATCAACAAATATAATAAAAGTGTGATTATTCACAAAATTTATTTAATATATTGTTCCCACCCTTCTTCGGCTAATTTATAAATGTAATCGGAAGATAATTCTCTTTTTTCCCAATATCTAAGTTCGGCATCGGATAATGTTAATAAATCCTCAATACTATCTTGGTCTCCATCACCTAAAGGATATCCGTTAATTAATTCACATTGAGCTGTTGTGAAAATACCTCTTTGTTCAGGGTCGTTAACAATTAAACCATTTCTAACCTCATCTTTAAAACAAACCAATAATGGCTCAATTCTTTTATTGAATGTGGTTATTGCTCTTGGTACGTTATAATCACCAGTTAAGTTAGGGTCATTATCCAAAATATCTTTATCTAACATATAACAGTTAATTTGTACACCATCACCTTTTTTCTGAACATCACCATGAGATGCCTTAAGTCCGTTGTTAACATACAAAATAACATCACCCAAACTTACATTTAAGTTTGACTGTAACGCCAACTCCATGTGAGCCATACGACTCATACTGTTACCTGATTTAGTTTTTTCTGTTAAACGTTTCTTATAGTCTTCCATTGATAACTTAACCTTAGCTCTTTGAGCAATCTTACTTAACGGTATTTTTTTATCAAAGATTGTTTGTAAATATTCATAGTAGTATTCTACAAATGCTTTACCATTTCCTTCAAGTAACATCTTAACCCCTTTGTCCAAAAACGCCTCAATGTATAATGGAAGTTTCTTTGACTTGATACTATTACCCGTCAATTTTATTTTTCCGTTATGTTCCATAGTTGCATAATTTTTTCTTGCCAAATTAATACAAGAAACCCAAGTCCCATCACAATCAAGACCCATAGCCCCTTTCATAAACATATCGTTATATTCTGCAACATCCGCATTATAACTAGTATAAATTTTATCTTTCTCAACTAACCAATTATTCCCTTTACCAACATATCTCCTATCTTCCACACCTCCTAAAGGTAAAGAAAAGTTCATACCGTCAGTATCACATACTAACGGGGTATAACCTTTTTTCATAAAGAAATAAAGCATTTGTCTTAAATATTGTCTTCCTGTTGTGGTAATTTGTTCCCCCATATACATGTCACCCCAATGAAAAACTTGAGGAGCGGACAAAGCACCAAATAACGAGTTAATAAAAATTTTAATTGGTAATTGTTTATTACCATACGATTCAGACTTCTTTTTATCAATGTTTTTATATTCAGATGCTAAATTTTTGTATTTGATACGAGTATCACGGAAATACTTTAACATCCCTTTCATTGCCCCTGTCACATCACAGTCAGGAAATACATCATGTACGAGTTGAATAGAGGGGTATAGAGACGAGAAGTCGAGCTTAAGTACATCTTTAGAGTAACCAACTTTAAGTAGTCGTGAAAGACCTCCTACGAAGTCTGTCTTACCTTGTTTGGCAGGAATGGCAATTCCATGTTTATAAGACCAAGCCAACATTAACATTTTCCATAATGTTGCGGTACCCATAGTTGAAACCCTTTCATATGTTGTTGGAATCATTGCTGCCAACAAGAACGAACCTTGGTTGAACTCTTGGTCAACCTTTAGGGTTTCATCCAAGTCATCGTCAAGATACATCTCAACCAACTTGTCACCCGTAATCTTGTTATAAACATCAGAACGTTTTGAACACGCTTCGTCAATCTTAGAATCAACACCAACTTTTTTATACTTACCGTTTTGAGTGTTTAACCAAAAGTCTTCTTTCTTTACATAGAATGGTCCTATATCTAAGTGGTCAATATATACACGGTCAGGCGCTTCAGCATTGATATATTGGGTGATATATTTCAACCCCGCAGATTTAATACTTGAATTAATAGCTTGGGCTCTACGAACAGCGTGGATAATATCAATTACATTATAACCCCAAATTGAAGTTTGAGTAAACGTCTCAACTTCATTTGCAAGTTTTAACATACTATCTTTTCTTGTGAACGAATGGTCAGGGTGTAATGACTTACATATTTTCTTTGGGTCTATTCCCAATATGTTGCATCTTTCAAAAATCCAATGCCAGTCAAAGTTTGCCGAATTATATCCACCAATTATACTTGGTTTTAATTCGTTAATCACCTTGAAGAATTCAATGATGGCGTTTTTTTCTTCTGCCTCATCCATACACTCAATAACTCGGTGATATCCTTTATTTGTTTTAATTCCAATCATGAAGATACGACCGTCCTTTGGCTCAAGAGCGGTCGTCTCTAAGTCATATACAAGTCTGGTTACCTCTTCATAGTTTTCAAACCCTTTAAATAATCTTTTTTCTTTGGATATTAAATATTGTTCTACAGGAGGTAGAACCATTACTTTGTCTTTTGTTTTTTCACCCCATGGGTCACAACCACCCTCTCTAAAGAACTGAATAAGTTCTCTATATCCTTTGAGTGATTTAACCATGAAAGTCATACCATTCTGTAATCTTTCATTACCATGGGTTTCCAACTTATCAATCGTAATACCATGTTTGGTCATGGCTTCTTTTTGAGCTGCTTTTGAGTTACCGTAAAAGTTAATACCACGTAGGTCACCTACCCACGCAAATGGTGTAAATGTATCCTTACGGATTTCTTTTCCTTTACCAGGAATCTCTTTAATTTTGTAAATGCTGTTTTCGCGATAATCGTATTCGATTGCGACTATAAATTCTTCAGGGTCATTCCCGTGTAAGAACGATTCGATTTCTTCGTTTGATATCATAATTTATATAGTTGGTTTATTAGCTTTCACACCATCGTGAAATTTACCTTCTATTGCAAATATAAAATAAAAAACTGAGTAATCAAATTAACAACACGCGGTTTCTGAAATAAAACTTTCTTGGATATTAATGTATAATTCTTCTCTAATTGGAAGAATTAAATTACCTTCGTCATTTCTAATTAAAAATTGACCTTGATATCTACCTGGCGTATTTGTATCCCTTGCGGTGAATTGAAAATATACGTAATATTCGGGGGCGGCACCAACAGGTAATATTAAAGGTACGATACCACATGGAGCGGAAACTATTTTAGGAATTCCTGTCTCCACATCTATCATTGTGAAAAAGATAGTAGAAACCGCCAAATCTTCCATTAGTTGTAGAAACCCTGCTCTACCATCTTTAACAACCTGCATTTTTAATACAGGAAGAGTTGCGTTCTGTTTTATGTAAAATTCCATAACAATAAATATATTGTTATGACTCTTTTCTTAAACTTCTTTCATAATGGTCAAATCTATCGTGCTCAGTTGGTGTCATAAGTAATAAACCAGGATATAATTCACCTTCTTTAACTAATTGATACATATGACTCATCCACGTCTGCTCAAAAGGATGCCCCCATGTTGTATCTAAGAACATTTTTTGATTACCTGTTCTGGTCACAATTTGTGGCCAGTTACAATAATAAACTTCGCCTGTTACATATGGTACGCCTTGATGTGTTTTAATTGATTCATAAACCGCTCTTGGCGCATTTGGGTCTAATCCCTGTTCGGGTAATCTATTCTTACCTGGCCAATACTGTTCTCTAATATGTTGCGGGACATTATACCACGCCCATTGTGTACCATTGTCACCAAAAAACTCACTAAAGTTAAGTTTAAGAAAATCAAAATTTTCTTTTTTAACAATCTGTAATGTTTTTGAATATAAGTTTGGAACATATCTATTAAACCCATTTCTACATACCTCACCTTGTTTTGGATAGAAAAACATATCGTCCTCAAAAAACCAATAAAAATCTAAATCAGTTTCATTTTGGAAGTGCTCGGCAATCCATTGACGACCACCACAGATACCTAAATTATCTTTTTTAATATGTTCAAAATCGTATTCTTTACAAAGTTCTGCGTATTCATTAAAGGTGGAATCATTTGATGAATTATCTAACAAAAACTTTTTTGTTTTATAAAGATAATCCTTATCGTATGCCAACATAGAGTCAATTAATGTTTTGAATTGTTTTGGACTATTAAATGTTATAACATAAAGACCAACCTTATTAATATCTAAATTGTTAATAACAGATATTTTACCTTCAGATTTAACTTTTAATTCATCGTTCTTTAAGTCCTCAAAAAATTTACCTATTAATCCATTTGATTCTATTTCAAAATAATTTATTAAATCAGAATGTTTATAAGACATAATTGAGAAAATACTTTCTTCAGTTCCCATATATCCTTCATCTAATGTTGATGATAATAATCCGTAATAAATTGAGTTGATGTCGGTTATTGTATGTTTTGGTCCACCAAAAAATCCACCTCTGGCAACTTTATTTACTTTATCTCCAGCAATTGAATTTAACTTATTATACTCAAACCCGTGAATTTCGGTTTCAGCCCCATAAGGAAAACAAATAAATGAAAATTTTGAAATGTATTTAGGTAGTTTTTCTAAAACTTTATCGTGTGTAAAATATCCTGGATGAACGGTGTTTGTTAATCCTGCATCAATCCAAAACATCATTTCAGAATTAAACGTATCCATAATCTTAGCATCATTTAGTAAAAATACTTTTGACATTACTAAAGGATTATACATATCTAACCTTGCTTGTGTTGATTCTGATAACCAACCAGCTCGGTTATACCATTCAGGATTATTTCTTATTTCTTGTATTTTATCGTATGGAACCGTTTGTTTAAACCATTCCTGTTGTCTAACAACAAACTGTGTATTTGATTTATCCCGTCTTTCAAAGACAAATGATTCTAATTCGGAATCACCAAAAATAATCATTGGGTTGTCAACTTTTAAAAGTTGTTCAAATTTATCTAAATAGTGTTGAAATGAACGAGACCAACCTTGAGATAATTCATCTCTTTTAATATTCCAAAGTCCTGTTACTAAAGTTATTCCCATAAAAAAATTATTTAATTTTACAAACCCATACCGATTGAGAAAATTTATCTTGATTGTAAGATTTAAGATTGTTTTCTATAACCGATTCTTGAATATCAGATTCAGTTATTTCACACCAATTCCAAATTTTATCTTTAATCTCTAATTCGTATATTTCTTTACTAAAAGAATAATCGTGAGCCAAAATAAAGTCATTATCTTTAATAAGTTTTGAAAAAATTTTGAACTCCCCTATTTTCCATCCTCCGTCACAAAGAACAATTGTTAAACCATCTTGTTGTACAAAATCCACAACGTCTTGTTTAACACCTGTCCAATCTTCATTGAAGATGTTTTCTACTCTAACATCAATACCCTTTTCAATCATTTGATTATACCAAGGTCTTTCTGAAATATCATAAGATAATATCTTGGTATTTAAATTTAATTCGTCAGTAATAATTTTTAAAAATTCAGTAAAACCACCCAAAGCAGTTCCAATCTCTAATATTCTAACAGGTTTAACTTCTGAAATAAAATCATAAAATACTTGATATGCATTATGACTTTGTTGTGCGGTATGGCCTCTAAACGCAGATAAACTATCATTTTTAGTTAAATCTGTAAATTTTGTTATATTTTCTTGTATGTTCATAATTAAAATCTTGTGTGTAAATTTCCTGCTTTATCTCTAAATTCAAAACAAGATGGTAGAAATCCACGAAAACTATTCCAATCCCATTTCATTTCAGCTTCTAACGCCGATACCCCAATATCAAATCCATCGGGATAATTTCTAATATTATTGTGTATTGAATACCACAAAAATTCTTCCCATCTTCTAACAAAGTACCTAAACTTCCAATTGTTTTTAAAAACCATAAATTGTTCGTTTACAACGTGAGCCTCATCCCATTTTGTATGTTCAAAAACATGATAATCATATAGTTTTCTATCAAAAAAACAATTACTCATATTTTTTTTATGGTCTCCAATTTTTGCAGGTCTTTCAAATAAAAAATCAATGTTGTTTGTTTCCATGTGATTAAATAAATTGAATAATTTATCTTCACTAAAATTTTCAGTCATCCTCCAATCAGCATCATTATATATGATATAATCATAGTCTTTATCCAAACAATATTTTAAAGACAAAACTTTTAAATTTAAAAAAAATGAAAATCCTGGATTACCATCATCGTACTTGTCTAAATTAAATAAATCCAAATTTACTTTAGGACCTACTTCACATTTTTCATTTGTTGTTATATTAAAATCTGCAGAACAAAGTTCACTATATTTTGTGTAACATTCAGATGCATTGCTGAAGTATGAGTCGCCAACGGCTAGTGTTGTAAAAATATATTTCATTAAGATTCTACTATTTTTTCTAAAAAATTAAGTGTATAATCAAAGTCATAATAATCAGGTAATTTGTTATTAACAAACATTGGTGATTCAATATAACGTCGATATAAGGTTTCATTATTATCTATCTCTTTAACTAAAGATAAAAAATCATTCAAATCTGTAAAGTCATGTAAATTAATAAAACTATCAGGATTAAACCCTTCCTCCAAAATATATTTGTTACCAAAAAAAATTGGTATTGCCCCACTAAAAAAGGCGTGATATATCTTTTCTTGTAAAATATGGTCGGTGTTAGTATAATGAATTGAAATGTTAAATTTATATTTTTGAAAGAAATTTATTTTTTCCCTATAAGTTAGCCCGTCATTTCTACCAATATAAACAGGATTCATCCATTGATATTTATTTAACTCTTCTTCTCTTTTAATGTTTTGTTTCCAAGGCCCTGAAGACGTTACTTCTTTATACTCATTTAATTTGTTAAAAACTAATTCTCGATAATCATTGTGAGATGATTGAGTTATTGAACAAAATCTATTATTTCTTTTTGAAATAATGTCAAAATTTCTTTTTTCTGTTAACCAATTAAGTGGGCTATCAACTAATCTTGATTCATCATACAATGTCCATACATCAAAAACACCTGAAGGTTGTCTTAAAAATCTTGGATGTTCAAAGTTATTATATCCAATTGACCACTGATTTTCATTCAAATCTAAACAGTCTTTAAAATTGGCGACTTCACCTGAAACGTAAATAAATTTTTTATTTTTATCTGATTGATTAAACTTTGTAGGTAGACTACCTGTATATGTATCAATATTATTTTCATTGTAATTTAAATCTGAGTGTATTACAATATCAGGATTAATTGGGTCAACAATTACATTATATTTTTTAGACAAAATGAATTTAAAATAGTTAATCCAACTATGTTGCCCATGATTTGGAAAACCTTGTCTTGTTATTCTAACAGTTTTCATTTAAAAAATTCCATAATTTTTATAGTATCGTCATTATATCCACCATTGTCATGTACAAAAATTGGAGTATTAGTATTAAATGTAACAACATTTTCAGTGATACTAATATTGTTTTTGGATAAATAAGTATTTAAAACTAATTTATTATTATAATCCAATTCAATATCAGTATTTAACAAATATTCTATCTGCCAATTACCTTGGTCACACAAACCAACTAAACCACGTTCTAATATGTTTTCAGCATGATTTATAAAATATTGTGGTTTTGCACAAAAAACGCCAGCATTTAGAAATTTAAAAGGAGTTGTAATAGTTTTATTATCATGTAAGTGACTATAATCTGTGTTTGGCCAAAGATTCATTTCTGCTCCAAATAAAATATTACAATCATATTCTTTAAGTATTGTTGGTACTTCACTAATGTTACCTACATATCCAACATCGGTTGCATCAAGAAGAATAAAATAATCGTATTTGTTTAATAAATTAGTTTTAACAAAATCTACAAATTTTTTTATTCTAAAATGTGTAAATTTAAAATAATAACTTTCATTTTTAATTGAATCATTTTCACTGTTATAACGTATTACATAATAATCATTATTATCAAAATCTTTTAATAATTTATCTTCAAAAGTTGGTTTAAAATTATTTGGATAATCAAATAAAATACTAACAACTGCAATTTTATCCATATTAATTAATTAATTGATTATAAAAAGTACTGATTAACTCACCATCCGATTTAAATGGAACACCTTGTCCAAATATTTTAACAGGTATATCATTTTCCCAAAAAAATGATAGTTCTCTTCCTTTACCATTAATTAATAATTCGTCACTTCTATGGTCATTTTCTATCCAAGAAAACTTTGGAAAAATAACTAATTCGTTATTTATAATATCAAAAAATTGTTTGTGGTGAGCATTTCCACGATAAGTGTTTTCATATAAAAATAAAAATTCATCATATTTTGATGGTATTGCAACAAAACCAGACTTTGATATGTTTTTTAAAAGTTGAAGTAAATCTAAAGGATTAAAAACATCTTCTAATGTGTGTGAACAAATTGAGAAATCAAATTTTCCATTTGTTTCTACATAAGATAACAAGTCTTCCCAAGTAGATTTATCTTCTAAATTTATCTCAAAAAATGTGGTTCCTTCTTTAGATATAACCAAAGAGTCGGCAACATATTTACATTCAGGGTACGACCAATACATTGCCGAAGCGCCAATATCAATCGATTTATATCCGTTATCAGATATAAGTTTTTTTACGTCATCTCTTTTACCTCCAACGTAATTGTAATTCCAATTTTTTATCATAAAATTATTATTTAAAATAAACAACACCAGTCCCTGTTGAATGACCAATACTTGTTAAATCATATTTTTCTTTATTTATTGACCCCCAAAATCTTTCCATTTCAAAATTTAAATGAATGTCATCTAATAATAGTACCCCTTTATAGTTAATCGATACCAAGTAATTGATGAATTGCTCTTCAAATACACCATCGTGGTATGTGTCCAACATAATATATTGTGAACCTAAAATAATGTCTTTATATTCAGACTTAAGAATATCATCAACAAAAAATTCTGCATTATCTGGTAATAAATTTAAATCAAGTTCATTACCCACATTAAATGAGCGAACCTTATTTGTTTGATTTACTGAAAATGCAAGTGCGGAACAACCTTTAAGAGTTCCAATATCCAATATATCTATTAAGTTCTTATTTTGGGTGATATACGCCAAAAGTCTGTAATGCTCTTGTCCTGACTTGGACATAAAGTACTGTTGATATTCTAAAGAATTAATTCTTTGTGAGTATGGAAACAAATTTATGTTATCCAATTCTTCATTTGTAATAGTTAAAAAATCCATATTTTATAAATAGTTAGCTTACCGTATTATGTGTTAATTGACCTGTTATTCTATCACACCATCCTTTTGATTCTGAGTGAGGCCAAACCACCCAATGTGTTGGTAATTCGTCAGTTTGGAATTCTCTCCACACTTTACAATATTTATCAGGGTCTCTCATGAAACCAGCAATTTCATTTTTATCTGCATCTTTACGGAACAATGTTTTATCATCTTTACCATGGAATGCAACAACCCAAAAATCGTAATCTGTTTCAGGGACTTGAGAATAACCAATATCGATACAGTGTTTAAACATCATACAGAAACTATCTTTCCATTCTTGTTCTGTTTCAAAATTATATGGATTTGGTGGGTAATTTTTATCTAAAGTATATTTGTCAATTGCTCTTTTTGAGAAAAGAATTCCTGCATATTTTTCATATTCTGTTAAAGTTCTAACAGGACCAAAACCATAAGGACCATCATGACCTTCTTGAGTTTCACCATCCATACCAAACAGTTTTCTATTTGTTAAGTGTGAGTGACTATTTTTTTGCCCCCAAGTTTTATCATCATCCCATTGTTTTGTTCTACCTTTACGAGTGTATTCATGGTAAACAACAGGAATATGTGTGTGGAATAAATCATAACCCCAAGTGTAAGCTCTTGCTGCAATTGAAATCTCTTCACCGTGAAAATAATACTCAGGGTTGTGTTGAACTTCAGTTGAGAATTGTCCTAATGTAAAACAGAAGTGAGCTGAGTAAAATCTTGCAGTTACAGGTTTTTTCATTTCTCTCCAACCTGGAATTGTTTCAGGTAGGAAGAATACTGCACCTTCAGGAATAAAACGGTCAAATGCCATTCTCCAAGCATCAGTTGCTCTTCCTGCAGGGTCGTTTTCGGGGTCGAAAGAAGGTACGTAGCCCGTAAGTAGAGGCTTCTTGTACCCGTCCTTCTGCAACCCCTTTATCATCTTGATAAGGATATCATCCCAATCCTTAACAAATCTCATGTGAGAATCTATTTGTAATGTATATGTTTCACCTTTGTAAAGTTGTTGAACTTGGTGTCTTGCCCAACATACACCTTTGGCATCTTGATATGGAATATCTAAGATTCTAAATCTTTTGTCGTCTTTATATTCATCTAAGTTATCAAACCCGTCTTCAGGACTATATTGTCTTGCAATACCGATAACAAGGTTATTTGGTTTTTTGGCATTTGCCAACATGTCTTTAATTGTTGGAACCAACTGAGGGTCTCTGTAAGATGCTATCTGAACGAATATTTTCATGTATGTTATAATTTATACATAAAAATAAAAAACCCTCCACGAAGGTGAAGGGTTTTCTAAAATATATTTGTATTTTTTTATTAAAAATTATGGTGTTGTTGGTGTTGGAGTATTAGTTGGGGTTTCAGTAATTGTTGGAGTTGGAGTGTTAGTTGGGGTTTCAGTAATTGTTGGAGTTGGAGTGTTAGTTGGGGTTTCAGTAATTGTTGGAGTTGGAGTGTTAGTTGGAGTCTCAGTAATTGTTGGAGTTGGAGTGTTAGTTGGGGTCTCAGTATTTGTTGGTGTTGGAGTAGGTGTATTTGTAGGGGTTCCTGTTGGAGTAGGTGTATTTGTTGGTGTGTTAGTTGGAGTTTGAGTTGGTATTGGACATCCATTAGGGTCAGTTGAGGTGACTTCACCTTCACCTCCTGTAATTTGCCACCAAGCAACTCCATTAGAGTAATAACCATCTGCTGATGGATCTGTAAGTGTATCATCGTCATATAGATATTCACCAATGTTTGGTTGAGGTCTGTCAACATATGCACTATAGTATGTGGTAGGTGTTGCAAAATCCGTACAAGCATCATCGGTTGAAGTTAAATTAAAACCTAAACTATATGTAACAAAGAATGTTTGTGATGCGGTAGGTGTAATAGTAGGTGTTGGAGTAGGTGTTGTAGTACTTGTTATTGTTGGTGTTGGGGTAAGTGTTGTTGTTGGTGTTGGGGTTGGTGACGGTAATGCAGAACAAAGACTAAATCCTCCTGTTTCAAATCCATCTGATTCTAACTGAACAACTAATCCGCTATAACTATAAAATCCTGATATGTCTTCACTTGAAACAATACCATTTGGATTAATATAGAATTGTGTGTTTTGGTCAAACATTGAATTTTCAGCATAAATAATTCCTAATAATCCACCCCCACATGCTTCATTTGCGGTTGACCCTGAAGTTATATTGAAAGCCTCTAAAGCGTTTGTTGGTGTAACAGTCGGTGTTGGTGTATTAGTTGGAGTTTGTGTATTAGTTGGAGTTTGAGTTGGTGTTGGAGTTTGAGTATTAGTTGGAGTTTGAGTATTAGTTGGAGTTTGAGTTGGTGTTACACTTGCAGTTGGTGTTACACTTGCAGTTGGTGTTTGAGTTTGAGTTGGCGTTGGGGTTTGAGTTGGAGTTCTTGTTGGTGTTGGAGATAACGGAAATACTCCGTTATTAACCAAAACAATGCTCGCCTCAAAAAATTGAGCGGCATCATAGGTTCCGTCAATTAACCAAATATTTTTAGTTTGATTTGGGTCAAGATTTACTTGATATTCCCACATAGAGTCATCGCATCTTCTATAGTTGAAGTTCACTGCGGTTGTACCCGTATTTGTTAGAGTATATTTGCTACATGCCATTTTAAATTCTGTTTAAATATAAATACTACGTTATTGTTTATTGTTTTAAAATTTTTTAAAAATTATGATGTTGGTGTCGGTGTACTGGTTGGTGTTTCTGTAACTGTTGGTGTATTGGTTGGCGTTTCTGTAACTGTTGGTGTAGGAGTTTCAGTCGGAGTATTTGTTGGTGTTTCTGTAACTGTTGGTGTAGGAGTTTCAGTTGGAGTTTCTGTAACTGTTGGTGTAGGAGTTTCAGTTGGAGTATTTGTTGGAGTTTCTGTAACTGTTGGTGTTACACTCGCAGTTGGAGTGTTAGTTGGTGTTTCAGTATTAGTTGGAGTTTGGGTTGGTGTTAATGTTGGTGTGGGTGTTGGCGTTGGCCCTGGCACATTAACAACATAATTGTATCCATAAGTTGGAACATAACAATCGTAGTCACCATAAAAATAACTTGATATATAATTAAATGGGAATACTTGTACCCCCAAATCAATTGTACCTCCAGTGTTTGGAAAATACGTAACATTTGTGGTCTGACCACTTAAATTATCACTTAAAATTCTTACTCCAATTGCCATATAAATAAATACTTAATTATTTTAAATTAACACAATCCGACATTAATTACTAACGTTCCACTTAATTGAATAAATCTATTACCATTTGAAATTGTAAAATTAGCGTTTACTGGAGGTATTGTTAATGATTGATTACCAAAGGCATTATCACCAGGAACTAAAAGATTAAATGGTTTTGTTGTATAGATTGTTACGTTAGCAGGATTTGCGAACATACCCGCAGCTTCACAAGCGTTTTGATAATACCCACCTGACCATAAGTTATACATATAAATAACGGTTGGCGTTGCACTTGGAGTTGGTGTTTGAGTTGGAGTAACAGGT
>Ga0208855_1000226_pt1 | contig 16422 bp, 18 predicted proteins | sample LakMenEpi17May12_FD_150708 | JGI IMG/M metagenome (GOLD analysis project Ga0208855, IMG submission 150708) | Freshwater microbial communities from Lake Mendota, WI - 17MAY2012 deep hole epilimnion (SPAdes) | ecosystem: Environmental > Aquatic > Freshwater > Lentic | place: Lake Mendota, Madison...
TCCCGCGTCAGCCGTTGTCGATCCCTCCGTCATCGCTGCCTGCTGGCCCAACTTCGGCGTGGCCTTCTGCGGGTGGCGGCGCAGTCCCCCCGACGCCACCCGCCGGCCCTGGCGCAGTCCCCGGCGTCCCAGGGCAACCGTTCAACGGTCCGCTGTGGAAAGCGGGCGGGTTGCGCAACATCGGCCGTACCGCGATCAGCCGCGCGATGGGGCCCGCAAGCCTGGCGGCGTTCGCTGGCCCAGTCGCCGGCAACGTACTCAAGTCGGTGTGGGACGACCCGGAATCGCGCGCCGATGACACGGTGGCAGGCGCGCTCAGTTCGGCCGGCATGGGCGCAGCACTCGGCTCGGTCATCCTGCCCGGCTGGGGCACAGCGATCGGCGCTGGTGCCGGGGCGCTCTACGGTGGGCTCCGAGGCTGGTTCAGTGGCGACGACACGTCGACTGATGCGATCCGTGCCGCAGCCGACAAGCAGATCTCCCAACTGAACTCGACGTTCGACCAACTGGGCATCGACCAGGCATCCCGCCAGGATCTGTTCGATTCGCTCGAAACCCAGTTGGCGTTCGCCAAGTCGACCGCCGACGTCGACAACATCTTCGCTCAGGCTTCGCAGTACGCACCGTCCATGGTGTCCGAGATGCGTCGCCGCTCCCGCATGGCGGGGATCCAGGCTGCGCTGTTGCCGCTGATGCAGCAGGCCGATCAGCGAGCCCAGCAGCGGGCCATGGCGTCGCAGGGATGGCTGAACCAGGCGGCGTCTCTCCAGTCCGACCCGCAGGTCGCTGCCCTTCTGCGGTCCCAAGGCGAACAGCTTCTGTCTCAGCAGGCAGCAGCGTCCCAGGCGGCGTACGGGTATCGGTCTGCCCTGCCGGTGCTGGCCGAACTCGGCATCTCGGGCATGGGGTCGCAGATGACCGACTACAACGCTCTGCTGTCCCAGTTGCAGCCAACGGGCTGAGCCGATGACGGACCTGTTCCTGCCCACCGAGCCGGCGTCGCCTGCATCGTTCGGGGCGTTCGAGCAGACGTCACCGTTCCAGAGCACCGCCACCGAAGGCTTCCTCGAACGTGCGTCGAACCTGATCCAGCCGACACAGGCCGTCATCGGTTCGACACCGCCGATCTCGCCGACGCTCAACGAGAACCTGCAAGCCCTCCAGAACAAGTACGCCGAGTTCGCCCCACTCATCAATGCGTTGCCCGACGACATCCGCAACGCACTGGTCGACTTCGATTCGCAGCGCATCGCGCGTGGGGCCAAGCCGTTGACGCGTCAGGAAACCCTCGGAATCCTGCGCACCGTCGTCAATCAGACACCTGACACCCCCGAGCCCGAGCGGTCGATGCTGAACCTGCCCGGCAACTTCCTGTCCGACCTCGGCACGATCGTCCGGTCCCTGCCCCGCATCCCAGCGACACTGTTCAACGAACTGCAATCACTCGGCCAACCCGGCGAAGGCTCGAACATCGTCTCCCAGTTGGCGAACACGCCGGGCTTGCGCCTGCTGCCCGGATCGTTCGTGGTCGGCAGTCTGGCTGAGGGCGAGGCCGACGAACTGCTGCGGCACCCACTGTTCACGGCCCTCGACGTGCTGCCCTTCGGGTCGCAGGCAGCAAAGGCGACCGGTGTCGGACAGGCGGCGATCGCCGCGGCAGAAGCGGCCGGCAAGAACCCCCGCCCACTGGCTGCTGCGCTCACTCAACGCCTCGACGAGTCCGGCAACCTTGTCGACCGTGCGCCGCGCGCCATGCTGAAACGGCTGCGCGACGAAACGACGGTCGGCGTCAAGCTCGACAGCGTGTTCATGGCGCGTGGGCGCGACACAATGCGCGAGTTCGAGATGGCCCGCATGAAGGTGTTCGCCGAGATGCAAGGGCTGGAGCCCAATCCTGACCGGCTCGCCCAGGTCGCCGAACGGGCGATCGGCCTGCGCGACAAGTACAACCTGACCGATCAGGACGCAGCGCAGCTGTACAGCAAGCTGACCACGCTCGACGGTTCGGCGCTGACGCCCGACGAGTTGGCGTTCCGCGGCGAGTACAAAGACCTCGTCAACGAACTCGGCATGTACAACGTCGAACAGGGCGACATGATCCGGTTCGACGGCGAGTTCTACCCGGTCGAACAGGGCAGCGAACTGATGTCGATGCAGCGCGAGGCGGCACACACGAACGCTGTGGCCGCACTGCGCGAGGAATGGTCGTCGCAGGGGACACGGTTCGGCCCTGACGACTTCTCCGAGTTCGTCGACGATGCGCTGAACCGGCGTGACCCGAAGTCCGAGCGCATCACCCGCCAGCAGATGTTCGAGTTCCACGCGGTCATCAACACGATGGACGCCTACGGCTACGAGATGGCCGACGTCCGCAAACTGCTGCGCAACCTCACCCGCAAGTCGTCGGCACCCCAGTCGGCGCTGCTCGAAGTCGCTGACGCGATCCGCACAGAGTTGAACGCCACCGACCCGGCCACACTCGTCCGCCGTCCGAATGCGAACATGATCGCAGCGACGTTGAAGAAGATCCGCCCGACCGACCGCCAGGTGACACGGCTGGAAATGGCGATCGCCACCGGCAACACCGCCGAGGTGGCGAAGTCGTTGAAGAACATCTTGAAGCGCGCGCAACGCCCCGGCACGTTCACCCCGGACTTCGTCGACGCGGTCCGCCGCCTCAGGGATCAGCAAGCCGTCGACGTGATGCTGCGCCAGTACACACGCCGCCGCGCCGATCTGGCGAAGAAGAAGTTCACCTCGAAGATGGACACCACCCCGCCGGCCAGGTTCGGCCCACTGATCGGCCGCTACACCCGCGAGGGAACAACGGTCCGCATCCGCGATGCCGTGCGCCCCGGCTCGTACTCCACAAAGAGGATCGGTGGCGCAGTCGACGAGTTCGTCGCGCAGACCGAGATCGTGTCGGGCCGCAAGCTGTCACCCGAAGAAGTCGAGGACGTGGCCCGGCGCATCGTCGAAGAGGACTGGGCGAGCTTCGAGTTCGGCGACTCACTGCTCGACCCGGCTGACCCGAAGGTCGCCGCCGACCCGATCGGGGCTCGGTCGCGCGTCGTGGCGAACCTGTACCAGGGCATCGAGCGCGAGGTGTCGCAGACCTGGCGGTTCCTGCGCGAACGCGGCGAGGAACCGGTGTTCGTCCACACGGCCACCAAGGCTCGTGTCCATGCGACACTGCACCCGGCCCCCGGCCCGCTGCCCGTCAACCTGTCACAGGTGCAAGAGCGCGCCATCGACCTGACCCCAGGCATCAAGGATCCCGCCGTCGCCTTGTCCCACCAGGCAGTCGAACTGCTGATGCGCCGCTCATCGGAAGAAGCTCTCGAACACATCCTGCAACAGCACGGCATCCCCGAATGGGAGCTACGCCAGCGGTACAAGGTGCAGGCCCGTGACGCAGCCAACACCGACCCGATGTGGGGCTTCAAGGGCGAGATCAAAGACATCATCCAGAAGCGGTACATGCCGGTCGACCTGAACAACCTCGGGTTCGATTGGCGCTCGGCCCGCCTGTCGAAGTTCAACCAAACCGTTCACTTCGTCCCTCGCGCGGTGTACGAGGTGCTGTCGCAGATCACCAACAACCCGAAGACCGCATTCGGCCCGGTGATGGACAAGGTGACCGGCGTGTTCCGCGCGTCAGTGATCGGGCTGTCTCCGCGCGTGCAGCTGTACAACATCCTCGGCGGCTTGACGATGCTGCTCGGCGAGACCGGCCCGTCGTCGCTGTCGTACATCAGGCAGGCGTACGACTGGGCGAAGGATCCGTCGAAGATCCCGTCCGATCAGGTGCTGCTGCGACGCATCGTCGGGTCGCAGCGCAAGATCATGAAGGACTTCGACGAAGGGCTCACGGCGCTCGAACGTCAGAAGAAGGCGCAGATGAACGCCACGTTGGCCGGCGGCAAGACGCTCGGCCGGTTGTGGCGACAGATCCAAGACTCCAAGGCAGCCAAGACCGCAGGGGGCGCGGTCGACTACATGTACGACCTGAACGCCAGGTTCGACGACATGTACCGGACCATGTCCTACCTGTACGGGTACGACAAGGCGCTGACCCGCGGCATGTCGCGTGAGGTCGCCGAACGTGCCGGCGTCGAGTTGATGCAGAAGGTGATGATGGACTGGTCGGGGATGACCCCGATCGAGCGGTCGATCCTGAAGTCGGTGCTGCCCTTCTACACCTTCGTCAACCATTCGATCCGCTACGTGTTCCGCTACCCGATCGATCATCCGCTGCGCGCGGCGGTCGTCGGCACGTTCGGCCGCGCAGCACAGGACGACCTCGAAGCGGGCCTCCCTGACCGGTTCCTGGGAGCGTTCTTCTTCGGGGACCGCAACGAGCGCGGCGAACAGAACGCACTGAACCTGACACCGTTCAACCCGTTCGGCGACGTCGCCAACATGTTGACCATCTCCGGGTTCCTGTCGCAGCTGAACCCGGTCTTCGCCACGGCCCTCGAAGCGGTCGGCCTCGAACGAGGCGAGGCGGAGCTCTACCCGTCGTTGCGCTACAACCCGGAGACGGGCCGTCTGGAAGGTGTCCGCTCCAACCCGCTGATCGGCTTCGCACAGAACGTTGTCCCGCAGTCGGAGATGCTGTTCACGCTGCTCGGCGCAAAGACGAACCTCGAAGATCAGATCCGCCGCGACCCGGCCGGCGCGTGGCGCACCATCGCATCGTCGGGCGGTATGCCGATCCTGTGGCGTGAGTACAACGTGTTGCAGGAACAGTTCAAGTCCGAGTTGGCCCGCCAGGACTCGCAGACCAACGCACTCCAAGCGGCGCTGCGTTCCGGCAACTGGGGTGAGGCCAACCGCTACCCCGGCCTGGCCGGCGTGCAGCAGCGTGTCCAGATGCTGCCCGACGAAGTGCTCCAGGCGTACACGATCCCCGAAGCCGACGCGGTGCGAGCCCAACTGGAGGCGCTGCTCGCCGGCCAGACCGGGGCGTGGTCCGCCCCCGACCCGTATCAGGAGCTAATCGACGCTGCGGTGACACCGAACCCGGTCGCCGCGCAACAGACGATCGGAGGAATCTGATGACACACAGCTACCAGCCTTTGTCCACAGTCCTGTGTAGAATGTGGCGGGTCGGTCGGGGTTTGAGGGAGCGTCCCGACCGGCCCACAACGTATCGGCCCACACCACACCCGAAGGACCGCTGACGATGGAATCGCTTGTCGAGATTGGTACGGCGATCATCTTGGCGGGATCTGTGCTCGGCGTGCTGGCGAAATGGGTGATCCGCCCGACGTTCTATGCGCTACGCGCCACGTACCGGGCGGTCATGTTCATCCAGTACGAGCTTCAGGAGAACTCGGGCAAGTCGATGCGCGACATCGCGCTGCGCACAGAACGACGGTTCGAGATCTTGTTCGACCATCTCGGCATCCACATGCCCGACCACCTTCGGGCACCCGACAAGGAGAACCATTCATGATCCGTGACCTCATCCCCCCGTCGATCCGCCGCTGGATCTACATCGTGCTCACCACCGCCTACAGCTTGGAGTTGATCTTCGACGTCCTCGACGACGGCGTGCAGACCAAGGTCATCCAGGCCGCGGCCGTGCTCGGCTTCACGCTGGCCGCGGCGAACACACCGGGGACTCCGGCCGATGAGTGACGCCGGCAAGCGGCGGACACAGGTCAAGATCCTCGTCGACGCTCTCGACTCCGAGCTTGCACAGAAGGACAACGTGCTGAAGATCGACCGACTGTTCGGGGACCAGCCCGACGTCTTGGATGCGATCCGTCGCGCTCGGGCTCGCGGCGTGTCGGCCAGTTCGATCGCTCGGCTGCTGTCGACTGATGAGGTTCCGGTCAGCGAAAGTTCGGTGCGAACATGGCTGCAAAGAAACCCCTTGTCGACGCGCTGAACGCCGAGTCTCCCGAACTCGAAGCGTTACGTGTCGCGAACATCCGCTTGCAACGGCAGTTGGCGTCAGCCACAGCGAAGACCGAGCAACTGGTCACCGCCGTCTACCGTGCCGCATACGACGCGGCGGTCACGATCGGTCATCCCCCGCCGGTGAAGATGCGTGCATCTGCAACAACATCGACGTTGGAGCCTCACGTCGCCCTGCTGCACACCACGGACTGGCAGGGCGGCAAGAAGACCGCCGACTACGACTTGGACGTGTTGGAGCGCCGACTGGTCACCATGTTCGACAAGACGGTGCTGCTTGCTGATCGTCACGGTCACCCGGTCCAGTCGCTGGTGTTGATGTTCGGCGGCGACGACATCGAAGGCGTGTCGATCTTCCCGACCCAGCCGTTCGAAATCCATGCCGGCCTGTATGAACAGCTGTTCGCCGTGGTCCGGTTGAAGCGGATGCTGGTCGACATGGCGTTGTCGCGGTTCGAGCATGTGTACGTGCGCCGCAAGTGGGGCAACCACGGGCGGATCGGCAAGTTCGGGGAACTGCCCGACGTCGACAACCTCGACCTGATCGCAGACACGTTCGCATCAGAGGCGTACCGGGACAATCCGCGCGTCACCTGGGCGTCGGACGACCTGTCCTACATCCAGCAGTTCGAGATCGGCAACTACCGCGCCGCCCTCCTGCACGGCAACGAGTTCTACCGGTCGTTCAGCGCACAGCGGATCGTGAACAAGGTGACGGCGTGGCAGACGATCTACGGGTTCGGCGACGTGTACATGGGCCACTTTCACCGGTCGGACGTGTACTCGCTGCCGAACGGGTCGAAGGTGTACATGACGGGCTCACCGGAGTCGTCGAACTCGTATGCGGCCGATCATCTCGCCGCCCAGTCCGTCCCGTCGCAGCGGCTGCACTTCATCGACCCTGAAGCCGGCCGGGTGCAGGCCGAGCACATCTTGCAGTTGGTGTGATGCGCACCTTTCGTTGCGACCATTGCAACGAGCAGGTCGACGAACCGATTTGCGTCGACTATCCGATCCGCGACGAGGACGACGATGTCGTGTCCGACGAGGCGCATCTGTGCAGTTGGACGTGTTTGGTCGCCTGGGCGATGAGCGAGGCGTTGGACCATCGAGAATGACTCTGCCCCGTCCGTCGACGGGGCAGAGCCGGGACACACACCCCTGTGGTCCGCCGGTTACGGTAGCACCATCATCAGACATCTCCGCCGTACCCTCGAACGGTATGACAACATGGAGATGTTGTGACACGATTCGAGGATGCGTGTTGCTGTCTATCTCCGAATCTCCCACGACCCGACCAACAGCCAGATCGGCGTCGAACGGCAGCGTGTCGACTGCCGGGCCATTGCGTCGATCCGTCTCCCGAACGCCACCGTCGTCGAGTACATCGACAACGACGTGTCCGCCTATCACCGCCGGCCTCGACCTGCCTACGAGCGGATGCTCGGCGAACGGCCCGACCTGATCGTCGCTTGGAACCTCGACCGGCTGCTGCGCCAACCGCGCGACCTCGAACACCTCATTGACCTCGGCATCCCGATCGTCACCGCGCAAGGCGACCTCGACCTCACCACCCATGACGGTCAGCTACACGCGCGGATCCTGGCCGCAGTCGCGAAGAAGGCGTCCGACGACACGTCACGACGGGTGGCCCGTGCAGCCAAGGATCGCGCCGAGGCCGGCCGCTTCCACGGTGGCCGCTACGTGCCGTACGGCTACGTCAACACCGGCCCTGGCGAGCTTGCCGTCGACCCGGATGCGGCAGAGGTGATCCGTGACGTCGCGCGTCGCGTCCTCGACGGCGAACCGTTGAACCGCGCGATTGCCTCACTGCCTGCTGGGGCTCCACGCAAACGCGAGGCATGGCGACAGCTATTGACGGGCAACACGATCCGGGGGCGCAACAAGGCCGGGTATCCGGCGACGTGGCCGGCGATCATCGACCCGACGACAGCAGCATTGCTGCACAACGCGCTCCAGAAGCGGTCCCGCAGCAGACCGCTGAAGAAGTGGCCGCTGTCCGCCGTCGCGCGTTGTGGGGTGTGCGGCGGCAAGCTGTACGGCACCGTCACCCACGGTCAGGCCCACTACTTCTGTCGCGCGTGCCATGGCGTGTCGATCGCAGCAGGACGGCTGGAGCGCGTCATCGAAGGTGCGCTCGACGAAGCCGTCATCGCTGCCCCGGTCGAAGCTGTCCCCACACAGCCGAACATGTCCGCTCTTGCCCACCTCGCCGCCGAGTATGCGGCCGGTCGGATCAGCAAGCTCGAATGGGAAGCGGCACGACAGGCGATCAGCAGTGAAGCCAAGCCTGTCGTGCCGCCCGCATCCCAGCCGCTAGAGGGATGGCAACGCCTTGTCGCCATCGACCGGATCGTCGTCAACCGTGCCACCAAGCGCGGCGGTCCCTTCGAACCGGAGCGTGTCGACATCGTCTGGCGAGCCTGACAGGACCACGTGTGGTGGCAGGTGCTGTTCGGCTCGGGTGCGGCGCGCAAGGCGTCGGCCGAACTCGTAGTCGTCGTCAGAACAGAGGGACACGAACGTCCTCCTGTTCGGCGACACCACATCGTGCGCACCACGGCAGTGCGTCCTGATCGAACCCGACGAACGGTTCCGAGCAGCGGACACATCGGCCGGACAGACCGCCGACCAGTTCGTCCATCAGCATCCTGACCCGGCGGCGCGTGTCCTCGAACCATTCCCGGCGGCGCGCCGGTTGTGTGGGCATGGCCGGCACGGTGGTCACCATGTACCGGTTCGCCCACACGCCGACGACCCCTTCGACCTCGTCGACGGTGACGTCGGCACGCCACTGCTTCAACGCATCGCCGCCGACCAGCAGCACGTGTGGCGCACCGGCCGCATCGAGGCAGGGTTGCATGTGCTCGACGCATGACGTCGACGGGATCACGGCGACATGGCGTGGGTCGATGACCTCCAACGTGTTCTTCGGGAACCGGTCGCCGACCACCGCAAGATGGACCGGCCCGGTCAACGACGGCCAGACCACGGTGCCGCAGCATTCAGCCATGCGCTCAGCGGCGAGGCTGCGCATCAGGGCTCGGGCGCGTGGGCTGCGCGACACGGGCGGTGTGATGTTGGCGATGATGTCGGCGTCGAACGCGTCGATCACCCGTCGCATCGCTTCGCGGGTGTCGTGCAGCCGGGAGGCATCGCTCGGGTGGCTCATCGCTCCCCACCCCCGGACTGGTCCCCGAGCCCACCCCCGAGCGCAGCGATCATCCGATCGACACGCTTCGGGCCGAGCCCTTTCACCGTCAACAGGTCGTCGCGGGACACGTCCCAACGCAACGGCACCCGACCGAAGTGGTCGTAGATGTCGCCGGCCACACCGGACCCGATCCCTTCGAACGACTGGAGCAGGAACACACCCCAGTCGCGGTTCGATGATGTGCCCCAGCCGGACTCGACCAGCTTCGGCCGGGCCGTCACCGAGGTGTGGGTCGCCTTGTTCGACCAGTCCGTCATGTCGCGCACGTAGTCGACGGTTTCGCTGGGGCTGTCGGTGTGGGCGATGTGGATGCCGCGCGATGCGAGCGACCACAGGAAGCCTCGCCACTGTTTGCGCGTCCAGCGGTCCTTCGACCATGTGTGCGCTGCGAGACGGCCTTCGAGGGTGAACATCGGCCGGCCTTCGATGATGAGGGTCGGCATCGACACCTTCGACACCATCTGCGCGACCTCTTTGGCGATCCGGCCGTCGTCGACCGATGCGAACAGATCGCTGACCGTCTTGCGCTGACACCCCCACCATGTGTTGCGTGCCCTCCACGCGAAGTCGCACCCGTACCGTTCGGGGACAAGGGAGATGGATGCCTGGTCCCCGAACAGTTGGCGGATCCGGTGCGGCTCTGCGGGCGACACCAAGATCGTGGTGTCGTTCATGCGTCCAGCAACGCCGTCCATGTCTGCCGGCCCACGACGCCGTCGACCGTCAGCTTGTACCACTGCTGCACGTTCTTGACGGCCTTCTCGGTGACGCTGCCGAAGATGCCGTCAGGGACGATCTCGTTCTGGCCGGCGACCCAGCGCAGCAGGCACTGCAACTTGACAACCTCGGGGCCCTTCGCGCCCTTGCGCAGCACCTGCAAGCTCGACACGGTGACCGACACGGTCGAGGTCGGGGTCGGTGGTGGGGTGACCGGGAACGGGGTGACACCGGTCGTGTTGATCGGCGGCAGTGTGGCGAGGGCCTGCTGTCCGACTCGGCTGACGATCCCGGTCGGGTCGGCCCACGCGGTCGGATGAACCTCGAAGTGGAACCATTGCGCCCACCGCTGCCCCATCCCAGTGGTCGAGGGGCGCTGATCCTTCCAGCCGCGTCCAGCCTTCCAGATCCTGCTGCCGACGTAGTCGTGGATCTGCTGGATGCCGATGGCGAAGTGGTGTTCGATGATCCAGTCGACGAGCGCAACCGCCGTGTCGCGCGGGCAGTTGCGGCCAACGGTGACGTTCTCGTACCGCCAGTCGTAGGCGGCACCGAACGCGTGTGACGACGGGGCGTTGCCGCCACGGACCGGTCGCCGGCCGTAGCAGCCGAGGTTCTGGCCTCCGTAGCGGTCGACGATGAAGGCGTTCAACAGCTGCAACGTCGCCGAGCATTCGTTCGGCTGGTCGAAGGTGTCGGGGTCCATCAACTGGTAGTTGACGGGCTCAGTGAAGTAGTACATGGACCCTCCAGGGGTGTGTGTCACGGGGTGTGTGGGGTGTGTGTCAGAGGGAATGCGGGTCAGTCGCCGGCCGGGCGGGCTCGCTGCCATCCGGCGACGTCTCGCAGGTAGTCGAGGGCGAAGTTGTCGAACGCCTGGCGTTCCTGTTCGGCCCTGTTGCGGTCCTTGGCTGTCGTCATCCGGTACTCGCCGTGCGACGTCTTGGTGAGCAACAGGTTCGTCGAGGCGATGTGATGGGTGCGCTTCTGGCCGGCCGGCTTGACGCCGAGATGGCCGAACAGGCCCTTCGATTCGTCGTCGTCGAACTTGCCGGTTTCGGTCGCCTCGCAGACGAGGATCAGATGTCCCCGCCAGCGACGCAACGGCTTGAGCACCTTCTCCGTCCAGACACGGTCGACGATCGGCCAGTTCATCGCCTCGTTCAGCGACTTGTGAAACTCCTTGCGGTCATCGGTGTCGCGCCGCAGGTCGATCATGTACTCGTCGATGTCAGCGCCATGGACACGGGTCGACATCCACGTCTGGACGTAGTTCCACATCGGGCTGAACGGGTCGATGACCAACCAGTCGACGGTCGGATCGGCTTCGGCGACGACGCGTTCGATGGCGTTGACGCATTCCTCCCAGTCGGCGTCGACCTCGATCACTTCGACGTTGTCGACGGTGCTGAAGTCGGTGGCGAGGGCACGCTGATAGGCGTAGGAGTAGTCGTTGTCGATGACCCACATGCGTCCGTGGGCGAGGTGTTCGGCGATCGACAGGACCGCCGTGGTCTTGCCGGCACCACCGCCTCCAAACAACATGATGCGCTCGGAGAACTTGTGAGGATTGGTAAGTTTCATTGGACCTTCCAGTAGTCGAGTCGGTACGGCTTGGACACTTTCTCGGGGATCTCGCTGACCACGTGGGTCAGGGTGCGCCCGCCGACTTTCAGCCGTTTCGGTGGGGCGTCGATGACGTCGGCGTCGAGCATCGCTTCGACCAGTGCGTCAAGGCCGGCTTCGAGTTCCTTCTTGCGGGTCTTGGCTGCTTTCAGTGCAGCGTCATGGTCACGGGTCGATGCCGACAGTGCGTCGAGTTCGGCGATGTAGGTGGCGGCAAGGTCGGCCCACTCGCCGGACAGTTCAATGTCGTTGACCGGCTCAGTCTCGGCAGGACAGCCCTTGCCCCACATCGGGCACGGGTAGAACCGGGCGCTGCACCCGGCGAGGTCGGTGACGTCGATCCCTTCGGCGATCATGTTCTCCCAGCGGGCGATCCTCTTGCGGATCGCCGACAGGGCGATCGGCGGGTCGGCGTACTCGAACACGGCGATCTCGCTGACCGTGTCGTTCTGCCAGTGCCCGCCGACGAACAGCAGCCGCGGCCCGTAACCGGCCTGGCCGGCAGCGTGCATGTAGGCCGAGGTCTGCCACGGGTACAGGTCGGACACCTCGATCTTGGCGGACAGGAACTTCGGCCAGGTCGACGAGCGGAACTTCTTGCATTCGACGATGACGTCAGCGGCCGGATCCCAGCCATCGGAATGGCCGCGGACGATCACCGGACGGTCGTTGATCTCGCCGATGTACAGATCCCATTCGGTCTGCGTGTCGAGCACCAGTCCGGCGCGATCGGGGCCGGAGCCCAGCAACATGCCGAGAATCATCGGCTCGGCCGTGTGGCCCTCGTCGAAGATGGTTTGCAGCCATTCGGGTGGCTGGTTCGGGGTGCGGCCGGCGGCAATGCCAAGCATCACCCCATCGCAGGTGCCGAGCGATGACGCCCGGTAGATGATGGTGCCGTCGTCGTCGATGTAGCGGGCAGGTTTGTCGCTCATCACTGACCCAAGCGCAGTTTCTCGGCGATGTCGTTGACGAACTCGGCAGCGAGTTCTGCGGGGAAGCGCGCGGCGACGGTGTCGTCCTCTGTGGTCAGCAGGATCATCAGCTGACGGGACACACCGATCGGCTCGTCGTCGTCGGTGTGCAGTTCTGCGACCCAGCCGATCATCCAGCCGGTGACCGGCTGGGAGTAGTTGGCGACATGTGTGACTTCCTCGTCGGTGCAGTCACGGATTTCACGGTTGTTGTCCATAGGGGTGTGCTTTCTATGAGTGGAATGGACACCGCCGGTTCCCCCGGTTGCCACGTACATGACACCGAGGGAACCGTGCGGTCATGAGATGGTCAGCGGCCAGCGGCGTGCCAGATCGAAGCACCAGCCTTGGTGGACATGACAAGCTTCTCCACGTCCTTCACTCCCTGGACACCGTCCATTTCCAGTGCGGTATCCATGAAGTCATCGTGGTCCTTCGCCTCCTTGGCGATCGACAGAAGCGTCGTGTACAGGTCGCTGGGCAGGCCGAGCGTGTCCGACGCCTTGGCGCTGGTCGTCGTGCTGCCACCCTCGCGTCCGAGGAACTGGTCGAACACGATGCGGTCGCGCTTGCGCCTGTCGGTCGAACCGGGGGCCGACACCTCGACCTCGACGGTGGTGGTGTGCCAGCGGGTGCCGAGCCAGGAGCCAGCGACGCGCGGGCCCATGCCGAGCACGTGCTCGACCTTGTCGGCACCGACCGCTTCGATGGCGGACTGGACGAGCCGGCCAAAGTTCGAGTTCTTCGACAGCTTCTTCGGCTTGCCGTTCTCGGCGACGAGTTCGGTGCCCTTGTTGGCGGGCTCCCAGCCGTCACCGACGCTGAACGACTGCTGATGCACGTCGCCGTCGCTGTCGGTGAACTGGATGTTGGCGAACACCGCACCGGCGGCGATGTCGTTGTTGTAGCCGAACTCGAAACCGGTGATGGTGACGTCGGCGTCGGCGAGCGGCAGGCCCGACGAGAGATTCCATTCGGAGTTGGACATGTTCCCTTCCTTTGGGGTGTGTGTTGGACGTCAGCCTCGGTTGAGGAACTGACGGATGTCGCGCCCGGTGTCCACTGCCTCCCGCCACCATGACGGGAACAGGGCACGCTGTTTCCACAGGTTGCGGAACTGGGCGTCGAAGATGTAGGTGCTGGCCCAGTCGTCGGCGGACCGGACGCCACGTCCGGTCATCTGGACGATGGTGCGCACCGTTTGGACCGTGTACCAGTTCTGTCCGTTGGGCAGATGCAGGCGGGCCGAGGTCCGCCTGTCCCCCAGCGACGGGAACGGGATCTTGGCGATGACCTGTACACGACATGCGTCGCCGGGCAGGTCGACGCCGCGGTCCATGGACTGAGCGAACAGGATCGAGCCGGGCCGGGCCAGGTAGCGGTCCAGGGCGTCGTCTCGCTGTTTCGCTGTGGCGTATTCGATGATCGGCCGTTTGCCGACACCGCCCAGCAGGTCGAGGTGGTGGATCAGCTTCTCGGACCGCTCCCGGCTGACGGTATGGACGAGGATCCTGCTGTCGTGCAGATTGGCGACCTGCTGGATTGCGTAGGCCATCGCTGCGTAGTCCCTGTCGCCGGCGTTGCGGTTCATGTCGGCGATCGGGGCGACGACGATCGGGCGATGCTCGACCGGGAACGTCATCGGCACTGTGACGGTGTCGTACTCGTACGGCAGGCCGAGCGTGTCGGCCAGTTCTGCTGTCGAGATCAGCGTGCCCGACATGGCGAGGAACCGCTTGCCGTGTCGCCACAGGTAGGTGGACCCGTGGCTGGCGACCTGCACCGGCTTGAGGTGCAGGGTGAGTCGGGCGTCGTCGTAGACACGGATCCACTTGCCGTTGTCGTCGTGCTCGGCACCCGAGTCGATGTCCCGCTTCAGCTGTTCGGCGACGTAGGCGGTGTGGCGGACGAACGCCTCCATGTTGCGGACACGCTTCGGGTCGAGGTCGCTGCCATGGTTGCGGACATCGAGCGCGATCTTGCGGGCCGCGTCTTCCATCCAGCGGACGATCGTCGTCTTGCGTGCCGCTTTCGATGGGACGGTGCCGATGCGGGCGGTCGCCCAGGTCGGCACCTTGTACTCGACGAAGCTGAGCAACGCCTGTTCGAGCGTGTCGGCCTCGTCGAGCACCACGAAGGGCTCGGGGCTGAACAGCTTGGCGTGGTTGGCAGCGGTCAGGTAGTAGGCGCTGTTGAGGCAGGCGACCGGTGCGGTCAGTGCAGCAGCCTTGGCGACGCCATATGGGCAACTGGTGGCCGAGTCGCACCAGGCGCACGGATCCTTGGGGTTGCTGGCCGTGCAGTCCTCGGCGGTGAGCGACGGGTTGTGCTGGGTCGGGTAGTTGTTGCGCCCCTGGAGCACAGCCGCTTCGGGGAAGTCCCGCTTGAACTGGCGCTGCAACGCCTTGTCGGAGCACACGTAGATGCCACGGGTGTCGAGCCGGCGACGGACCATTTCGGCGATCAGCGTCTTGCCGGACCCGGTCGGGGCGTCGAGGAACACGCACTGTGAGCCGTGCTCGAACGCGTCGACGATCTCGTCGATGGCGGTGACCTGATGAGGGCGCAGCTGTTCGACCCATGCGGGAAGGTCGGGCGTCACCGTCGACGTGGCGTTGTCGCTCATGCCCGCCGCTTCTTCTTCTCGATCTCGAACTCGACCACTTCGGGTTGCAGTTCGGGGAGCCCTTGCCCGGTGCGCAGGTAGTTGCGCATCTGGACGATGACAGCCAGCGAGTTGCGGCGGATGTCGTCGTCGTCGTAGGTGCTCAGCACGATGTCTTCGAACACATCGACCTGCTCGACGGCCTTGTTCTGCTGTCCGGTTTCGGTGAGCAGGCGCAGGGTGTCCCACAGGGTGTTGATGTGCGTGGCGCGCGTCTCGATGTCGCGCCGGATCCTGCCCAGGTTCTCCATGTGCAAGATGTCTTCCATCCGCTGCCAGACGTCCTCGCCAGCCTGGTCCTTGTCGACCCGGTAGCGGGCCTCGTGGACGATGGCGTTGCGGATGAAGTCCTGTGCGCTGCGGAACGGGGTGCCGTCGATCGAGATGAGTGCTTCGATGATGGCCTTGGTGCCGGGGGTCAGCTTGAGGTTGACCTGTTCGTAGTGACCCTTCGAGTCGGTCGACCAGCAGTAGGCGGCGTCACGGTCGTATCCGTTGACGGCGAAGTGCCAGACGTCTCGACGAGGGTCAGGTGGCTGGGGTGGTGCCACTGACATTGAGTCCTCCAGGGGTGTGTGGAGGACCGATCGTAGCTGGCGAGTGTGGACGTGACAACACTCAAGCCTTGGTACCTTGGTATTTTCTCTTTGGTGTCGTGATATCGCGAGAGCGAGGTCTTCAGGAACTCGATATCATGACACCAAAGCCCAAATACCAAGATATCCCGTACCGAGGTACCAAGATCAGGGGGCCGGGGCGCACCCCGGAGGGTAATGGGGTGTCAACACTGATTCCACTGTGACGTGGGTCACGTGGCGGGCCGGGCGTGGTAGGTGGAGCCGTCCGGGCCGACGAGCACGATGACGATCTCGCCGTCGTCGACGAAGAACGACTTGACCGACATGGTCGGCGTGTCGCTCATAGGTATAGAGGTGTGGGTGGTGCCGGCCCAGGCGTACAGCGCCCCGCCGGCCCGGTCCTTGCCGGTGCGGCGGAGCCGGGCCTCGTTGGCCTGGAGCCAGGTGTACACCCGCTGCCGGGAGCATCCGACCTGGGCGGTGATCTCCGAAGCGGTCAGGGGCTCGGTGGCGTCCCGGAGAACTCGCTCGATGGCCGCACCGTACTCGTCTGCTTTCATGACCAACTCCTGTGTTGAGGGAACACCGTCAACGTAGTCGCGTCCACGCCTCCCACCTGTGTCTATCCAGACATGGGCGCGCCCCGGATCCCCGGAACCTCACCCCGCCGGAGGCGGGTGGGTGTTCCCCTGGGTTGCC
>Ga0208855_1000233_pt1 | contig 16097 bp, 18 predicted proteins | sample LakMenEpi17May12_FD_150708 | JGI IMG/M metagenome (GOLD analysis project Ga0208855, IMG submission 150708) | Freshwater microbial communities from Lake Mendota, WI - 17MAY2012 deep hole epilimnion (SPAdes) | ecosystem: Environmental > Aquatic > Freshwater > Lentic | place: Lake Mendota, Madison...
GCGATAATTTAAGAATCATTTCCGATGCTTTTTGCGGATCAGCCAAACAATGGTAATATATACTATTAAGCGTGTTAAATAAAAAATGCGGACTCAACTGATCTTTTAAGAGTTTAATTTCGGCCTGATTAAGAGCATCTTTATAATCTTGTAATTCTACTTTTCGGCCAACTTTCCTCTTTGCATTCCGTAAAATAATTGCAAAACCACCCACAAATAAAATTCCAATAAAATTACCTTGAATACCAATAACATTGTACTCTTTCAATTCGGCTAAATTGCATAGATAAGCCGCAAAAATTGAAAAAAAAATGTACAAAAGTGTGAACAAACCATATCTCCTTTTCAAAAAAAAATTATCAACAAGCCAAAAAAGAAATACTGAATAAAAAAAATAAATTGGTGCTAGACTTAATCTTAAAATTAAAGAAATATAAAACTGATCAGATTGATTAGATGTTAAAACCAAGCCAAAAATGCAAAGTATAATAGTTGCAATAAAAAAATATTTCCTGCTTTTTGAATTGAATAATTGTTTCATTATATAATAGTTTGCTTGGTCAAACATGTTAGAAAGTAAAAATGTTTATTTATTTTGACGAACTGCATTCGTCAAAAACCAACTGAAAAAATGTAATTTCTTATCAGATGCTCATTAATTTTACGTCAATTTGCCTTCAAATTAATAAATAAAATTATGAAAATAAAATTAATCTTTGGATACATTAGTAAGTGTACCTCCTTTTCCATTTTAATCAAGAGTACATTTATTATTTTTTCTTTGGCAATACTTTGGAGTTGTAGGAAAAAGGATAAAACCCCTGAACCTGTTACTTCTGGAAATGAAGATGTGTTTCAAATACTAAGCAAAAATAGTTTTGGTAGCATAATCTATCCAATTACTTCAGTTACACCTAGCACTAATGTTGATGATTTGAATTCAATATCACAATTTCTATCGAACAAATCTATTGTTGCACTTGGTGAATCTACGCATGGTACAAGTGAATTTTATACACTTAGGCTTAGAATGATACAACACATGGTCACGCAATTAAATTTCCGTGTTATTGCATTGGAGACTAATTTTTCTAACGCTCAATATATCAATGACTATATTCTAGGAGGCCCTGGTAATGCTAAGGATGCACTACAAAAGCTTTATGGATGGGTTTATAATAATCAGGAGTTTGTGCAGATTGTTGAATAGCTGCGAGCCTATAATGATATCCAATCAGTTAGTAATAAAGTTACATTTTATGGTTTTGATGCACAATCAGCAGAGGTCGCAGCTAAAAGAGTTCAAACTTTCATTTCTGCATTCGATCCCACATATTTGTCAAATTATGATTCTATTGCTGAACATTTTTTAAATGATTTTCAGGAACTTGCTAGTATTGACCAAGATTCGTTGATTCAAATAATTCCTTTAAAGGTAGCTAATTATCAACTTCGTTGGAACACACTAAAGTTATATTTTCAAACCAATAAATCGCAATTAATTTCACTAAGCGGAACTACAGCCTATGAGTTAACTTTACGTCATTTAGAAATTATTCAACAGACATTTAATAGTTTTTTGTTAGCCTCAGACGAGTTGCAGACCAATAATTTCAGAGATAATTATATGGCTGATAATGTAGATTGGATACAACAGTTTGAAAATAACAAGAAAATCATTCTTATGGCTCATGCTGGGCATTCTGGAATGTATACTTATTATGGTATTACACCCATGGGAAATCATCTTAAACAACGTCAGCCGACACCACCAAAAATAGAAACAATTGTTGTTGAGGGGGGCCATATAAGCCCTTTAGAAAAACCGGAGGAAGTTCTTAATCTCATAAAGAAACTAACAAAATAATGAAGCCCAGCAGCTAACATATAAGGATTAAAACGAAGAGTAGCGATAGCGGAACTTCGATTTAATCCTTATATGTTAAAGTCAGCCTTTGATTCTTAAGTTTGTCTCAAAGTTGATTCAATTTTTTTACGATGTCATAACGAATAACCAAATCCGCTAAAGACTCTTTTAAACGTTGATTTTCTTTCCTGAGCTCTGCAACTTCATCGCTCGTGGCTTCGCGCGTTGTATCGCCTGCTAAACGCTTTTTACCAACTTCGAGAAACTCTTTGTTCCATTTGTAAAACTGTGCATCCGCAATTGAATACTTGCGACAGATTTCTGATACCGACATCTCGGCCCGCATGGCCTCCATCACAATCTGGATTTTCTGCTCTGAACTGAATACCCTTCGGGTCTTCCTTCTAAACTCTTTGATGTAGTTCTCAGAGGTTTGTTTCTTCTTGGTTCCCAGATCCATATAAATTTAATGTTTTATGAAAACCCCAACTAACTTTTACTATATTTAATCCACTTTATGCTGACGATTTACACTGGTTTAATACCTAGTTCGCGGCAAATGTCGTCAACCTTGCGACCACCTTCGTTCTCCTTGATGTCTTTGGTAATCTATACTTCAGTAAATTTTGATTTCTTCATAATCCGTGTTTTAAAATTAAGCAAAAAGGCTTAATTTTAAAATGTTGGATTTTAAGGGTACCTACATTACGTGAATGTGATAAAGCTAAGTTGACTGAAATGAGTCAAAATATTATTATTTAAATTTTATAATTTACTACATCAACATAGCATGACCTGTTTTTTTTTAACTTTGAACTTTTTGGGGTTGGGTTTCAATACATACAAATAATCCTTTCAGAACTCATCGTAGTGGCCTTCTTAATTCGATATAAACTTTAGAATATAGACTTAATAATCAGTGAAATGAAAATTGGAAATCACAAACTTTTAAAAATCGTAATGAAAAGTATCTATCCTGATTTGGATGATAAGGCCTTTGATTATTTTACCCTTGGCTTATCTACTGTTAAACTAAAGAGGAAGGAAGAGTTTAATTCCCCGTATTGTAAACAAATTAAAATCGGCTTTATTAATGTGGGGCTTGTTAAAGGTTATTACATTGATAAAGATGGTAATGAAATTAATACGAGATTTATGTGCGAGGGTAACTTTGTAGCTGATTACAAATCTTTCATATCTCAAGAACCAAGTAGATATTACTTTAAAGCCATTGAGCCTACAACATTACTGGTTTTTAATTATAATCATGTTCAGGATTGTTATGCTAATTTTCCTTCTTTTCAAATATTTGGTAGAAAGTTAGCAGAATCAATTATTGTCAAGCTGGATAGTCGCTTGGAATCTCAACATTCTTATGATGCTGCTAAACGTTATTTACATTTTATTAATGAATATCCTAATTTAGCCAAAAGGTTATCTCTTGAAGATATTGCAAGTTATATTAGGATAACTAGGCCGTCATTAAGTAGATTAAAAAATAAATTATCGTAACATAGGTTACGAGATTACACTCTTCCATAATCTAATTTTGTAATTATAAAATATTAATTATCAGATTATGGTGACAAAAATGAGACTTTTAATGGTGGTATTTTTATTCCACGTGACAATTACATCAAGTGGTCAAAAGCAAACAATATCAGGTTATTTAAAGGATAGTGTAACAAATGAGTTTTTAATTGGTGCAACAGTTAGGCTTGCTAATACATCGGTTGGTGTATCGTCAAATGGTTATGGTTTTTACTCATTACAGGCTGATAAAGGAAAGATAACCTTACAGGTTGATTACATAGGTTATGAGCAAAAAGTTATTACGCTTAATCTAACAACTAACACAACTTTGGATATTTTACTGAGTGAGAAACGCCAAACCTTGAGCGAGGTAGTTGTTTCTAGTACAAAAGCTAATCAGCGTATCGTTAGTACTGAAATGTCTACCGAGAAGTTAACTGCCAAGGATATTAAGCAAATCCCAATGGTATTAGGTGAGGCCGATGTAATCAAATCTATACAGCTGCTTCCGGGTGTTTCAGCACCTAACGAAGGTTCGGGGGGCTTTAATGTTCGAGGAGGTTCGGCAGATCAAAATCTTATTTTACTAGATGAGGCAATTGTTTACAATCCATCTCATTTATTTGGATTTTTCTCAGTGTTTAATGCAGATGCTCTAAAGGATGCCACAATCTATAAAGGCGGCATTCCATCAAAGTATGGCGGCAGGCTTTCTTCTGTATTGGATATTAGAATGAGGGAGGGTAGTAACAAAAAGTTTTCTGCCACCGGTGGTATAGGATTACTTTCAAGTCGCGTAACATTAGAAACGCCATTGGGTAAAGTTCATGAAAATGGGGCAAATGGTTCCATGCTTATTTCTGGTCGAAGATCTTATGCAGATATTTTCTTACCACTTTTTCCCGACACTACAATAAATCGCAATAAGCTTTACTTTTATGATTTAAACTTTAGGAGTAATTACCGCCTTTCAACCAAGGATCGTGTATTTCTATCCGGATATTTTGGACGAGATAGGATAGATGTGCCAAATGGTTTTGGTAACTCGTGGGGCAATATTACAGGCACATTGAGATGGAATCACCTATTCAGTTCAAAATTATTCATGAACGTAAGCGCTATTTATTCAAATTATGATTATGAAATTAAATTTTATCCTGGCAACAGTTTTAAATGGCAATCCTCACTTTCCAATCTTAATTTTAAAGCTGATTTTGATTACTATGCCAATGAAAAACATAATATAAAATTTGGTTTGGGTTCAATCTATTATACCTTTAATCCGGGTAATATAACGCCATTTGGTTCAAAGTCATCGCTTGTGGCAACAAACAACCCATTAAAATATGCCTTAGAAAATTATGCTTACTTGCAGGATGATTATAAAATAAATAGTAATCTTAGCGTGATGTATGGCCTAAGGATTTCAAATTTCGCACAATTAGCTAATGAATCAATACCAGTTTACAATAATGACCAACCTGTAGTATTTAATCCAACCATTAATAACTATCAAAAAGGGACAGTAAAATCCTATAATAAAAGTAAAAGAAACACATGGTTGAATAATTCGTATGGCTTAGAGCCTAGAATCAATGTAAATTATCAAATCAGCGAATCGGCAAGTATAAAGACGGGTTATAATAGAATGTTTCAATACATACATTTACTTTCTACAGCAACATCACCAACACCTCTTGATATTTATACACCAAGTTCTTCATTTATCAAGCCACAAATATCTGATCAAATTGCTTCCGGGTACTTTAAAAATATTAAAGATAACAAGTATGAGCTCAGTGTTGAAGGATATTATAAATGGATGCAAAATCAATTTGATTTTATAGATGGTGCATCGCCTTTGCTAAACAACTCCCCTGAAACAATCTTATTAAATGGTTCTGCCAGATCATACGGTCTTGAATTTATGGTGAAGAAGGGAGAGGGAAGATTTACTGGGTGGATTAGCTATACTTTATCTAAGGCAGAGCGAAAAACACCAGGTATAAATGGTGGTAGAGGTATTAATAATGGTGAGTATTATGCTACCAATTATGATAAACCGCATAATTTGGCAGTAACAGCTAACTATAAGCTGAGTGAAAAATGGTCATTCTCTGCAAATTTCATATTTCAATCAGGTAGGCCAATCACCTATCCTGAATCAAAATATACATTCAATGGGCTTTCAGTTCCTGAATATAGCGAACGTAACGCGCACCGTTTACCAGCCTATCATCGTTTGGATGTATCTGCAACTTTAAAAGGGAAAGAATCAAAAAGGTTAAAAAGCCAATGGGTATTTGGTATTTACAATATCTACAACCGACAAAATGCGGCAAATATAACGTTTAGAGAAAGTGTTATCATAAATAATAACAACTATGAGGTTGGTACAGGAATAAACAAAGCCTATAAACTTACTTATTTTGGCATTGTGCCAAGTGTTTCTTATGAATTTAAATTTTAAGACAATGAAAAAAACACTCACTAAAATTATAGCGCTAACTACACTAGTTGTATTTAGTTCTTGCGAAAAAGAGATAAAGTTGGAGTTAAAAAATACATCTCCTAAACTTGTAGTAGAAGGTAACGTTCTATTGGGTTTAGATACACTAATTGAGTGGCAGGAAATAAAGTTAACGCGTTCAGCAAATTATATCGGAACCACTTTGCCTGAACCAATTACTAATGCTTCTGTTAAAGTTATAGAAGGAACTAATACATATGAGTATGCTCATACTGCAAATGGTATTTATAAGTGTAATTTTACTGCTCAGCCCAATAAAACTTATAAACTCGAAATTAATTATGATGGCGATACGTATGAAGCGATTGAAACTATGCAAAACGGACCTAAAATTGATAGTCTTACCATAGTTTATCAAGAGGGTGCGTTTGGAGATGCAGGCGGGGAATTTGTTGCTATAAATACAAAAGATCCCATAAATCAAACTAATTTTTATATGTGGAGATTATTGATTAACGATGTGTTTCTGATGAATGCAACCCCTGGTAATCGATACAGATCCATCCAAAAGGATGAGTTTTTTAATGGACAAGAACTTTTAAATTATGTGCCTTCCGATGAATTCTCAGTAAAAGAAGATGATAAAGTTCAAATGAATCAATATAATATTTCTGAGCAGATGTATAATTATTACTACTCTATTTTTAATTTAACCGCAGCATCTTCTGTAACTGGTGATGTGCCTCCAGGTAAAGTATTAGGTAATGTAGTAAATAAAAGCTCACCAAAAAGAAACCCTCTTGGATACTTTGGCGCATGCACCATTTCAATAAGAACAATGAAATTATAGCTAGATAAAGAGTAAAGTAAAACTGCCTAATGAAAAAAAATATTGAGAATTAATCGATCTATAGTTTAATTGTAATTTCCCGCAAGAGAAAAGTATCCGCACTAAGGCAAAACAATGGCTTTCTCGTCATACGCCACGGCTGGTAAGGCTTTATTTGGAAAAACATCATTAGTTAAAGATCCATCTTTAATAAATCAACTTTCGCGACCAATGAGTGCCTTGACGAATAAAGAAGTAAAACAAATAGACAAGAAGGTTATTTTAGATGCAGAAGATGCGACCCTTTTAATTCAAAATTTGAACGTAAAAGCAATCGCATTAAAAGGTAAGGAAGATTATGTGCCGACACCTACCAGTATAGAAACAATTGTTGTTGAGGGGGGCCATATAAGCCCTTTAGAAAACCGGAGGAAGTTCTTAATCTCATAAAGAAACTAACAAAATAATGAAGCCCAGCAGCTAACATCGGTTTAGCGTCAGGCGGGTTTCAGATCTCCGTTTGACGCATTTTTGCTATATTTGAACTTCGTGCTTCGCATAAAGAATAGTGTTAAAAAGCCCACCCGAACTCAAACCGCAAACCGTTATGGGCAACCTTAAGAAACTGCAAAATGGAAGACAAAATAATTTTAGGACTTATATAGAAATATATGAAATAGTTGATGGAAATTAAAGAAGTAAAATTTACGAAAATGATTTACATGGACAGAAAAGAATTTATTAAAGCAATGACAGCATTAGGTATTGTTGCCGTATTACCAAGGGATGTTGTACATGCACAAGCCATAACTAACAAAACTACAAATAACAAAGCAATGCAAAGAGCAGATTCGACTATTCAACAAATTCTTTCCTATGGAATGCATGCACCAAGTAGCCACAATACTCAACCATGGAAGGTTAAACTTGAAGGAAATAGATTAAAGGTATTCGGTGATTTTGAACGAAGATTACGAATTGTTGACCCAAATAACAGAGAGTTTTTACTTTCAATATCAGCATTCATTGAAACAATTGATCTAGCGGCAGTTGCTATGGGTAATCAATTGAAAATCGAACCATTTCTAAACTCGATTTCAGCCGACAAAGAATTGTTTAGTGTTGAGGTGAAAGGTAGTAATCTGAGTTCTACCAATGCAACATTATCCCTGATTGAAAATCGTTTTACGGACAGAAAGAACTATAATTTCGGAGAAATAACTGACAAACACATCTCCAATCTTCAAGACTTGGACAGAGAAAATGTGCATTATTTCTCCTCGAACTCTCCCAGCGGTAAATTAATATCAGAACTACAAATCGAAGCGTTCACAAAACAAAGCAATGACAAAAGCAAGCAATTGGAACTCAGCGATTGGTTAAGGTTCGACAAAGATCAAAAGGAAAAATTAGGTGATGGTCTTTTTCCTGAAATGCTTGGATTAAATGGCTTGCCCAAATTTGTCTGGTATAGTTTCTTTAACAAAAAATCAGCTGTTGGCAGCTCATTTATTAATCAGGGAATAAAAAGTGCAGTAGAACAAATAAAGCACACGAGCGGCTTTTTGGTAATAACTTCAAACAGCAGTGAAAGTATTTCTATTTATGAATCCGGAAGACTTTATCAAAAGACCCTGTTAAAATGTACTGAATTAAGTATAAGAAATCATACCATTTCTCAAATCTTAGAGGAAGTGCCGATGAAGGATCAAATTGGTGATAATCTAGAGCTAAAAAAGCCTATACAATTTATTATTCGGCTTGGGTACAGTAATCAAAATGGTTATGGCAAACATATAAGACGTTCAAGTAACTCAATAATTACGTAAGGAGTTAAACGTAGACCAAGGCAGCCCATAACAATGTATTTGCGTCAAGCGGGGTTGACGCGTAATCCAACGTTTTCGTATCTTTAGTGCGTTCGGTGTCGGGGACAGGACGCGGCTTCGAAAGCCCCGCTCGAACGCAAATACTCGCGTTATACCCAAGCGGTTGACGAGAACCGAAAACTTAACGTCGACACCAAAGTTTAATTTTCAGACAAATTTACTTTTCATTTCGTGGCGACAATTACAAAATTAAATTAATAAGCATCGTGTTGACCTCACTAAACTTGGTAGACCCAATACTTCGACAAGCTCACTAACCAACACAGACCTCACAAAACGTATCGACCTAACCGCAGACACAAAAAAGTGTGGTGACCAACGATTAAGTTTTGTTGCGACACCAAACCAAGTTCAATTTTCGGACACTTAGTATAATTTGTTTCTGTATATGCAGACACGAATGCTGTGTTTAAACTAACCGCAGAAAAAACCGCCTAGGGTATAACACACGCTTTATTCAATTTGGGCATTCGGCTTCGGCATTTGCAAAAGCGGTTTGACAATTAATTAATTTTTGCTTTGCAAATGCAAAAAAACATTTATCTTTGTTAGTAGCGTTTCGGTAGACAGTGTTTCAAAACCCAAACTGAAATAAAGCGCCAAAACGTTAGCTGTAAGTAAAATAGAACCAGATAAAGTGTCTCAACAAATGAAAATATATCGCTTAATTGTAGTTTGTATTTTAATGGTAGGATGTCAAAATAATTTTACCCGAATTGCTTTAGAAAAGAACATTGAAAAATCTTCACTTTTATTTCGTAAAATAAATTCGTCTAATTATACTATTTACATTGAACAAAATCAACCATTTGTTGACACCTTATATCAAAGCAAAGTGGAAAAAGCAATGGATCGAATCAAGCAAATTTTGAGAATTGACTCATTAGATTTCAAGTTTGCGTATGTTTTTGTGAATTCATCAAATTCAATGAAGTTAATTGCCAATAAATACGAAGGGCAAGGTATTGCATTTGTTGATTCTAAGGTTGTAGTAGAACAAGCTCATAGCAATTCTAATGGATATGGGGCTCACGAACTTTTTCATTTAATTATTTATCACTATACCGGTGTACTTCCAAAAGATGGTTTTACAAGTGAGGGGTTTGCTGTTTTTTCTGATGGCAAATGGTGGGGTTATGATTTACATTCTGTGGCAAATTATATTTTGAATAATAAACAGATAAGAATTACGGATGTTATACATGATTTTAGAAGAAATGAAATTGTTTCCTATCCTCTAAGTGGCAGTTTTATTAAATTTATCTATGAAAAATATGGCTTAGAAACCGTCCTGTATTGCTATAAGTTTGGTTTTACTAAAATAGAACAAATCATTAACAAAAAAATTGACGAGTTGGAAAAAGAATGGCGAAATGAAATAAAAGAATGGGATTACAAAACAATCGATTACCCACTGAACAGATAATACTAACCTACAGCTAACAGCAGTTTGGCAAAATGGCGGGTGACGTGCTTCTATGACTGATTAGTGCTTAACCAAAGTGCAGTTCTCCGATTGAACTTTTGTGCTGAAATGCCGCCACTACGCCAATCTGCAAAACGTTATGTGCCATACAGCGAGACCTCTTACGATGCATCAATTACCACAATTGAATACAATTTTTAATCAAAAATAATGCAATACGCTAATTATAAGTCACAGATAGAAAGTGCATTTTCACCTATTGACTTTAGAACACTAGAGAATGAACTTATTACAGGTTCTATTGAAATTAAAAAAATACGAAAAGATAGTTTTCTTTTAATGGAAGGCAACATTTGTAATAATATTTCATTTATTATCGATGGAGCTTTTAGACAATTTTCAGTGGTTGACGGCACTGAAATCAACTTTCTATTCTATTTCGACAATGATTTTACTGCAGACTTTAGTAGTTACATTACCGAAACTCCGTCAAATTATTTCATTAAAGCACTTGAAGATAGTCTAGTGATTACATTTAATAAAAACAATTTTAGTTTATTAGCTTCAAGAAACAATGATTGGGAGGTAGTTTCTAAAAATATTTCTAACAGGGCTTTACTTACATTATACAAGAGAAATGATATCCTACTAACGTTATCTCCAGAGAATAGATATTTGAAACTATTAGAAGTACATCCATTAATTATACATAAAGTTTCATTGTCTAAAATTTCTAGTTTCTTGGGTATTAGTGGTCCTTCACTAAGTAGAATTAGAAAAAGAATCATATCGAGTTGATTTTTTAACTTAAGTTAAAGGTGAATGTTTTTTATTGAGTTTATTTTTGCTTCATAAATAATTTAAAAATTACAAAAATGAAATTAAATTCAAGAATTCACGGAATCATAGATTATGGTGTGGTAATCTTCTTATGGTTATCACCGACCTTTTTCGGCTTGCCTCAAATAACGGCATTATTTACTTATATTTTAGGAGGCGTACATTTGGCCTTGACAATTCTTACAGATTTCGAGATGGGATTATTAAAAATTGTTCCTCTAAAAGTCCACGGTTGGATAGAATTAATTGTTTCGATAATCTTAGTTGGAGTTGCATTCTATCTAGATACATTAGAAGGATTAATTGCAAAATATTTTTACCTAGGATTTGCACTGGCAGTATTTGTTACATATATATTTTCAGACTATAAACTAACAGAAAAGAAGAATGTATAAGTTTTCTCAAACTAGAAAAATTGCAAGATTTATACACTTAATATCAGGTGTTTTGATAGGCGTATATTTTTATTCACCATTATCGAATAATATTCTTCTGTTTTTAATTATCAAAGCAATTATCCTTCCAGTGGTCTCTATTTCGGGACTTTGGATGTGGAAAGGGTATCTTTTCAAAAAAAGTAAGTAAAAGAAACGTACGGCAAATAACGGTTTGTCTTTAGTTTATATTTATGTAAAAATACAGTAAATTAAATAAAAAGGAAACGGATGAACTAGAACGTTTTGTAAGTCGAAGACTTAATAGCTGCATTAGTCCCGTTTCCTTTATCAAACTTGTAAGAACCAATTGGAATGATGGGCGTTCGGGCCCGATAAAGACAATAGTTAGTTTCATATCCAAAAATCTTATAGACCTTTTTTAATATTTCACGAATAAGGTTTGTATAAAGCGGTTATCTTGTTTAATAAGCGATGTAGATCGTGGAATAATTTTTTCTTTATCTTGTTAAAGGGAATCGTAGTATTGTTCAATCGTATTAAACATATTAATTCTCCTCAACTATTTTATTTTTTAGCATCTGTATTTTCGATGGCGGACACATTAGCCCTTTAGAAGAATCGTTAAAGGTTTTAGAATTAATTAAAACACTTATAGCCTCCAAAGGACAGTAGGCCCCACAGCTAACAGCAAATTCGCGTCCATTTTTTGCGGGTTAGCGCTCAAATGCATAAATTGGACAAGCAAAAAACGTCGCAAATTCACTATAAGTTATATGCCAACATTAAAAAATGAATTGTCACACTTATTGAGATTTGTAATCTAATGAGTATTACAAACCTTTAAAAAGTAAAAATTATGAGCAAAAAATTGTTTCTGAGAAATCTTGGTCGAAAAGACAGGATTATTCGTTTTGTGATTGGTGTTGCAGCACTTGGCGCATGGTACTTTGGAGCCGTAGCTGGCACAATTGCTATTGTAATTGGAATAGCTGCCATTATGCTGATTGGAACATCGGCAGCCGCCAGTTGTCCCATTAATTCAGTGGCTAAAATTAACACAATGAGCCAAAAAGAGAAAGACGAAATGGAAGTAAAAGGAATTACTTATCAAAAAAGTAATTAACCTTAACAAAGGTGCCGTTTGATTTTCAGGCGGCACTTTTATTTTGCAACATGGAAAATCCTTTTTTATCAAATTATCGGAATAAATCAGATGAAGAACTGATTGAAAGTGCAGTAGCAGGTTCAATGGCTGCATTAGAATCTCTCATTTCCAGACATCAACATTATATCTATAATATCGCATTAAAGATGATTGGAAATGTGCAAGATGCCCAAGACATCACACAGGAAGTTCTAATCAAAATAATTACCAAACTATCGCAGTTCAAGAAAGAAAGTAATTTCAGAACTTGGGTCTATAGAATAACATTTAATCACTTTTTACAAATGAAAAAAACGCCATCTGAATTGGCGACTATATCTTTTGAAAATGTAGGAAACAAATTAGACTTAATTCCCTATCAAGCCTTGTCTGAATTGGAAGAAGCCGAGATGCGACTAGAAATTGAAGAAACCAAACTAACTTGTATGAATGGAATGTTATTGTGTTTAGAAAGGGAACAGCGACTAATTTTCATACTTGGAGAAGTATTCAATGTCAATCATAATTTAGGAGCAAGTTTATTGAATATTTCAAAGGACAATTTCAGACAAAAGTTATCAAGAGCAAGAAAAGACATTTACAATTTTATGAATGATAAATGTGGCCTTCTCAGAAAAGAAAATCCCTGCAGATGTGCAGGAAAGACCAAGGGTTTTATTCAAGTTGGGAAGGTAAATCCTGATAACTTACAATTTAATAAAGACTATCTTAAAAACATTCAGGCAGTTGCAGGGCTAAAAACAGATGAGTTTGATGACTTTTTGACCGAACATTATGCAGATATTTACCAAAAACATCCCTTTCAGGAAAAGGAACATACACAAAAAATTTTCAATCGTATAATGAATGGTAAATCATTAAATAATATTTTTGACACAAATAATATAGATTAATGGATATCTAAATTCAACTAACATGGTAAGCCAATAAAGGCTGGCTTATAACAGGTGTTTGGCAAAAGTGGCAGATCAGTGCTCCGTATGACGCTTTTTTTATATATTTGAACATCGGATCTTCGTATCAAGCTCGGTTCTATAAATACCGCCTTTCGACAAGTACCAAAAAATTATCAGTAATGGTGGGTCAATTATAAACATAAATAGTTAAAATAACATGAACCCTTTTGTAAATTTCATATTGAATTTTGTTTCACTTCCTAATTGCGATAGGGATTTGTTGGAAAACGAGTTGACTTATAAAAAGTTCAAGACCGGCGACAAGATTCTTCAAGAAGGTAATATCTGCAAAAATATTTTATTTATCGTTTCTGGTAAAGCAAGGTCTTTCTTTATCAATCAAGAAGGACAGGACTTAACTTGGAACTTTCATTTTAATGACAACGAATCAAAATTTGAAAATTATTTCTTAGTAGATTATAATAGCTTCCTTACACAAACACCTACATTTTTATCATTTCAAGCACTTGAAGACATAGAAGTAGTAATGTTAAGTTACGACAGTATTCAAAAACTAACTTCCAACTCCCACATTCTCGAAAAGGTGGCTAGTAAAATGTCAGAAACGGCCTATCAGAACGTTCATAAAAGGGCATTTATACTATTGACATTGAATGCTAAAGAAAGATATATGCAAATCTTAAAAGAAGAGCCCTATTTGCTAAATAAATTTCAACACTATCTTATTGCTTCCTACATAGGGGTGGCACCTGAAAGCCTTAGCAGACTTCGCAAGGAAATAACAAAATCAAAAAAATAATTTCTTAACAAATGTCAATGAATGTGATTTTCCTGCTCCTCATCTTTGCATCATAATTTTAAAACTAAAAAAGATGCAAAAAATGAAATTAGCAACAATCGCATTAGGCTTAGTATTAGCCTTTGGGGCTCACGGACAGCAAGCTGTGAACACAAAAAAACTTTCTGTCAAAATTACGAACATCCAAAATAAAGGGAAAACACTTTACGTTGGGATTTATAGAGCTGGAGACGAATTCCCTGAATTTAGTAGGTATTGGAAAAACTCGAAAGTAATAACAACAGGCAGTGAAATGATAGTTGAATTTGACATTCCATACGGTGACTATGCTGTGGCTATTTCACATGACTTAAACGGGAACGGAAAGCTCGACAAAAACTTTTTCGGCTATCCAAGTGAACCCTTTGGTTTTTCGAACAACTTCAAGCCGAAACTTTCAAGTCCAGACTTTTCTGATTGTAAGTTTACCTTTTCGCAACAAAGCAATTCTTTAACCATTAAACTTATTGACTAAATATGAAAGAAGTAGCAATCATAACAGGTGCATCGGGTGGAATTGGGTATGAGATAGCCTTACTATTTGCCCAGCAAAATATTGATATTTTAATTGTAGCAAGAAACAAGCAGAAATTGGAACAAATTAAAATATCAATAGAAAAAAAATATGGTATTAATGTTTATTATGTTGCAACAGATTTGTCTGTGAGTGATGGGTTTGTAGACATTAACAACTGTGTAATTACAAATAAACTAACTGTAATTTATTTGGTAAATAATGCAGGGTTTGGAGACTATGGAATGTTTACCGAAAGAAGTATGGAAAAGTATACCGAAATGTTAGGTCTTAATATCATTAGTTTAACAGAGCTAACTTATTACTACGCCAAGGAAATGCTTAAAACAGGAAAAGGAAAAATTTTAAATGTAGCATCTACAGCAGGTATTCAACCAGATCCATATTTTGCAGTATATGGTGCGTCAAAGGCCTATGTTATTAGCTTAACTGAAGCTATTCACAAAGAGTTTGAAAACACCGGTGTAACAGCGACAGTATTGTCGCCTGGAGCGACCAAAACTGAATTTATGGCAAGGGCTGATATGCATAATGCAAAGCTATATGATAGTGGTGTTTTGTCTGCTAAAGATGTTGCTGCTGTTGGTTTTAATGGAATGATGAAAGGAAAACTTCATGTAATTCCCGGTTTTAAAAATAGAATTTTAGCATTTTTTTCAAGTATTACTCCTTCAAGCCAAATACGTTTGAATATGGCAGCAAAAGTTATGGCAAGCAAGTAAGTCATTTTTCTAATTGAATGCTGGCTATTTGCATTTCTATTGAAGTATTGCAAGAAATCCTCAATACCAAATCACATAAAATAAACCATATTTCAAACGAATTTAAAATTATTTCATCATTAATTTTTTATCTAAAATTTAATCTTAAGTAAATTTGTACTATTAAATTATATTAAAAAAAGTAAAATGAAAAACAAGAAAGGAAAACTATTTATTAACCTGCTAGCAGCGGTAATTTTTGCTACAACCCCAATAGTCGCATATTGCTCAGAGAGCGATCCAATAGATTCACTTAATGTAAGTAACTATTATCGTAGATTGTCTATTGGACTAAATATTCCCACTTATCGGGATTTTGCAACTTCGCCATTGTTTTATAATGGATATGGTATTCTTCTTCAAACATCTTGGTTTAAAAATTCCATTAGAAGAGAACGCGACTTACAGATTGGATTAACTCTTAATAATATGTCTGCTCGTATACCGAAGAGTAATTATATTCAACCAAACACTAATGCGGTTTTTGCTCAATTAAACATACGTTATAATCGGTTATTTCAACTAAAATCTATCAGTAACGAAAAGGTTAATTATAAATTGGGCGGTATGGCTCAAACAACCCAAAATTTTAGAATAAACCAAAATCTGCAAAACAATGCAATAGGATT
>Ga0208855_1000234_pt1 | contig 16058 bp, 18 predicted proteins | sample LakMenEpi17May12_FD_150708 | JGI IMG/M metagenome (GOLD analysis project Ga0208855, IMG submission 150708) | Freshwater microbial communities from Lake Mendota, WI - 17MAY2012 deep hole epilimnion (SPAdes) | ecosystem: Environmental > Aquatic > Freshwater > Lentic | place: Lake Mendota, Madison...
TTGCATTAATTCTTGGGAAGCGCGCAGGTTTTGGAAAAGTTGCAATGCGTCCTCATAGTTTGCCGCTAGTAATGCTTGGTGCTGCGCTTCTGTGGTTTGGATGGTTCGGTTTCAACGCAGGTTCAGCGGTTGCATCTAATGGAACTGCGGGTCTTGCACTACTGAACACAATCGGTGCAACTACTGCAGCAGTCCTGGCTTGGTTGTTAGTAGAAAAAGTTCGTGATGGTCATGCAACAAGTCTCGGTGCAGCCTCTGGTGTAGTTGCAGGTCTTGTTGCAATTACCCCGGCTTGTGCTGCTGTTAACGCAAGTGGTGCATTGATTATCGGAGCAGTCGCAGGTGCGCTGTGTGCACTTTCTGTAGGTCTAAAGTTCAAGCTCGGCTATGACGATTCACTTGATGTTGTAGCGGTTCACCTTGTGGGCGGAATCGTTGGAACTGTGATGATCGGATTTGTAGGCGTAGAGGTTGGCTTGTTCAATGGTGGCGGAACTGAGCAGCTTGTGAAGCAGGTAATTGGTGCTGGAGCAGTTCTTGCATACTCATTTATTGCAACACTGATAATCGGAAAGATCATCGATCTGACGATTGGTTTCAGAATCACGCATGATGAAGAGATCGCAGGTATTGACCTTGCGGTTCATGCAGAACGTGCGTACGAACTGTCAGACAATAGCCAAGGCAGTGTCTTTGGCATCTCGAAGGGGGCTTAACAATGAAACTCATTACAGCAATCTTGAAGCCATTCAAGTTAGAGGATGTAAAGAACGCACTTCAAGGCGCGGGCATTACAGGAATGACTGTTTCTGAAGCCAGTGGTTTCGGTCGACAGGGTGGACACACTGAGGTATATCGCGGTGCTGAATACACCGTTGACTTGGTACCCAAGGTGCGTCTAGAAGTTCTTGTCGATGACAAGGATGCAGACTCTGTTGTTGATGTCATCGTAAAGGCTGCATCTACCGGATCAATTGGTGATGGAAAGGTATGGACCACACCAGTTGATCAAGTTATTCGCGTTCGAACAGGAGAGCGCGGCGTAGACGCAATCTAGACTCACCTCTATGAGTACCCGGGAAAGACGAGATCGATCCAACGAGAGCGATCGATTTCTGTCTGCACTATTCGCCACTGCTGCACACGCAGAAGGACGGAAAAACTTGGGTAAGGAGATAGCACTTGCCGCGGTCGGAGGTTACGGCCGCGGCGAGTTATCTCCTGGATCAGATCTAGATATTTTATTTCTACACACTGGCAAAGTTTCAGCAGATGATTTAAAAGCTTTCGTTAATGATGTTCTATACCCGCTTTGGGATAAAAAGAGCGTAGATCACTCAGTGCGAACTCGAAGTGAAACTCGAGAGGCCGCAGCATCAGATTTGCGAGTTGCAACTGGATTATTGGATATTCGATTAATCGCCGGCAACCCTGATTTAGTTGCTAGCGTAAAGAGTGATTCTTTAGATTTCTGGCAAAAGAACGCCAAAGACAACCTTGTTTCATTACGCAAAAGTTTGCAAGAGCGTCATGCGCGGGCCGGTGAACTCGCTTACTTATTGGAACCTGACTTGAAGGAAGCCCGAGGCGGATTGCGTGACATACAGGCGCTACGAGCAATCTCGCTCACAGGAGCAGTTGCAGTCCCGTTGGAAAAAGTAAGTTGGGCTGAGGCAACTCTCAACAATGTGCGGGAGTCTTTGCACGTTGCAAGTGGGAGAGGTAAAGATCGATTGCTTTTCCAAGAGCAAGATAAAGTTGCAAGGCTTTTGAAGTATGCCGATGCTGACGCAATGATGAGTGAAGTTGCCAGAGCTGCGCGCTCGGTTGATTTTTTATTGACCTACACATGGCACGCAATTGAACATAAAAGTAGCGATGGTCTTGGCCGTATTTTAAAGCGAGGACGTGTCACCACAGTTGCAAAGAATGTAAGTGCCTCTAACCGCGAAATTGTGATTGACCAGCTGGCTTCCTTAAATGAAGATCCTGTAGTTGGTTTGCGAGCTGCGGCAACAGCTGCCCAACTTGGTCTGCCACTCTCACTTGATTCATGTACCGAACTAGCCTCTAGCTTAAAGAAGGGTGAAGGAAAGCTTTCAAATCCATGGCCAACAGAGGCACGTGAACTGCTGATCACACTCATTGGAGCAGGTGAACCCATGGTCGGTATTTTTGAATCCTTGGATCAGGAAGAGATTATCTTTGAATGGATTCCCGAATGGATGAGCGTTCGTTCTTTACCGCAACGCAATGCTTTACACCGACATACAGTTGATCGCCACATGGTGGAAACAGCTGTTCATGCAGCCAAGTTAACTCGAACAGTGCAGCGACCTGACCTGCTTCTCTTTGGCGCTCTTTTCCATGATATTGGAAAAGGAACACAAGAAGATCACTCAGAGCGCGGAGTTCGATTAATTGAACCCATCGCAAAGAGAATTGGCTTTGAAGAAAAGGATATAGAAGTTCTTAAGAATCTAGTTAGACATCATTTGTTGCTTTCTTCTACCGCTACGCGTCGCGACTTAGATGATCCAGCAACAATTCAATCTATTCTGTCGGTGATTCCGGATGTAAATACCCTTGAGCTTCTTCATGCTTTGAGTATTGCCGATGGCGAAGCCACCGGAAGTGCTGGTTGGAGCGACTGGAAAGCCACTCTAGTCAAAGACTTAGCTCAACGAGTTAAGCGAGCCATGGCAGGGGCTGAGGTTGCTGCGCAACCTGAAGTAACCGATACCCAACGAGCATTAGCAGAGGAAGGCCATTTACGAGTCACGGTTGCCGAACACACAAGTGGTTATGAAGTCGAAGTAGTTTCACCTGATAAGCCCGGATTGCTTTCGATTGTTGCTGGCGTGTTCAACATTTCTCGGCTAGATGTGAAATCAGCTCGCACAAAAACTATTGGAAACTCAGCTGTTATGTCCTGGATAGTTACACCTGAACCGCATGCGCCAAGTATTAATCAAGTCAAGATGCATGAACTAATTGCAGCTGCTCTGATCGATTCCAAGGATGTTGAGGAAAAACTGTATGCCCGAGCAGCAGCGTATGCATCTATACCTTCTATCCCTGTTCCGGCACCTGTTGTAGAAATTTTTACAGATGCGGCAACGGATGCAACTGTCATCGAAGTTCGCAGCCACGATAGACCAGGATTACTTTTTAGAATTGGGGCGGCAATTACGCAATCTAAGGTTGATATTCGCTCAGCAATTGTGACCACCCTTGGTGCAGAAGCTATCGACACCCTGTATGTCACAGAGTTAACGGGAGGAGCGCTCTCTGCCGAGCGCGCTAATGAGGTCGCTTCGCATCTTAAGCAAGCCTTGAAGTAGTCTTCCCTTCTTATGTTTGAGTCACTTACCTCGCGCTTTAGCGGAGCTTTCTCCTCCCTTCGCTCAAAGGGCAAGATATCTACATCAGACATCGAAACTACCTGTCTAGAGATTCGACAAGCACTTCTTGAATCTGACGTTGCTCTGACGGTTGTTGAAGATTTCATTGCTGATATCCGTCAAAAATCGTTGGATGCGTTACCAACGCTGCAATCGGGTAGCAATCAAGCAAATGCGATCTTTGAAATCGTTAATGCGAGTTTGATTGAAATTCTTGGGGGACAGGCACGCAGAGTTCGCTTTGCTAAAAATCCTCCGACAGTGATCATGCTGGCTGGTTTACAAGGTGCGGGTAAAACGACCTTGGCCGGAAAGCTTGCCAAGTTTTATGCCGATCAAGGCAATACACCTTTGCTTGTTGCTTCAGATTTACAGCGTCCTAACGCGGTCACACAGCTGCAAGTTGTTGGTGAATCAGTAAATGTCCCAGTCTTTGCACCTGAACCGGGTAACGGCCAAGGCAATCCCGTAAAAGTCGCCAAGGACGGTATCGAGTTCGCAAAGTCCAAAATGTACAACATGGTTATTGTCGATACCGCCGGACGTTTAGGTGTCGATGAAGATTTGATGAAGCAAGCATCTGATATTCGAGATGCCATTAATCCAGATGAAATCTTGTTTGTAGTCGATGCCATGATCGGACAAGATGCGGTTCGCACCTCGCAAGCCTTTTTAGATGGTGTCGGTTTTGATGGTGTAGTTCTTACAAAGCTAGATGGTGATGCCCGAGGCGGTGCGGCACTTTCAATCGCTTCGATGACTAAGCGCCCAATCATGTTTGCTTCCACCGGTGAAAAACTTCACGAGTTCGATATTTTTTATCCAGAGCGAATGGCTTCTCGAATCTTGGGTCTGGGCGATGTTGCAACTTTGGCCGAACAAGCAAAGAAGGCATTTGATACAGATACATCGGCAAAACTTGAAGCAAAGTTTGCAAGCGGCGAAGACTTCACGCTAGAAGATTTCCTTGAGCAACTGCAGGCGATGTCAAAGATGGGCAATATGTCTAAGTTACTGGGCATGCTTCCAGGAGCGGGCCAAATGAAAAAACAGATTGAAAACTTTGATGAGGGCGAGATTGTTCGCACCAAAGCCATTGTTCAATCAATGACACCAACAGAGCGCCGTGATCCAAAGGTTCTAAACGGTTCACGCAGAGCTCGTATCGCTTTGGGTTCTGGTCGAAAAGTTTCAGATGTGAATAATTTGGTAGATCGCTTCTCTGCTGCACAAAAGATGATGAAGCAGGTCCGCAATGGTGGGATGCCAGCTGGGATGCCTCCCGGAATGGGCATGCCGGCCATGCCAAAGGTGTCGGCCCCAGTAGTTAAGAAGAAGAAGTCCAAATCTGGAAATCCTGCCAAGCGAGCGCAGGAAGAAGGACAGTAATCGCCGATTTCCCTCTTTTGGGCATAAATGGCAGAATTGGGAACCTGTTGACGGGGCCCTCTACCCCCAGCAACATCCACAATTCGATAGTCATATGAATTGATCGCGCACCCCGCTGCGGTTGATACGCATGACACACATTTACAGGAGTACAACTTTCTTGGCTACAAAAATTCGTTTAATGCGCATGGGCAAAATCCGCACACCATTTTTCCGCGTTGTAGTTACAGACTCACGCAAGGCACGTAACGGTCTATCAATTGAAGAAATTGGTCGCTACGTACCAGGACAAGAGCCATCACTAATCGAGATCAACTCAGAGCGCGCTCTGTACTGGCTCGGCGTTGGTGCACAACCATCTGAAGCTGTAGAGGCTTTGCTAAAGGTGACTGGAGATTGGCAGAAGCACAAGGGACTTCCTGGAACTGAAGGAACTCTTAAGGTTGCAGCTGTTAAGCCAGGAAAGGTTGTTGCTTACGAAGCAGCGATGAAGGCAGCAGCTGCAGAACCTGCAGAAGGTGCAACAACATTGAAGAAGAAGGCACAAGAGAAGCTTGCAGCTAAGGCAAACCCTGTGGCAGAAACAGTTGTTGAAGAAGCTCCTGCAGTGTCCGAACCAGAAGCGGTTGTTGAAACTCCAACAGAAGCAGTTGTTGAAACTCCAGCAGAAGCAGTTGTTGAAACTCCAGCTGAAGAAGCGGCTGCACAGTAACAATGATGGATGAAGCCCTAGAGCATTTGGTCAAGGGAATCGTCGATAATCCCGATGATGTTGTTGTCGCTGAAAAAAGCGGACGTCGCGGAACAACTTTAGAGGTTCGCGTTAACCCTGAAGATATCGGCAAGGTCATTGGTCGTAATGGTCGTACCGCAAAAGCACTTCGTACAGTTGTAAGTGCGCTCGCAGGACGCACAGTTCGCGTCGATCTCATCGAGACCGACGAAGTTCGATAACTATGCGCTTGCTCGTGGGGCGAATTGGTCGCGCTCACGGAATTCTTGGTGAGGCGACGATAGAGGTTCGTACAGATGAACCTGATCGTCGCTTTGCTATTGGTGCAACTGTTCAAACAGATGCTCACGGAAATCTGAAGATTATTTCCGGTCGCGTTCATAACGGGATTTTGTTGCTTGGTTTTGAAGGCATAACCGATCGCAATGGCATCGAAAAGCTCCGCAACACTTTGCTGTACGCCGATGTTGACATTAATGAGCAAAGTGATGATGAGGATGAATACCACGTTCTTCAATTGATTGGTTGCCAAGCAATCCTTGAAAATGGCGAAGCTTTTGGCGAAGTCAGCGATGTGATTAATCTTCCGGGCCAGGACTTATTGGCGATTAAAACAAGTAATGGAGAACAGTTGATTCCATTTGTACATCAATTAGTTCCAACGGTAGATATTGTCAACAAAAAAATTGTTGTGATTCCACCTTCAATCACGGGAGTAATGGAATGAAGATTGATGCGGTAACTATTTTTCCTGATTACTTTGCTCCATTGCAGTTATCTTTACTTGGTAAAGCTCAAGAACAAGGGTTAGTTGAGTTTGGAATTCATGACTTACGAGCCTTCACAACGGATAATCACAACACGGTAGATGACACTCCATACGGTGGAGGTGCTGGAATGGTGATGCTTCCTGAAGTTTGGGGTAAAGCTCTTGATCCGCTTATGACCCCAGCTACAGATCTAATCATCTTGACCCCAGCAGGAAAACGATTTGATCAGCCCATGGCCACTGCTTTTTCACAATCACAACATTTGGTTTTTGCCTGTGGTCGCTATGAAGGAATCGATGATCGCGTTCGCCAACATTACGAAAGCAAGAATTATCGAGTCCATGAAGTATCAATCGGTGATTATGTTCTTGGCGGGGGAGAAGTTGCATCCTTAGTGATGATTGAAGCGATCACACGATTAATTCCGGGAGTCTTGGGGAATCCAGAATCCTTGGCTGAAGAATCCCATAATGAAGAGGGATATCTTGAGTATCCAAACTTTACGAAACCATCGCTTTGGCGTGACCTTGAAGTTCCGGCAATTCTGCTGAGCGGAAATCATGGCGAAATAGCTAAATGGCGAGCGGCTCAAGCAGTTGAGCGCGCAAAGAAGAACCGCTAGCCATCAAGTAGAGTTCACCCATGTGCAGATTACTAGCCTTTACTTCATTAGAGCGTAAGAGTTTTTACGATGTTGTTGGATCAGATTTCGAGAAATTCGTTGCCTTATCCGCCGAGCATAAAGATGGTTGGGGCATCGGCTACGAAGGCGAAGTGATAAAAGATCTTATTCCTGCAAAGGAAAGTGATCTGCTCAGTGAAACCGGCAAGAATTTAGAAACAGCAGGGGCACTATTTCATCTGCGTCTTGCCTCAAAGGGTTTAACGATTGATATTGATAACAATCACCCTTTCACTTACGGCACCACAACCTTCATGCACAACGGCACAATCCGACCTGCCGATACCGCTGAGCAGTTCATTAACGATAAATACCGATCACTGATTACCGGCACTACAGACAGCGAACGCTTCTTTTATGCGCTTTTGTCCCAGATAGATGAACTTGGTTTGGTCGAGGGTGTTCGAAAGACAGTGAATCTAGTTCGCGCAATCGCTGATTATTCGGCTATAAATATTATGGTTCAAACGCCTGATACTTTGATTGCTGTGTGTGAATTTAATGAAGCTAACACAAGCGAATGGAGTGGGCCCGACCACTACGAACTTCGTTTTACTGTCCGTGGTGATGACTTCTTGATTGCCTCGACCGGATGGGGAAATACAGATTGGCAGCATCTTGATAATCATCAGATGCTCGTGGTTAATCGTTCGACGCTTGAGTATTCAATATCTCCTCTATGACCCGTACTTACACAGTCGAAACCTACGGCTGCCAGATGAATGTTCATGATTCTGAACGAATTGCAGGTCTCTTGGATGAAGCTGGCTTTACCCCAGTAGTAACTGGAGAGCAAGCAGATATTGTTGTTTTTAATACCTGCGCTGTTCGTGAAAATGCCGACAACAAACTGTATGGAAATTTAAGTTTTCTCGCACCTATTAAGAAGGCAAATCCCAATATGCAGATCGCTGTTGGTGGCTGCCTTGCCCAAAAGGATCAGGCGACAATTCTAAAGAAAGCCCCTTATGTAGATGTTGTCTTTGGTACGCACAACGTTGGCTCTTTACCCGTGTTGCTTGAGCGCGCACGCATTGAGGAAGAGTCACAGATTGAAATTCTTGAAGCACTCGAGCATTTCCCATCAACACTGCCTGCCAGACGCTTGTCTGCTTTTTCTTCATGGGTTTCAGTGTCAGTTGGCTGCAACAACACATGCACTTTTTGCATAGTTCCGGCATTGCGCGGAATCGAAAAGGATCGCAATGAAGCCGACATTTTGTCCGAAGTTAAAGCACTTGTTGACCAAGGGGTAATTGAAATTACCTTGCTTGGACAAAATGTAAACGCTTATGGTGTGGATTTTGGAGATCGCCAAGCTTTTGCCAAACTGCTCAAAAAGTGTGGGCAAATAGCTGGATTAGAACGTGTGCGCTTTATGTCTCCACATCCACGTGATTTCACTGACGATGTCATTGACGCCATGGCGCAAACGCCAAATGTGATGCCACATCTTCATATGCCTTTGCAATCTGGTTCAGATCGCATCCTGCAACATATGCGTAGGTCATATCGAACCGATAGATACTTAGGAATTCTAGATCGCGTTCGAACCGCGATTCCTCACGCCGCAATTACAACTGACATCATCGTTGGTTTCCCGGGTGAAGCAGAGGCAGATTTTCAGGCAACATTAGATTTATGTACTGCTGCGCGATTTACTGCCGCATACACCTATCAATACTCTAAGCGGCCGGGCACTCCAGCTGCGACTATGCCGGATCAGATTTCTCCTGAAATAGTCGGTGAGCGGTACACCCGATTACACAACCATCAACAAGAAATTTCGTTGTCAGTTAATCAAGAGGCAATCGGAACAACGCATAAGATTTTGGTGGGCGATTACGAAGGTCGCCGCGATGAAGCCCAAGAGCGCTTAACCGGACGCAGTGAAGATTTTAGGTTAGTTCACTTCGACAATAAATTTGTAGCTCGTCCTGGTGATGAAGTTGCTGTAAAAATCACTCAGGCATCTGCGCATTATTTGATTGGAGAACCGTTGTCAGTTCGCCAAACCAGGGGAGCAGAAGCTCATCAATTGCGAATTGCCAACCCTGGTCCGGCATCGACCATGCTTGGAATCCCAACGGTCAAGCGATGAGATTGATTGTCATTTGCGGTGCAACTGCCACAGGTAAAAGCGATCTGGCTGTCGCACTGGCACAGCAAATAAATGCAGAAATCATCAACGCTGATTCTATGCAACTGTATAAGGGCATGGATATTGGAACCGCAAAGATAACAATGGATGAGCGAAAAGGCATTGCTCATCACATGATGGATTTACTTGATGTGAGCCAAGATGCCAATGTTGCCTGGTATCAAGAGAAAGCTCGTGCTGTTATTTCAGAAATTCATGGCAGAAACAAAGATGCAATTATCGTGGGTGGGACAGGTTTGTACATCAAAGCAATTCTAGATGAACTCAATTTCCCTGATACCGATCCTGTAGTTCGCGCCGAACTTGAACTTGAATTTGCGACAAAAGGCATTGGTCCACTTTTTGAGCGCCTAGAAAAACTTGACCCTGCGGCAGCTTTAGCAATAGATAAAGCAAATTCACGAAGAGTTATCCGTGCTCTTGAAGTTATCAAAATTACCGGCAAACCGTTTACGGCGAATTTGCCACGTGAAGAAAGTTCGCGCTATCCATTTGCACAACAGTTTGGGCTGGTTATGGATCGGGACACGTTGTCAGAGCGAATCTCAATTCGGGTAGATCGCATGTGGGAGCAAGGATTAGTAGAAGAGGCACAAACACTTTTACAAGCAGGGATTATGCAAGGAGTAACTGCTCAACGGGCATTGGGTTATGCGCAAGTGATCGCCCAAATCGAAGGCAAAGTCACGCAAGAAGAAGCTCAGGAAGAGACCAAACGAGCGACACGACAGTACGCAAGGCGTCAGGAGACCTGGTTTTCTCGTGATGATCGCATCACGTGGATCTCACCGGTTCAAAACGCCCTCGAGCGCATCCTTGAATCGATAAACTAATAACAATGATTGCAACTTATGGCCACGGTACCGAAAACGATTTTGTTCTCGTTTTTGATCCAACTGATGAGCATTCCATTACAACTGCGCAAACTGCAGCCATTTGTAATCGAGACACAGGCATAGGCGCTGATGGATTAATTCGCATGATTAAGCGGGACGGTAAATGGTTTATGGATTACCGCAATGCCGATGGATCGATAGCGGAAATGTGTGGCAACGGTATTCGCGTGATGGCCAGATACTTAGTTGAACGTGGGCATCAGCCAGAAGGAATTTTTGCCATTAATACTCGGGACGGAGTTAAACACTTACGGGTCCCCCTAACCGATGACATTTCAGTCAATATGGGCCAAGTAACTGATGAGTCAGAAAGTATTACCGCTGGCACTAATGGGCACATTTGGAACGGTTACAACATCAGCGTTGGCAACCCTCACGCAGTTGTGTTTGTAGATGACATGTCCCAAGTAGGCGAACTCAATGAACCACCCGTTGTACGTCCACGAGATTCATATCCCGAAGGCGTTAACGTTGAGTTTGTAAAAATTACTGAAGGTAATTCGATTCAAATGCGTGTCTTTGAAAGAGGTTCTGGTGAAACTCGTTCGTGTGGTACTGGAACGTGCGCTGTAGCCCTAGCGGCAACCTTGCATACCAAAGGAAAACTTCCGGCTACTTGGATTATCAATCCACCAGGTGGTCGACTCGAAGTCACAATTGATGGACATTCCAATGCAACTCTTACTGGTCCAGCGCTCTTAATTCGAGATGTAGATATTTCCAGGTATCTCCTTGAGTAAGGATTTTGATTTAGAGTTTGAAAGACTTCTTCAAGAAAGCGCTCGAGTAGCGGCTGAATTTGATGCAAGTGAAGAAGACCAAAATATTGATCAATCTCAGGAGCTCTCTGAGCGCCATGCGTTGCGGCGTGTACAAGGCTTCTCAACTGAACTTCAGGATATTTCTGAGGCTGAGTATCGACAGCTTCAACTAGAACGCGTTGTCTTGGTGGGCGTTTGGACTGAAGGAACAATTAAGGATGCAGAGAACTCTTTGGCAGAACTGAAAGCTTTAGCTGAAACTGCAGGCTCTGAAGTCTTAGAAGGATTAATTCAAAGACGAGACAAGCCAGATCCTGCGACATACATCGGTTCTGGAAAAGTTGTAGAGCTCAAGCAAGTTGTTGTTGCAACAGGAGCTGACACAGTGGTGTGTGATGGTGAGTTATCTCCGTCGCAACTTCGACAACTTGAAGATAAGTTGAAAGTAAAGGTCGTAGATCGCACCGCACTAATTCTTGATATTTTTGCACAGCATGCAAAAAGTAAAGAGGGTAAGGCCCAAGTCGAACTGGCTCAGATTGCTTATTTGCTTCCTCGCTTGCGCGGTTGGGGAGATTCTTTATCACGGCAGGTGGGTGGTCGCGCTGCTGGTGGTGCCGGAATTGGTGGACGTGGTCCTGGTGAAACAAAGATAGAAACAGATCGACGTCGCATTAGAGACAAGATGGCGAAACTGCGTCGAGAGATTGCAGAGATGAAGATTTCTCGCGATACCAAGCGCCAAGAACGTCGTAGATTCAATATTCCATCTGTGGCGATCGCTGGGTATACAAATGCCGGCAAGTCTTCGCTGCTTAACAAATTGACCGGCGCTGGTGTTCTAGTAGAAAACGCGCTCTTTGCAACCTTGGATCCAACGGTTCGCAAAACACAAACCAGTGATGGCCGAATTTATACACTCAGTGACACCGTTGGCTTTGTAAGACATCTGCCACATCAACTTATTGATGCTTTTAAATCAACGCTAGAAGAGGTATCAGAATCAGATTTGATCGTCCATGTTGTAGATGGATCACACCCAGATCCATTTGAACAAATTAAAGCGGTTCGCCTGGTCATTGATGAGATCGGTGGCAAAGATATTCCAGAAATCATCGCAATTAACAAGGTTGATATTGCTGATCCAAACGTGATTATGGAGATTCTGCGCAAGGAACCCAATAGCTATGCCTTTTCAGTGCGTACAGGTTTTGGTGTTGAGGGTTTACTTCATGCAATTGAAAATTCACTGCCTCGACCATCAGTTGAAATAAATGTTGTCATTCCTTATGACAGAGGCGATTTAGTTCATGCCATCCATGAACAGGGAGAGATTTTTTCCGAGCAGTACGTCGAAGCAGGAACCTCAATTCACGCACGCGTGGATGGGGGATTGGCGCAAAGAATCGAGAATTCCCGCATAAGTGGGGAATAACACCGACACGCCGTGGGTTATACCAAGCAGAACACAGTCAAATGCGCCATGATGCGCCCGCAAGCCCAATTTAAAGCGGTAACGGCGAGACATTGAAAAGGTGGTGAGAGCAATGGCAACAGATTACGACACACCCAGAAAAACTGATGAGGAACTTCATGAGGAGTCTCTTGAAGAATTAAAGGCTAAGCGTGTTGATGCTCAATCCGGTCAAATCGATGTTGATGAAGCTGAAGCTGCTGAAAACCTAGAACTGCCAGGTGCAGATCTTTCAGGTGAGGAACTTGCTGTTCGTGTAGTTCCAAAGCAAGTAGATGAGTTCACATGCTCTCGTTGTTTCTTGGTACATCACATGACGCAGTTAGCTAAGGGTGAAGGCGCTAAAGCTGTTTGTAAAGAGTGCAACTAACTCTTAAGAGCGTTACTTAATTCTTGTCCTTTTTTTGTTGTGATCAGCCAGTACGGCGTTCTATCTCGTGGATCTGATATTTCAACCTTGATCGCTTTGCTGCTCCAAAATCTAATGGCAAGAAAAGCTAAAGGATCTGCATCTCGAGTGCGCACTAACTTCACCTGGGCAGGGGTAAGAACTGCTACCTCTCCAATATAAGTGTGTTCTATAACAGCATTGCCCACACGTAAATGAGTTTCGTCGACCACAATTTTTAGCGCAGTTTTGAAGTATAAATAAATAAGCCAGATGGTAAGAATTGCAAAGGTGATCAGCGCGGGTGTATTCCCAAGGGCTGCCCATATGGATAAAACCATAGAAAGAAAGAGAAAGTACACGAAGGCGATTAGCCATAGTGGGGCACGTATCACTTCTTTAAATCGCACAGGATTACCGTATCTGATATTCAAGGAGTAAAGTTGAGGTATGGCACGCATTCCTAGTACGACCGCTCCAGAAGGGGCGTTGATACCTGAGAGACATCCGAAAGCTCCTGCAGTTGGTAGCAAAATTCCATCTCACTTTGGACATTGCTTTGGATGTGGAGAGCTTCATCCAACTGGACTTCATCTTGTTGCATATGCAGGTCAAGGCATGGATGTCGCTGCCGAATTTATAGTTACTGAAAATCACCAAGGCGCACCGGGACTTGCACATGGTGGATTATTGTCATTGGCATTTGATGAAGCTTTGGGAAAGTTAATGTGGTTGTTACGAGCGCCAGCGGTGACTGGACGTTTAGAAACAGATTTCTTGAAGCCAGTACCTGTGGGATCAACCCTTCACATTACTGCTCAAATCACGGGTCAAGAAGGGCGAAAGGTTTACACAGAAGCCATCGGTCGCTTAAATTCTACAGATGGCGACATCGCAGTTAAAGCAGCAGCGTTATTCATTGTCGTTCCTATGGATCACTTTTTGAACAACGCCCCTAAAGAATACATAGAGCAGTTAGCAAAAACGCCAGAGTTGATGGCTTATGTTGATTCGACCTTTGGGGTTAATCCATAATCATGGGCAATGTTCAGGTCTTGATAACACGTCTGGACGAATCCATACCGCTGCCACATTATGCAAAGGGTGGGGATGCAGGTGCGGACATAGTGACGCGTATAGATATCACTTTAAATCCAGGGGAGCGAGCATTAGTTCCAACTGGGATTTCTATTGCTTTGCCAGATGGATACGCAGCATTTGTTCATCCACGTTCAGGTTTGGCCATCAAACACGGCGTAACCATGGTCAATGCACCAGGCACCGTTGATGCCGGCTTTAGAGGCGAACTGCAATGCATCATGATCAACCATGATCAGAAGGAAGCGATAACTTTCAAAAAGGGTGACCGCATTGCACAACTAGTAATTCAAAAGGTAGAGAGAGCAGATTTTGTTGAAGTGCATGAACTTCCAGGCTCTGGCAGAGGCACAGGTGGTTTTGGATCAACGGGTCGTGCATGAGTCAACATAACCAAGATCGCGACAAAGTTGTTAACGCACTGGGTGGCAAAAAAGGCCTGATTGATTCGGGCGTTCCTGCTGTAGTTTTCTTGATTGTTTTTAATTTTACTAAAGAGGTTTCTACGGCGACTTGGGCTGCACTTTCCTTATCTTTAGTGTTGGCGATCTTTAGGCTGATCAAGAAAGACACAATCCAGCACTCAGTTTCTGGAGTAATCGGTGTGTTAATTTGTGCATACTTTGCTAATCGCAGCGGCAACGCGGAAGACTTTTACATTCCAAAGTTGCTCACAAACCTTGGTTACGGAACCGTTTATTTGATTGCAAACCTGGTTGGTTGGCCAATCTTAGGTTTAGTGCTTGGACCTCTTTTGGGCGAAAATTTCACGTGGCGAAATAATCCTGCGCGAAAGAAGATGTACATCAAGGCAAGTTGGCTGTGGGTAGCCATGTTCTTTGTGCGCATTGCGGTTCAGTATCCAATTTATAAGAGCGGGAATGTGAATCTTTTAGGCACGGTCAATCTGGCAATGGGTTATCCATTATTTTTTATCACTGCATACGCCACGTGGCTAGTAATTAAAGCTGGGCCACCAGCGCAGAAAGTTTCTGATTAAGAGATAAAGCAGGCTTTAATCTGAGCTTCGGCATCAGCTGATGCAACAAAGAGAAGCTCATCACCGGCTACAAAAACATCATGTGCTTTAGCCGTAATTACTCGACCATCTCGAACGATCGCAGCTAGTGCAGCATTTTCTGGAAGCTCAATTTCTTCAACCGTTTTGCCGATGCAGGCTGATCCATCTGGAAGTGTAAGTTCGACCAAGTTTGCTTGGCCTTTTCTAAATGAGAACAAACGAACCACATCGCCAACACTTACCGCCTCTTCTACAAGGGCGGCAATAATTCGTGGTGTTGATACCGCAACATCCACGCCCCAAGAAGAATCAAATAGCCATTCATTCTTTGGATGATTAATTCGTGCAACTACACGTGGGACGCCGTACTCAGTTTTTCCCAGCAGCGATGTCACCAAATTTGCCTTGTCATCACCGGTTGCCGCAACTAGGACCTGACAGTTATTCAAATGAGCATTATCAAGTGAAGTGATTTCACAAGCATCAGCCATGAGCCATTCGGCATCCGGGACACTCTCTAACTTCAGCGCCTTAGGGTCCTTATCAATCAAGAGCACTTGATGCCCATTGTCCAAAAGTTCGCGAGCAATAGCTCGACCAACATTTCCGGCTCCTGCAATTGCAATTCTCATTAACGTTCACCTTCTGGGCTACTTGCAAGAATTTCTTCGGTACGAGCAACGTCGGCATCTGAGACCATGACGTGAATCAGATCGCCTTGCTGCAAAACTGTGTGCTCATCTGGGATTAGTCCTTCTCCTAGGCGAGTAATAAATGCAACGCGGGCCGGTGTCATGTGATCAATAAGCAGTATGGGACGCCCATACCAATCATCTTGCGGATGGACTTCACATAACTGCACCATTCCTGTTGCATCTCTCCATTCAGAGCGAGAGCCTTCAGGGACTAGGCGACGCAAAATTTGATCGGTAGCCCACAAAACTGTTGCCACGGTCGGAATGCCCAGGCGTTGGTAAATTTCGGCGCGGCCTGGATCATAGATTCGCGCAACAACGTTATGAACTCCGTAGGTTTCGCGCGCAACTCGTGCGGCCAAAATATTTGAGTTGTCACCATTGCTGACAGCTGCAAAGGCATCTGCTTCTTGAATGCCTGCCTCTAGAAGAGTGTCTCTATCAAATCCAACACCAGTAACAGTGCGTCCCTTGAAATTAGGACCTAAACGGCGAAATGCTTCACGGGCTTGATCAATGACTGAAACGGTATGTCCGGCAGCTTCAAGTTCGATGGCTAGTGATGATCCAACTCGACCGCAACCCA
>Ga0208855_1000236_pt1 | contig 15985 bp, 22 predicted proteins | sample LakMenEpi17May12_FD_150708 | JGI IMG/M metagenome (GOLD analysis project Ga0208855, IMG submission 150708) | Freshwater microbial communities from Lake Mendota, WI - 17MAY2012 deep hole epilimnion (SPAdes) | ecosystem: Environmental > Aquatic > Freshwater > Lentic | place: Lake Mendota, Madison...
TCTTATACTCTGCGTAAAGCATTTGAATCTTGGCAAAATACGATCAACACCAATAAAACAAATATTGGTCCAAATGCCATGAATTCTTTTATGACTGATTGGTATGTTTCTCCTCTTACCCGTGAAGGTAATGTGATCACCACATATAAGTTCGTCGGGTGCTGGCCTTCAACTCTAGGTGAAATTTCATTAGACATGGGTCAGCAGTCAGAGCCTTCGAATTTCCAAGTTACTATGACATATCAGTATTATGAGATTGATAATGTTACTACTTGATCCATAAATACAGATGATCTCTAGGGATCAAAAATAGGAGTAACAATATATCATGGCAGAGTTATTTGGTTTTAAAATAGAGAGATCCAAGAGACAGAAAGAAAACTTTAAGGCATTAAAGTCGTTTGTGGTTCCCGCCACAGACGATGGTGCCATTCCAGTCGAAGCAGGCGGATTTTACGGCCAATATGTCGATTTAGATGGAACTGTAAGAAACGACTTTGAATTGGTGATGAAGTACCGTGAAATGGCTATGGATCCAATTACTGAAGTTGCAATTGATGATATAGTCAATGAAGCAATAGTTCTTGGTGAGAAGAAGGCACCTGTCAAGATTATTCTCGACAGATTGAAGCAGCCTGAAAGTATCAAAGAAAAAATTCATGAAGAGTTTAGAAATGTAATTAGAGTTTTACAGTTTGAAACAAAAGGCGCAGACATATTTCGCAGATGGTATGTTGATAGTAGAATCTATTTTCACATCATCGTAGATGAAGAAAATCCACAAAAAGGGATTTTAGAATGTCGTTATGTTGATCCGATGAATATCACGAAGATTCGTGAATTCAAAAAGGAGACCTTGAAGGATGGGACAAAGATCATTGCTGGATATCATGATTTTTATGTTTATAATAAAGACAATCCTCGTCAGGGCGGAAACACCAGTGGAATAAGAATTAGTGATGATGCTATCGCATTCTGCTCATCGGGATTGATGGATTCTCGTTACAAAAGAATCGTTGGATTCCTTCATAAAGCAATAAAGCCACTCAACCAATTGAGAATGCTTGAAGATTCTGTTGTGATTTACCGCATCAGCCGTGCTCCCGAACGAAGAATTTTTTACATTGATGTTGGTAATCTTCCAAAAACTAAGGCCGAAGCATATGTAAAAGGACTCATGAATCAATATAGAAATCGCTTGGTTTATGATGCAAACACTGGCGACATCCGTGATGATCGTAAATTCATGTCGATGCTTGAGGACTATTGGCTTCCTCGTCGTGAAGGAAGTAGAGGGACCGAAATTACCACTCTACAGGGGGGAGCAAATCTGGGTGAATTGACAGATGTCACATATTTTCAAAAGAAACTTTATCGTGCTTTGTCAGTTCCTGCAAGTAGATTAGAGCAAGATAAACAATTTATGCTTGGTAGATCCACCGAAATCACAAGGGATGAGGTTAGATTTACCAAGTTTATTCATAGACTTAGAACTCGTTTTTCTGAGATATTTTTTGATTTATTGAAGAAACAACTGGTATTGAAAAAGATAATTACCGTCGATGATTGGCCGGACATGAGAGAATCAATCTATTTTGACTTCATAAAGGATAATATCTTCTCGGAATTGAAGAACAGTGAGGTTCGTGAGCGTCAGGTGCAAGAATTGGGCAATATTAAACCATACATAGGTAAGTACTATTCACATGAATGGGTTCGTCGGAATGTTCTTGGTCAGTCTGAGTCAGAAATTCGGGATATGGACAGACAAATTGAGAGAGAGCGTAACGCTGGTAAGATTGAACCAGACACTACACAGTTTGGATTGTAAGGACAAAAATGGAAGAAAAAAACGGAGACATTCTAAAGTCTGTGATAGAAACCTTAATGAAAAAAGAGGCGGGAAAATTTCGCACCATAATCAAAAAAGAACTAGCATCCAAGATACATTCAAAAATAGAAGAGTTAAAAAAGGCTTTGTCCGTAAATTTGGTGTCTCAGCCTAAAACAGTTAATGAAGTTCCTATGGCTCCATCTGCCCCCGTGGCTACCGCCGCCCCAACAGATGATATGGACACTTCTGGAACAGGATCTCCCGCACCAGAGAAGCCACTTAAGCCTAAAGATATAAAGGTAATTCCAGTAACAGCAGGTTCCGGACGAGATGATATAACACTCGACCCTAATTTTGAGAAGGAGTTTTATGTGTCTTCTTATAATTACAAGGGACAAACTGTTATTGTTAAACAAGTTGGAACTGGATTCGGTAAACCAGTTAGAATTTATATCAACGATAAGAGATGGGAATTTTTTCCAGGCCCAAAGACCGCTGAGAAGGCTACGAAGTTATACATCGATTCTTTAATGAAGGATGCCAAGAGCGATCCTGAATTGGCTAGAAGTATGACAAATAAAGTAAAGATGGACAAAAAACAAGGTTTTTCAGCAACATCACAATCCCCACAAGGCAAACCACCATTTAAGGCTAAATAACCATGGAAGACAATCAACCAAATTCATTTCAAGAATCAGTCGGTATAGACGGGAGAACTAAAATGTATAAAGAAACAGTCGCTCGTATTGAACAGGCAAGAAAATTGCGTGAAAGTCGCAAAAATAGCGTTAATGAAAATAAGTATGATGGTCTTTATGACGATGGATCAGGTAAGGGGGCTTTTGTTCCTGAACCAATACTTTCAAAGCAATCAAAAATGGAAAGTAGAGATATAGTCTCAAACGCAATGAAGATGGTTGAGATGTATCGAAAGTTGCGTGAAGAGAAGAAGAAAACCATCATGGGGGCAAAGAAGGAATCTGTGCAATCTGAACCAATCAAAGACGATAAGAAGTTGACCAGAGGACAGATGGTGGATGCAATTGGAATGAATAGCAATGGTAAGTTTGAAGTTAATGAAGAAGAACTCTCACCCAAGCAAAAAGCATATCGTGCATTCTTTGAGAAAGCACTTAAGAAGTTTGGTAAAAAGTCTCCTGCTGCTATGGATGACGGTGAGAAGAAGAAGTTCTTCGACTATGTCAAATCGAATTGGAAGGGATAATGTTTAAACTCAAAATCAAATTCGATTCAAAAATCAACACAGATGATTTTGTGTCAAAGTTTAAATTGACAAATATTAAGGGAACTTCAATAGAAACAGTCTCCGATGAATTTGTAATTGTAGATTCCGATACACGAAAAACACATTTTCTAGTGAAAAAATTTGTTACTGATAGTTGGAAACCTGTCGAACAAAAAAACAAAATATCGTTGGAGAAAGTTAATAAGGAAACAACTAAATCAAATGCCAAGTCTTAATGTAAAATTCAAAGGTCCAAAATCAGCCAAAGAATTCCAAAAGAACTTTGGTATTGTTGGTTTAGATGCATCCATAAAAATCAATGGATCTTCTGCAACTATCACTACCAAAGATAAGAAGGCACACGATTTTGTAAAACAAATGGTCTTAGATTTGAAAGCAGATGTAAAGATGGAATCTGCTATGAAAAAATTCGTAAATGCAATAGTAGAGTCTGTCGAGACTAAAAACAATGTGGATCTAGTTCTATTAGATAAATCTATTGTTTCAGTGAATCCAATTTGTGCAGAGAAATTCATCTCTTTTCATGACGGAATCGTTGACGAAGATGCGGGAAACATTCTTATTAGTCTTGCATTGGAAAGTCAAGATTCATTCAATAGAACCATGCAATTTGTTCTCAAAGAACAGGAATAACCAATGGCAATAGTTAAACAAGATTTAGTCAAGACGCAAAAGAGATATGTCACCTTATTGAATTTTATTGATGATGAGTCATCAACATACGAACTTGGCGTTACAGGTTCGGCTTTTGATGGTATTGGGGGTATTACTGGCGAAAGATTTGTTGCAGGAATTACAAACAATACGGCAGCGTTGTCAAAAATCACATGGCAAATTGGTCCAGGCAGTATTTCTTTAGAATGGGCAGGATCACCTGGTATTACTGCTATACAACTATACGAAGACGGTGGTGAAATCAATCTAGAAAGAACCACTTTAAAGAACAACGCAACTCAACCGACAGGAATTTTGCGGGTAAGTCCAAGTACCGGAATTTCTGGAACTGTTTTACTGGAATTTGTTCATGCATCAGGATCAGTAACACCTCCTGGCTACCTCGGACTATAAGGAAATCACATGAAACTAATCACAGAAGTAAACGAAGGCATTGAGATCATTTGCGAAGCATCCGCAAATGGAGACAAAAAGTACACGATTGAGGGAACTTTCCTTCAGGGAGATATCACTAATCGAAATAAGAGGAAGTATCCCTTTGAGATGTTAAAGTCTAAGGTGAATGACTACATCAAAGAGTTCGTTAATCAAAAAAGAGCGTTCGGTGAACTTGGTCACCCAGAGGGTCCGACCATTAATCTTGAGCGAGTTTCCCATATGATAACCGAACTTCACGCTGACGGTAAAAACTTTTACGGTAAAGCCAAGATTATGGACACCCCTTATGGAAAGATTGTAAAAAATCTAATCGATGAGGGGGCCAAACTCGGCGTTTCAAGCCGTGGCGTTGGTTCAATTGAAGAAAAGAATGGAATAAATGTGGTCAAAGATGATTTCCGTCTTTCAACAGCAGCCGACATTGTTGCAGATCCTTCTGCTCCCGAAGCATTTGTTCGTGGAGTTATGGAAGGTAAAGAATGGATTTATGAGAATGGGATACTAAAAGAAAGAGAAATTGATCAGATTCGCCGTGAGATCAGCAGAGCATCTTCCAGAAAATTAGAGGAAGCATGCATGCAAGCATTCAAGAAATTTATAACGAAACTTTAACCCTTACTAAATAAGTATTACGAAGGAGACAAGACATGTCCGACGCTAATGAAGATATTGAAGAAATCATCGATGAATTATTCGAAGAGGAATCGACCATCGAAGAAAACGATTCAAAAACATCGCAGAAAGCCAATCTAACAAAGGTTGGAAAGAAGCCTGTTCCTCCAACAAAGAAAGAAACCATGCACGAAGATGGTGAAGAAGAAGAGGAAGAAGAATTAGCAGCCGAAGAAACTGCCGTTAATGCATCTAAGAGAGGTGCAGGAAAAGGTAAGTTGGCTGGCCTCTACAAGGATGGAACTGGTAAGGGTGCTGTTGTTCCCGAGCCTGTTGCAACCGATGCTTCTGATTCGTCAAGCAAGTTGTCGGCAAATGTCAAAGCCAAGAAGTCTATGCGTGAAGACATCGAAACTCACATGGATGCCATGTTTGATGGAGAAGAACTCACCGAAGATTTTAAGACCAAGGCATCAACCATCTTCGAAGCCGCTTTACAGGAGCGGATTGATGTGATTGAATCTGAACTTCAGGAAGAGTATCAGAATCGGCTTGTAAGTGAAGTCGATGAAATCAAGAAGGGCTTAACAGAACAACTTGATTCTTACCTCTCGTATGTGGTTGAAGAGTGGATGGAAGAAAACCGTCTTGTCGTTGAGAAGGGAATTCGTACCGAAATTGCAGAGGAGTTCATGCAAGGTCTGCGTAACCTGTTCCTTGAACATGACATTTCAGTTCCTGAGACTAAGGTTGATCTTACCGATCAACTTGCAGAAACCGTTGAATCGCTCAAGACCAAACTTGACGAAGAAATGAACAACAATATTGAACTCAAGAGTCAAATTGCAGTTTATCGTCGTGAACAAATTCTTGACGAAGCAGCATCAGATTTAGCGGATACGCAAAAAGAAAGATTTGCTGTCCTTGCTGAGGGAATCACCTTCGAAACAGAAGAAGATCTTCGCAGAAAGGCACAGATCATTAAGGAGTCATACTTCTCTAGCAAGAAGCCTGTTCTCCGTGAGGAAGCACTCGCAACCTCAGATGAAGGAAGCATTGATGAAGTTGCAACTCCAGCGACGGACACGCTATCGGAATCAATGGCTAGTTATGCTCAGACATTGTCACGGCTTAACCGTCGTTGACCAAAAAGATAGATTCGATAAATAAAAACCGTACTAAAAGAGTACCCAATTAAGGAGAAATTACAAATGGATCTAACCATTTCAGAAGCACTTCAAAAGAAGTGGAAGCCAATCTTGGAGCACCCCGAACTACCAGAAATCAAGGATGCTTACAAGAGAGCAGTAACAACCATGCTACTGGAAAACCAGGAGCAACACCTCAAGGAATCGGCCCCGACTAACTTCTCGGCAAACCTAGACGGCCCGACCACATCGAATGTGGCTCGTTGGGATCCGATCCTTATCTCGCTCGTTCGTCGGGCAATGCCGAACCTGATCGCCTATGATATCTGTGGCGTTCAGCCGATGAGTGGACCGACTGGCCTTATCTTCGCCATGCGTAGCCGCTACATCAACCAGACTGGTCCTGAGGCTCTGTATCAAGAAGCAGATACGGGCTTCGGTGGCTCAGGCTCAACGGGTACGACTGCCGATGGTGTCTATGACACTTCGACTTTCGCTTCAAACTCGTCGGGCGTTGATCCGTTCGAAACTGCAAACGGTCCTACGAAGCCAAACAGCAACGCATACGGTGGTCGTGGTTATCCCACGGTCAACGGCGAAGCCCTTGGTGATACGGCCAACAACCCGTTCCCGCAGATGGCATTCAGCATCGAAAAGACCACGGTCGAAGCAAAGACCCGTGCTCTGAAGGCTGAGTACACGATGGAACTCGCACAAGACTTGAAGGCAATCCACGGTCTCGACGCTGAAACCGAACTTGCCAACATTCTGTCGAGCGAAATCCTCGCTGAAATCAACCGTGAAGTTGTTCGCACTCTGTATCAAACCGCTAAGTTGGGTGCCCGTTCGGGAACCACTCAAACCGCTGGTGTGTTTGACTTGAATGTTGACTCAAACGGTCGTTGGAGCGTTGAAAAGTTCAAGGGTCTGCTGTATCAGATTGAGCGTGAATGCAACATGATTGCTAAGGAAACTCGTCGTGGCAAGGGCAACTTCGTCCTTTGCTCGGCAGATGTTGCCTCAGCACTCAGCATGGCAGGCATCCTCGACTATGCACCGGCTCTCTCAACGAACCTGAATGTGGATGACACGGGCAACACCTTCGCTGGTGTGCTGAACGGTCGCCTCCGTGTGTACATCGATCCCTATGCATCGATGACAACTGCCCATGACTTCTTCATGGTTGGTTATAAGGGATCGTCGGCATATGACGCAGGTATGTTCTACTGCCCGTATGTTCCTCTGCAAATGGTCCGTGCTGTCGGTGAGCAGTCATTCCAACCGAAGATCGGCTTCAAGACCCGTTACGGTCTGGTGAACAACCCGTTCGCCACGATCTCGGGTGGAGTATCGGTTACGGATCCGACTGCCGCAGGAGCAAAGCGGTCTAACTGCTACTACCGTATCGTGAAGGTCACGAACCTGTTCTGATCGGTAAAGGTCACCCTGTTTCACAGGGAATTTCGCTAGGGGCTGTGAGGAGAAATCTTCACAGCCCTTTTCATTTGATTCTAAATAAACAATATGACAAACACTCCAAATATTCCTGACGATAGAGTTGCTGGAATTTTAAGTCAACAACCTTCGAATACGAATTTTGCGTATGCATCTAATTTTCGTTTATTCATACCAAAAGTGAGAATGGGGGTGTATTTTTGTAACGAAATAACATTTCCAGGATGGGATTGTCCTCCCGTGAGATTACCTGTGCCTTTCGCACCATCTCTTAAATTTTGGGGCAACAAAATCACTCACGGCGAATTGACAGTCAAATTTCTTGTGAATGAAGATTACTCAAATTATTATGAGATGAGTGATTGGTTTAAGAAAAGTCTTGTTTGGGAAGATTTCCTTAAAAATGGAAATGATTTTCAATTATTAACAAACATAGGACATATTCTAATACTTTCTAATAAAAAAAACCCACTCGCTAAATTTAGGATAAATGGATTAATGATAACGGGGTTATCTTCTATTGACTATAATAGTGGAACAACTGATACTCCTATTGCAACAGCAACTGCCACAATGCAATTTTCAACTTATGATCTTGAGGAGTATTCAGAATGAATCAACCTCAGATTGAAAATTTTGAAAGATTCGGTGTATTAGGCAATCAAACTATCAACACAAATCTGGCACTCAGCACCAATTTTAGATTCATCTTAAAGAAAATTCCATATGTTACATATTTTTGCACATCAATTACAACTCCATCGTCTTCATCCACACCGATGGATTATGATTACATAACCGCCGCACAATTGAAACTTCCAGGTGGTAGAACAAATACAGATGTCTCAATTCGATTCATAATATCAGAAGACTTCAAAAATTACATGGAGATAGTGAATTGGTTTAAAAGTGGTGTCCCCTATCGTGATTTTTCTAATATAAAATCAGAGAGTGTTGCAGGTCCATCAGATGGACAAATGCTTCTATTGAATAATAAAAAGAAACCGATTTATATGATCAACTACAAGAATTTGATACCAACAAATTTATCGGGATTCACCCTAACCAATTCCGAAAGTGAGCCATCTGTTTTGACTGCAACGATACAATTTGTTTATGATACTTACAAAATAAACAAACTTGATTAAGGTTTGGGTCTTGTTGGTTTTTTAGCCGATTTGGGAGATCCTTTGGATCTACGATCAGTCGAGCGCAAAGAAGATGATGCTTTAGTCGGTTTTAATGTTGTTTTTCTTCTCGGCATTTTTTATCTCCATCTGAATTTTTTCAATTTCAGAAACTATTTTTACATTGTTGGAAACTAATTTTTTTGCATTTAATATCAATTCTTTTGGACAATTATTTACTTTTTCTAGATTATGAATTATTTTCATCAATTGGTTTGTATTATTATCATAAAAACTTCTCATAGAAGATAGTTTCTCTTCTTTAATAGTATTTGGTAATAATTTAAACCACTCAACGGTCTCAATAATTGATTTGTTATCCAATTCTACTTTCTCCACTAAGTCGGAGCGTTAGAACGCCTTCTCTATGCTCCAAACTGACTAGGACTTTATCCCATCCTTGAGACTTTGCAAGATCTACTTCTATCTTGCATATCCTGTAAAAGACTTCAGGAACAAACTCACGGCCTAACTTGTATGTTGCCGTTCTAATGTGCTTTCTATTTGGGGAGTTTGTTTCTGACATGATAGTGTTTATACAACAGACAATCAACTATAACTTTAAAAGTTCCAATGCTTTCTTTTCTGCAATGCAAGAATTAAGATTCATAAATATTTAAGTGGTATTGATTCTTTACGGAAAGGTTATGTATGTTCGCACCTGAACTCATATCATTGATCGCCGGATCTGCTGTCGGGTTTATCTTTCGATATATGGCCCAACGGGCACAAGATCAGAAAGAAATGTTTGTTCGACTTATGGATGCCAATAAGAGAACAACAGAAAACCAAGATAAAGCGGCGGAAAGAGTTCCTATTGATGTGGGAAAGGGAGTCAGACAGTTGATTGTTTTGTCTGTACTGTTTGGAACTTTACTGGCACCATTTATTCTTCCGTTCTTCGGTGTCCCAACATTTGTAGAAGTAGACACAACTACATCAGAAAAACTTTTCGGTCTTATCCCATCTTCAGCGAAAAAGTATTTTGTTGAGGTGAATGGATTTGTATATGCATCTGAGACTAGACAAATTCTAGTCAGTATTGTTGGGTTCTACTTTGGATCTGCTGCTGCGGCGAACAAAAATTAAGGAAATAAAAACATGAACATCAAACTACTATCGTTTTTCGCCCTTCTTCTGCTCGGCTCATGCTGCACAGCACCTGAAATCATTCCCTCCGTTTCACAAGATTCTGTGATCATGATGAGTTTAAAGGAACAGATTAAAGACAATAACAAGATTGAAACTGGATGGGGATGGATTGCTTGGTATCTTCCGGTTGTTTTTTTAGTCGGTGCTTGGACTTGGCGAGAATTGATTAAGAAACCATTCGTATGTGAGACATGCGAATTTGAGAGAACTAAAGCAGCGAATGCTTTTAGAAAACTCAAATCCAATGAAGAAAAGGCCAAGGCTGAATCAGCCAAGGCCGACAAGGATTCTGACGAAAAGAAGGATCAGGAAAAGTCAGAAACTACTCAAACAAGTTCTATCACTAATTGAACTTGAGGGCAGAGTATCCCTGACGAATGAGTTCTTTCCACATCATTCGGGCATAGGTCTTGGACATCGTGGCGTAGTAGTTCCAAACGCCACTGGTCTTATTCCCACGCCAAACGAAGACGGAAACCAATTCATTGTTGTCATCAGACGGAGAAATACGAATTCGCTTCTTACCGTCAGGGGAAACGAGTCCTGAGTCTTGTGGAGTCAAACGAGGATTAGGGGAAGTTCCGTTCACGGTTCAAGTATAACGAGTATAAATCCTTTTGTCAAGCCCTATAGGGAATATTTTTGAATCGCAAAGGCGGTCTAGCCGCCTCCTAGAGGCCGTCTGCGGGAACCCACCCGCTGCCCCCTATGAAATCCCCGTCCTCACACAGGGCATCCTGCGCCTCCGTTTGGGACTTCCTGTAACTGTCCATGGCAGTCCTCTTATCAAAGAACGGTCCCATAACTTTACCGCTACTGTGATTCCAAACCCAACCTAGGTGTCTTGCGCTGTAGTAGATAACATCTTGTCCCATGGAAGGATCCATGCACCTCATATGGGAGATTTCAACATGATCTGAAATGATGTTATTGGCATCATATTCCATGGGAAAGTGCTTGAGTAACCTAATTGCATTCTTTCGTACCGCACTCGGAATTTTCTTAACATAGTCAGGGCGACTAGGGTCACAGAGAGAAAGCAGAAAGTTCCTTGTGTTCACGATGGAAATGTATTGCTCGTATGGAAGTGTCATAAAAAAGATTATAACTATTGTACATCAAATGTCAATTTGTTTTAAACGAAATTTTTCAGAAAATTGTAAATACTAAATATGATCGTGAGAAGGTATATCAACCTTCATCCCTTAAGGGATTTTATATTTGATAATCACACTAACTTAAAGGAAACCCCCCATGGCAACTTTTTACTGGCAAGGTCAAAGTATAACTGGAATTGCCAAATTCGATTGGAATTGTGTAGGTAACTGGAAAACTACTTATTTTAACTACGGCGGAACTGGCCCAAGTTGGGGCTGGCAGTACATAGGAGCAACTGCTTGCCCCGGCGTTAACGATGCCGCACTTTTTGGAGTTTCTGCGTCACAACTCCCTCCTCTAAATGCACTTTCCCCGTGTTTGTTTGGAGGATTTTCGGGAAATGTTTCAGGAGGAGTTTGGCTAGGTTCTGGCACTGCTCAAGCAGGAACCATCGCAAATAGCAGTATTACTTCCGTATTGGCAACTTTAAAAAGAGGTGCGACAGGCAATACATATCCTTTTGCATATTTCGGAGGTGGTTTGACGGCAGAAGTTTTATCTTGGCTAATCTCTTATGGAGAATTTTCAGGGGAAACTGGATCTCTTCAAGATGATTCCATACTGGAGCGATGGGCCGGTTTCTCTGGAGATCAAACCAGCCCGGCGGGAATCTCCGGTGGGAGAGCAATGGCACAAAGATCAAGACTGGGGACTAAATTAAAAGTTAGTGATACTTTATGGTTTAGACACGATTCAGACAAGTCGATTATGATAAATGGAGTGAAATCTCTTCAAGATGTTGCAGGAACTACAGGTACTACGAGAATAGTTAAAACTAATTTCATCTCTGATGGTAAGGGATCGGTTTCACTTATTTCGGGAGTATATGCCACCATTTATAATTATGGTGTAGGGTCTTCTTTATACATGAAGGGACTGACTTGTGGTTACTTCAGTACAGTACCAACTGCCACATATATTGAACCAGATGTTAAATTCAACCGAGTTGAAGTTGCAGGACAATATACTAATCCAATTTGGTTTGGTGGAACACTTGATACTCCATCAGTCATTAATGAACTTGGTGGATCAGGATTGGGAACAACTGGTATTTTCCAAGCAGAAGATGAATCATCAATTTTAATCCGACCAATATTTAATTGGTGGTCTGGTGGTGGTCTACAAGGTCAACCTCAACCTTACTTTGTGTTCGGTATTCCTGGTTTAACTTCACAATTAGCAGTAGCAAAGAAAATTGAAATTGCGTCTGTTGATGGCAGTTTGTCTGGATCTACAACTGGAACCGCCGCTTGGAATTCAACATGGAATTTGACATTTGCCGGTGGTGCAAGTGCAGGAACAATTAAATGTGACTCTGCGATAGTTAGAGTTCTTGATGGAATTGACACAACAACAACTGTATCAATTGGTTCTATATTCATGGATAAGGGGTCGATACTTGATCTAGCGTCTGGTCGTGAGTTTGATAATTGGTTCTTCGGTTCAATAAGTGGAAATTCAATTCAAGGAGGAATTGTATTCGAAGATGAGAACTCAATTGTGAAAGGAAGCAATAATATCAGACTCTTCAATACACAAGTTGGACTTGGTAATAGATTGGATGTTCGTACCGCTAAAAAGAATAGCAATACACTTACTTTAGGTGAGTCTGGTTTAATCTGATAGTTTTTAGTAGATAGACATTCAAAAATGCAACAGCCCCCCCGAAAGGGGGGGTTATTGTTATAAAAGAACCCCCTGCACAATTTCCGGATGTGCAGGGGGTCTTGGGATTCACGCACAACCCCATATTATTACGGCTCTTTATTCCGTAGTGCGGTACGGAACTGACTGACGGCAGTTGCAACTGCCGATTTTTCACCGGAGAGTGAAGTCTAGAATACACTCCCGAGCGTCAGGTGCCATCTGACTGAATATCAGTCAACGCTTCGTGCTTAATGGCCTATTTTACTTCGCACGAACGAAGGTGACTAGCCTTGGCGAACCAAGGCAGGGGCGAACCCTTTTCGTCACACCCCTAGTATAGCGTCTTGCCCACCTCTGTCAATACCCTATGTCTAAATTTTTGGAGGTTTGGTTATCGGTCATTTGTCAAATAAAGAAGGCTGTGAAGATTTCTCCTCACAGCCCTGGCCCACTTCTACACTCCTTGTCTGGAGCCTAGGACAAGGTAAAATTTTTAGTCACTCAACAAGAGCAGGCGCAGATCCTTGCATCTGTTTAGTGAGTAATGCAGCATCATATTTATACATGATCTTCGCAAGAAGTTTCATATCCACCTTGGGCTTCCATCCAAGAACTCGTTTTGCCTTCGATGGGTCACCAAGAAGGAAAGGAACTTCATTCGGTCGGAAGTACTTGGGGTCAATAACAACATACTTGTTCCAATCAAGTCCTGCCTCTTCGAAGACTGCATCCAAGAATTCACGAACGCTGTGTGTCTTCTGAGTTGCGATTACATAATCATCCCCCTCTGGCTGTTGAAGCATGAGCCACATGGCCTCAACATAGTCCTCTGCATACCCCCAATCACGAAGAGCATCAATATTTCCAAGACGCAACTCAGACTGCAATCCCATCTTGATTCTTGCAGCAGCCATGGTGATTTTACGAGTTACAAATGTCTCACCACGACGAGGACTCTCATGGTTAAAAAGAATGCCACTTGATGCATGAAGACCATATGCATTTCGATAAACCCGAGTCATATGATGAGCATGAAGTTTGGCTACGGCATAGGGAGATACAGGCATCATGATGCTGTTTTCGGTGTAGCCACATTTTTCATCATAATCCTCACTATCACCGAACATCTCAGACGATGATGCTTGATAGAAACGAGTATTTGGACTAAGGGTACGAATCGCCTCAAGGATCTTTAGTGTTCCCGATGCGATTCCATCTGATGTGTACTCAGGAATATCGAAAGATACTGCGACATGCGACTGTGCAGCAAGGTTATAGAATTCATCAGGTTTATGTGTCATGATGATATGAGAGATGGCAGATCCATCTGTCAGATCAAAGTGATACATCTTGAATTTTGGATGATTGAAAAGATGATCGATTCTCGTCGTACTAATCGATGATGTACGACGCTTTAAACCGATCACCGTATATCCCTTCGCTAATAGCATATCAGCGAGATACGATCCATCCTGACCATTAACACCAGTAATTACTGCAACTCTGTCTTCATAGTTTTTCATGTTTACCTTCATTTTAAATCATAGAGTATCCGATGACATTTTTTGCCATCTGTCTTGACGAAGACTTTCATTCTCAAGAATGATGTCCTCTAGTTGTTTAAGAACCTTTCGGAATGCTGCTCTTTCCTTTTCTCCGTATGCTTCCTTGTCGTTAATGCATTGTTGGAGAAATTCGATTGAATTAAACTTAGGCTTATTCTTAGGCTTGGGCTTCGGACGATCCCAATCAATATGCAACCCCTTCTTGAGTCCGTTTGATGTACGAGTGTTGCGATAATTGGAAATCATTAGTTTCGTCCCTCATCTTCATGACAATCGCTATCATCGTCATCATCCTCAATGAAGTCATCGTCATCATCCCAATGAGGGACATCAATGAGATGATCGTCAATCAGATCATCGTCATTGAGAGGTTCACTACAACGGGCAATATGAGTTTCATTCATGATGAGTTGTGCGTGAAGTCGATCAAGTGTTTCAAAATAAAGCATAGGTATGGGGTACTCCTGTTTGATTAATTATAACAACTTCTCCATATAACACAAGGAGAAATTAAAAATAACGAAAAAATTATTTTACAGTTATTCGGATATACTTGATGCTATCATCCAAGCCCCAAAGGGGTCGGATTGCTTTAGTAACCTTTTAGCCTTTCTTAAGGCTTCTTCTTGTTTTCTCACTTGATTGAGAGTTCGCTTCATGACTTTCTGAAGCCGTCGAATCTCGTCGTTTGCCATCTCGGCATAGTAACCCGATTCTCTAGGAGTCATAGATTCTGTATCCATGTCAATTCCCTCCTATAGTGTTTATGTAAGATAGCATTCACAAAACCTAGTATTTTTCCAAGATAAATAAATGCATGGAACCTACATCCCAAGACACCACTAGAAGTGCGGTGGAGCAATTTCTTCTTAGTTATGGGATTGATATTGGATTTTTAATTTCTGGTTTTTTTGGTGCTTTGCTCCTCGTACCCAAAAACTCAGCCCAAAGAGTCGGCTCAACGATAGCATCTCTTTTAGCAGGAACGGCTTGCGCTAATTACTTAACGCCTGTGGTTATGAGTGCGCTTCCTGCTGCTGTGCAAACAAATGGAAAATATGCAGTTGCATTTGTAATGGGATTCATGGGCCTCAAAGGTTTAGAAATTGTGATCAACCGATATTTTGTGCATGAAATAGCCACCAAGAAAACGGTTAGAAAACCAAAACTCAAAAGGAAATGAATCATGGACTGGTTAATGCAAAATAAATTATGGTTGAACTTTGCATGTAATTCCATTATGACAATTTCGTTTTTGTCTTTTCTTCTTTTTGTTTTTGGCCGCAGCAATTCGATAGTACACAAATTTAGCCTACCTAAATCTTTAGCACTAAAAGCAGGACTTTCTCTCTGTGCTACCGGTTCTTTATACAATGCAATTACATTTAGTGATCCTCCACTATCTGAGGTAGTATTGAATTCAGGTTTGGCTGTTCTCTTTACATGGGCAGCGTTGTTTCACCATGATAGATTTGTAACCCCTGTGCGCCCTAAAACTGCAAAGAAAAGGCAGTACAAGAAATAATTCTTGCACTGCCTGAATCCCCATCGGGGAGTTTTAATTATCTTCAGTCGGTAACAGTCTGATCGTAGTACCACTGACCATCATCGGTCAGGTTGTACTCGGGATTGCCTTCTTCGTCGTAGACGGTCACCTCAACCAACTTGCCCTGAGTTCCCGTAGGAACCGCAGCGTGTTCCTCAAGGGCACTCATGAGGAGGGAGACTGCCATGTTGGGATTGGTCGTGAGCATCCAAACCGCAAGTTCCTGAAGCGGCATGGTGGTCGGACGATCCTTGTAGGTCAGCCAGTTCTCTGCAACCTGATCGTCGTTTGCGGGAGGAGG
>Ga0208855_1000238_pt1 | contig 15882 bp, 21 predicted proteins | sample LakMenEpi17May12_FD_150708 | JGI IMG/M metagenome (GOLD analysis project Ga0208855, IMG submission 150708) | Freshwater microbial communities from Lake Mendota, WI - 17MAY2012 deep hole epilimnion (SPAdes) | ecosystem: Environmental > Aquatic > Freshwater > Lentic | place: Lake Mendota, Madison...
TGTTCCACCTTGTAACCAAGATACTAAACCAGCCGTTGTTATAGTTGAACCTTCACTTTCTCCAAAAAATGCAAATTGATGCCACATAATTATAATATATTTTTTACTGCTGTTGCGTAAATTGATGATGTTTCAAATGCTATAAATGTTACCACATCAACTGCACCACTTATTTGAGTTGGTATATATATTGACCCAGAAGGAAATTTAGTATTTGATGAAAAAGTTAAAAGAGATGAAGAACTGGTTGTTTGTATAACTCTCATTGATAGAGTAGTTCCTTTGTGTATATTTGAAATGTTCAATCTAGTTGTACTATTAGAAGTTGAAGGTAATGTTAGTTCATAAAAATTACCATTATTTAAGTCCATGCTGGCCGTATTTGATGCAATTGATAAAACATTTACATTTCCATCAACAGACCCAGTTATTATTTGACTACCTGAAAATACATTACTTCCTGTTGTTGCATAACTTCCTGTTTTAGAATTTATACTTGTAATTGAAGTATTTAAACTTGCAGTAGTTAATTCTAAATTATTCAATCTACCATTTGCAGATGCGGTATATGCATTAAATGAAGCAGATGTAACAAAGTTTACATTTAAAGAAGCTGTAAATAAATTTAAATTAGTTATAGAAATAGCTGCACTTGCAGTAAATGTATTTAAACTTGCAGTGGTTGAATTTATATTTGCAACCGAAGTATTTAAACTTGCAGTAGTTAAATTTATATTTGCAACCGAAGTATTTAAACTTGCAGTAGTTGAATTTATATTTGCAACGGAAGTATTTAAACTTTGTGTCGTTATGTTTAAATTATTTAAACTAATATTTGCAGATGATGTAAATAATTCAATATAATCTAATCTACTATCTACCGATTGAGAGAACGGAATATATAAAGATGCAGTTGCTTCAACTATATCTAATCTTGCATCTACACTTTGAGAATATGTTGTTACATTACCAATTCCACTAATTGTAGAAGATGAAATGTTACCTAATACATTTAAGTCACCTGTAATACCCATAGAACCCGTCAAAGAACTGCTTCCTGACATTATAATACTTCCGTTGAGTGTTTGTGTATCTGCAGTGCTATCTCCCAAAATATTAGACCCAGATGAGAATATGACAGAACTACTTTCTATTGTAGTTACTATCTTAAATGCACTAATTGTACCACTAACGATTAAATCATTTGTGATAAACATATTAGATGCAGTAATTGCATTTGATATTGCTAAACTACCTGTTAGATTAGTTGCTCCACTAACTTCTAAATTACCATTTACTCTTACATTATCATTTACTGTCACCTTACCTTCTATGTCAAATGCACCACTAACAATAAAGTCACCACCAACACTCAAATCACCATCTAATGAAGCACTACCAATTGAATTAAGATACAATCCTAATCCATTACCAAATCCATCTTCAATTTGCGTTAATGTTACAGATGCAGTATTGTTACTACCAAAGTGTAATAAACTTTGAAATGATGATGAAATATATAAGTTACTTAAACTTCCCATTTATTTTTATTTTATAATTTTAATCGTATTGCCACTTTCTAAATGCTACATCCGTTCCTAATCCCCATTTTTGTGGTGTGGTATTCCATATTTGTGGATTTGCCCACAATAAACAATAATCACATGTCACAAAATTATCATATGGTAATTCCAATACTGGTAAATTAACATAATCAAAATCATCTTCTCCACTAAATGTACCTACAATCGTGTAACAATGATAGTCATAGTAAGTAGTTATGTCTCCTGATGAATTAGGAAATGGTCTACTCATAAAGACTTGACCTATACTTCCAGTTTCATCCAATACTGCTTTATACCTATCACCACCTACACAATCTTCAATTATATACCCACTACCTGACGGATTAATTAAAAAAAAAAGACAACGATTTTTATCATTGTGGGTCGTTAACTCAAAGGTTGCAACCCATCCGGCCAATCCATTATTGAACTGGTCAGAGAATGCCGAACAATTTATGTCTCCGTTTATCTCAAATCCTGCAACTCCTCTTTGCGTATATGAAGTTAAGTCATTTAAGATACCCAATGTGTTTGCATGAATATCAACCGTATCATCCGTTCTATAAAATGGTACAGTTTGTTTATTCGTTCTTTCGTTACTTTCGTTATTCTTATTTTTAATCTTGTCAGCAATCGTCAACTGAATTGTATAATTGGTTACATTAGTACCAAAGTTACTTTCAGTTATTAGGATATTTCCTAATGGATATGATGGAAACTCATCGGTATCTATCTTTGTAATGTCACCTTGTGTCACTGCATTAATAGAAGGATGGTTTTGCATTATTGTTTTGAAATAATTCAAAGCATTGTAATAGAGAGTATAGTTTACACCTGTATTATGAACGATTTGTTGAGCCATAGTTATTATAATTGTATTCCACCGAAGTATTGATTACTTTGGTCAGGATATATTTGTGTTTGATTTCCAACAGTCTGTAAGTATTGAGGTATATTATTAGAATATGCAATTAAGTAATTCTGTAATCTCAATGCGTAATAGTCTGCATTGTTTAGAGCTTTGTTTAAAAGATAATCAATTTCAGATTTAGCAGGAGCTATACCTTGTTCACTTTGTTGTTTAACTGCTCCATTTGATTTAAATTGAACTGAACTAAATGGAATATATTCAACACATGCATACCACAATAAAGTGTATTTAATATGGTCATCCATTAAGTCTTGATAATAAGAACTTAAAGAACTAAATGTGTTTGCAGTGATTTGTGCTTGTAAGTAATCAAATAGGACAGTTCCTAATAGATTCTTTAAGTATTTATCTTGTGCAGTTCTACAAAACGGCAATAAAGCATCTGCATCAATTGCACCTTGCAACGGAGAGTTCTTTATAATATCGTTTCTGTTTATGAATAATGCGTATGACATAATTATTTTTTATATATTTCGTATTCTTTACTTAATATTGTTGGCATTGTAAACTTCTCAGTTGGCAATGGTTCATTTGGAGTTTGGTCAGCAGTATCTTCTGTTGTTGCTGGATTTTCCATGCTATCATTAGTTTCATCTTCAACTTGGTCAATTGTTTTACCAGTTTCTTCCGCAGTTTGTGAAAGAATTACTAATGGAGTTAATTGTTCAAAGTATAATTCACTATCTGTATATCCAGAACAAGTTAATGCGTAATCCAAAGTATTTAATATAATGTTTTGGAAAGGTGCAATAGTCATTGTTTGTAAGATACTAAATGCAGTTTTCATTTCTTCACTTTGAGAACTGAAACCATTGTTCTTTGTTCTAATACCAAACAATAAAGGAGATGTTACTCTATGTGCTACAAGGATTCTATCCTGTGTGTATTCTGCAACATAGTCATACTTCTCATGTAAGTTTGTGATATCAATTACATCAATCGTAGGTTTAGTTAATGGGTCATCGTTAAATGACAACATAAATCTACCTGCGTTATCCGTACCTGTGAATTTAGCTTGAACTAAATCTTCAATAGTTTGTCTTTCTTCAGGTGCAGGAACTCCATTGTTGAAGTTTAACATCACTGCTGGTAAGAAACCATTGACAATATTATTAAAGTGTAAATTACTTATCTCACCTTCGGCCATTGCTAATTGTAAAGCAGATACCCAATCTGGTAGAGAATAGTAATACAAACCTGGACAATAATGTTTGATGTAAAGTATTTCCATTTTCTCATTAGAAGTTTCAAAAGCAGGTATTTTCTTTTTATCTCTTACCTTTCTTTGGTCGTTCCAATCAGTACAATAGTAATAATTTTCTATCATTGGAGATGAACCTAACTTCTCTGCTCTTAATAACTGAACAGGTATGTGATACATCTTTTTAATTTTAGTATGTGTATCATCCCAATAAACTTGGAATGCTGCATTACCAAATAACTTTAAGTCGAATGCTACTCTCTTAACTTCCTCTTGCGGAATCATCTTTTGTAAAGTCTCATTGAATACTTGGTCTTTGGAATATAAACCTTTACCGAATATTAAATCAGCAATACCTTCGATAGATGCTGCATTAGTTGTACTAACATTGAAAGCAGTAGTAACTGCATCAAAGAAATCATCATTGCCATACACACCAAATGGAACGAATGGATAACGAGTTTTAGTATCTTCCTGTATAATAGGAAGAGAATTATTATTTACATTAACTATTGAGAATTTTTGTTGTCCTTTCATGTTTAATCCATTATGATATATTTGTTCTCACTAATGTGGGAAACATATTGTGTATTTTGAGTTTCGTATACTGATTTATCTATTGATTGAGATGCATATACTTGCCAACTACCATTCCATATATCAATAGATGCACTACCTGATTGATTATATAGGACTGCACGATATTCACCACCTACACTTGCACTTTGTATACTTGCAGTGAATGATAGAATACTTTCGTATGCAGAATAACTAACTTCTGTCATAGATGCAGTAAATGTATTCAATCCCATCATATCAGTCAACGACATAGTAAATTGATTACTACCCGTTATCTGTGTTCTAATAGTGTATGAGTTTGATTGAGATATGTAATAGCTAAGCATTATCTTGTCTTTATATATTAAAAACACCAACTTAGATAAAAATAGTTAAATAAAAAAACCCCACTCCGAAGAGTAGGGTTTAATATTTTTAGTGTTTATACCGAATGATATTATGCAGATGCTCCGTAAACTACTGTGTAGTTTGCAGTTAATCCACCTAATGCATCTGCAGTAGTGCTTCCAGATAAGAATTGAGCAGGGAATTGTTCTTGTCCTGTGAAAGTTAAAGAGTATCCGTAAAGGTCTCCTAAAGCTCCACCAGTTTGAATTGTTCCACCGGTCATATCTGCACCTTCTTTTTTACCTACTAAGAATGCATCACCATTGTTAGTCCAAACGATTATTTGAGGTCTACCATAAGCCATAAGCTTTAATTGAGTCGTCATTTCGTTTGTTAACTTCTTTAAGTTAAGAGTTAATTCTTGTGAAAAGAATGTAGTTCCGTTCTCACGAGAAGTGTTAACAGTTTCAGTATATGCACTAGTTCCTTTCAATTCGTAGTAATACAAAATTGAGCCAGATGGAACACCTGACAACAATCCTGATGGAGTTGCTGTTTGAGCTGCTGTTTCTGTGAAAGAACCCGTCGTATAATTGATAAAGTAAACACCCTGTAAACCACCGATGCTTTCTTTACATACTTCGTTTCTTCCTAGAGTTAATGAACAAGGCATATATTAATTTTTTAGTTTTGTTATTAAAAAAGGTGGGTGTTGAGACCCACCCTTTAATTATTTTTTTTAGTAAGCTCCGTAGTATACGATGTCTTGACCAATACCGAATTGAGTACCACCTGTGTATCTCATTACAATTCTGTAATTTTGAGAACCATCGATGTTAGCCATATCCAATACTTTTACTTCATTGTAGTCAGAAAGTAAACCTGTTCCGAAGAATAAGTTTGATTTTTGAGCTGCAACAATCTTAGAAGAACTCATACCTGGACACCATACAATCTCAATACCATTGAAGTTGAAAGGTTTTTCACCCACGTTCATTTGGTTGTTCCATCCGTTTGCACCGATAGCACCACCTGCTAAAGCTTGTTGGTATGCTTTAGCTACATCAGTAGATACATACAACAATACATCAGGCTTACCATAAACAGTATCAGGGATAGTGTTTACAACTGAATTTAATTTGTCTAATACATTTGCAGAAGTTACACTTCCAGAAATTACGATTGAACCACTCTTAGCTGCTAATACTGCTGTTGAACCACCTGCTGCGATTGAAGCAGAGAATGCTGTTTGGAAACCACCGAATTGTCCGTTAGTTGTGTTAACACCTTCCCAGATAGACTCTTCAGTTGCTTCTGCTACTTTACCACCTACATAAGAGATTAAGAAATCGTTGAAGTTCTTTGGAATTTCATCGAATGCAGAGAAACCTAATTGTAAAGCTTCCCAGCTATCTACGAATTCTTGCTTACATAATAGTAAGTTAACTTGTAACTCTTTTGGAGTCAATACTTGTTCAGTAATAGCAACGCTACCTGAAGTTGTGAAATCACAAGAAGCATCTTGTACGATACCGCTCACGTCTAATTTTTGGATTACAGATTTGAACTTCACGTTTGGCATGATAGTTACAAGTTTCTTATCCAAAGTGTTTGCACTTAACAACGCTGCTGCGATGTATCCTGCTGCTGCCTCACCTGCGTAGGTAGTCGTAATGCTAGGAAGTGCGAAATTTTGTCTTGCTTTCATTTTTTTAATTTAATGATTTTAATAATTTATTTATAAAGTTTAGATAAGAAAGAAGATTGTGCGTCTTTTGATTTCTTACCATAATTTTTTCTATTTGTTTCAGATGAGAATTTTGTAGCTTCTTCTGTTGGAGCACCATCTAATTTAGGTAACTCTTCTTCATCTTCAGCAGCCATTGCAACTTCTTCGTCAACTTCTTCGTCAACTGGAGGCATCATAGCTTCTTCCATTTTCATCATCTTCTTTTCCATCTCTTCGATTCTGTAAGCCATTTCTTCTAACTTCTTACCTAATTCGATTTCGATTTCAGGCTTCTCATCTTCAGGCTTTAATTCTGCATCAGCATCTTCTGGTAACATTTCTGTTTCATCAGTTTCTTCTGCTGCTTTTAAAGTTCCTTTTTCGATTTGACCTGGTACTTCTGGCATCTTGTCATCTTCTGTGTAAGTGCCTGCCTGTGGAATGTCTTTAACTTTTTCGTCAGACATTTCTACATTCTCTCTCTCAACGATTTTACCATCTTCTGATTTTACCTTTAAAAGAGTTTCGTTACCTTCTTCGTCTTTCAACATTAAATCGTGAAATCCGTTTGGAGCTGGTGACTTAGTTCCATCTTCTGAAACTACGAATAAATCTTCACCTACATCGAATGTTGCAGATTCTACAATTGTTCCATCTGCTAATTTTGCATAAGTTAATTCAACTTCTGTTTTTGATAAAAGTGACATTATCTTATTTAATACTGTTTTTGAGTTCATATTATAATTGTTTGTAAGGTAAAAACACCTTATGTTTAAAAAATCGTTATTTTTATTGATTGTTAATTATTTGATTTAAAGATGCACCCATAAATTCTTCAATTGTATGTGTTGTTGCTTCATCTACTTCTACATATGTCCAATTTCTATTTTGGATATGTTGTAAATATTCTTGTGAGATTATCATCTCTATTCCGTTTGCTGTTAGTTTATAGTTATTCATTATCTTGCATTAAATATATTATAGTTTTGAGTAATGTCAGCACCACTCAATACAGATGGATATACCAACCATGCTACTAATTCACCACTACCTTCATATCCAATCTTTACAGTTTGATTTGTTGGAGTAAATAAAGTTCTATCTATTCCATTATTTTGGGTATTAACATTTGTCGTATTTACATAATATTCAGAGGTATTTGTACTATCATTAGTTCCTGAAAAGAATGTAAATATATTTTGAATATTAGTCCCTGCACCTTGGTCATTATATGCAGCACCACCAGTAGTACCAGCTGCACCACCCCAATATTGTTGATATACACCACTATTATCAGGCCATCCAGTATCAATTGCTAATATCATACCATTATTATTTGCTTGTCCGCCAATTGCAGGATAAGCAGGAGATGTACCTGATGTTATTTTATAATATGCTTGAACAGTATATGCTGCAGGGAAGCTTCCACTATATTCAATATAATTAGATGAATTAGTAGTTAAAATACCACCCTTTGTTGCAGAACTATATGTAGGTGAACCTACAAATGTTGCAGTCGGGCCACTATTTCCACTTACATCATACACCGATGTTCCACTACCTGGATAAGAAGCTGCATAACCAAAATCATATATTAAAGATGCACCTGCAACATAGTTTGGTGCCGGAGGCCCTGCTGCTGCACTTACTTTCTTTCTATTAAATCCAAAGTTTTGAAATATCATTTATATCATGTTTAATGTTGATACTACAAACAAACTACTAGAGTTAACTGAAACAAAAGATAATATATCAATACTACCAGATGTCGGAACATAGGCCGAACCCGATGGTTGTTTAACTGAACTATCAAATGTTACCAACGAGCCTGATAAAGTAGTAATTACTAATGTTGCACTTGTTCCTGCTTGTATATTTGTTGGAGATATTCTAGTTGATGACCCGGAAGGTAGGGATAATGTAAAATAGTTACCAGTATTCAAATCCATAGATGCAGTATTAGATGCAATAGACATTGATATTACATTACCAAATGCACTACCTGTTATTTTCAAACTGCCACTCATTATTTGAGAGCCAGTAATTATGTTATTTGCATTTAACAATACAACCGATGATGTAAATGTGTTTAAACTTGCGGTTGCAGTATTTAAATTACTAATAGAGATTAATGCGGATGCACTAAATGTTTCTAAATTAGCAGTTTCAATTAATAAACTCGCAGTAGTTGTTTCAATGTTATTCAATCTACCATTAGTAGAAGAAGTATATGCATTGAATGATGCAGTTGTTGTAAAACTACCTGTTATACCTTCCAAATTATCCAATCTACTATCTACCGATGTAGAGAATGCAAGAGGGTCACCTAAACCATTTATTGTTGATGAACTAAATGAGTTTGCACTTAATGCTCCTACGAAGCCAGCTTGTGTTCCACCACCTTGCCCCATTGCAACTATAATAGTTCCAGCGGATGTTTGTAATTCTAATCCATTACTTCCTTGTGCTCTAACATGGTGTGTTACTAAATCAGCACCATTCACCATATTGATTGAACCACTTATGTTTATACTACCTGTTATAGTTTGATTACCTACGAATGTGTTACTGCCTGTTGTTGCAAAGTTACCTGTTGAGCCACTAACATCAGGAATGTTTACACTAAATGTAGTTGTATCTCCTTTTGTGAATGTAAGGTTTCTAGTACCTGTATCAAATGATGCAGTTACTAATGCTAAACTAGCTGAAGTATTCAAACTTGCAGTAGCAGAATTTAAATTAGTTACAGATGTGTTTACACTTGCACTATTAGTATTCAAATTACTTATTGATATTAATGCAGATGCACTAAATGTGTTTAATTCAGTTATAGAAGTTACTAACGATGCAGTAGATTGAGATGCAGTGAATGTGTTTAAAGCACTTACTGATGTAAATAAACTTGCAGTAGCTGAATTTAAATTAGTTACAGATGTATTAACACTTGCACTATTTGTATTTAAGTTATCAATACTAATTTGTTGAGATGCAGAACTTGCATTCAAATTACTTATAGACACTAATGCAGATGCACTAAATGTGTTTAATTCAGTTATCGATGTTACTAATGATGCAGTTGATTGAGATGCAGTATATGTGTTTAATGCAGATATAGATGTATTAACCGATGCACTATTCGTTTCTAAACTACTTACTCTTTGATTATTAGAAGAGGTGTAAGAGTTAAATGATGCAGTTGTTACTAAAGTATTTACATTAAACGAAGAAGTATATAAGTTTAAATTATCTATACTAACTTGTTGAGATGCAGTATTTGCATTCAATTGAGTTATAGATGAATTAGTTGATGCAGTATATGCATTGAACGAACTTGTATCTAATCCTTGTACTGATATAATTGCTACACCACCTGCTACAATTGCACTAATCGCAGAACCTGTAAAGTTAAGTGATACTGCATTACCTTGTGGAACACCTTCATCTAATATCGGCATTGAGATAGAAGAAGTAATACCTGTTAACTTGCTACCATCACCAACGAATTGAGATGCAGATACAAATGAACTTGCACTAATAGATGTGAATGTATTAGCAGCAGTGAATGTATTACTACCGGTTGTTGCAAAACTACCAGTCTTAGCATTTATACTATCTATTGATACCTGTTGAGATGCAGAACTTGCATTCAAATTAGTTATAGAGATTGCAGTCGATGCAGTAAATGTATTGATATTAGTTACCGAAGTATTTAAACTTGCAGTAGTAGTATTTAAATTATTTATTGATACCTGTGCAGAAGCAGTAAATGCCTGTAAAGATGCAGTAGCTTGATTTAAGTTACTGATATCAGGAATACTACCTGTTGCAACTGTCACATTAAATGTAGAACCATTACCTTTAGTAAAAGTTATTACATTACTATTTGCTTGTGCAGATGCAGTTATTAAAAGAGATGCAGTTGTTAACGATTGTGCTGATGCACTAAATGCATTCAATTGAGATATACTACTATTCCAACTTGCACTATCTACATTGTATCCTATCTCATCAACCATAGAGTCAATCATATTTACATTGAATGCTCTAAGTATTGCTGGAGTGATTGCTCCTGCGTTATTATTGGGGAAGGAAGAGTTGTTGTCAACCTTCAATGCCTGTTTTGTAATTTCAGCCATGTTATTTTAATTATTTATTAGTCTAATATTATGTCGAAACCATCACTATAACCATCTGAGAAACCACCACCCTTAGTTCTATTAGGAGATTGAGTTTGTCCTATACCTTGGTTCATAAGAAAACCCTTACAACATTTTACATCGTAAGTGTTACTTTCCAAGCAAATACACCCTTGTCTACTATTCTTAGGTGATGATAATCCTTTTGTTGGCCCTATATAGATTCCCGAGTTATTCTCTCTATTGACAGAATACCTCAAATTTCCATTTCTACTATTACTCCATTTACCAGACATTGAATTGTATTTTATTAAAAACACTTATAACCCAAAAAATCGTTATGACCCTTGCTGTTTCTTTAATGCTTCTCTATGTAGTAAGTTCTTTAAGGTAGTTTCGTCTGATTTGTATGCAAGATATAATAAACACTTCTCTAATGCCTGTTCAGTTACCCAATCTATCCTACCATATTGTCCGTCTGCAAGTTCAATAAGCGTTTGGTAATTTCCCCACTTTTTTCCAAAATTGATTTGATGTTGGGTGGCATCCCCTCCACCTTCAAATACTTCAGGGTACCGTTCAACAAGTCCGTTAACAAATTGACAAAAAAAAACAAGGTGCCGAATTGTATATCCATTGGAACTTGTAAAAATAGTTTATCATCTATCTCACCTTTGTATGCTTCAATAGAATACATATCACCTTTCTTATCTGTAATAGGTCTATATAGTATTGACATTATCTTTGGCCAGTTATCATCAATAGTTAATTGTCCAAACTTACTGATATCTACATATGCACCATAAGACATCTGTGATAGGTTAGGTTCAAATCCATACTCCTTGCCATTGATGTTAATTATTTTCTGCAAGGGATATTCAGTATTAGTAATGAATCCTTCCAATGTCATACGAACTGTATTATAATCTTCAATTGAAAGAGACTTAATATACTCTGCATTCAATCCACATAAGTGAGATAACATCAAAGCAGTTTGTGCTTCTTCGTCATCACCATAGTTCTTCATATCTTTTTGTAGAGTTAAATACTTCTTTAAACTTACACCACTCCAATCAGTTGGGATAGTTAATGTTATTTCCTTGACCATATAATAATTTTATTATGTTACTTAATTTTTTGTTCTTTGCTTCTTCATTATTCAACTTTGCTTGCATCATAATCAATTGAGCAGATTTTGTATCTACTTCTTCCTGTAATGACTTTGCATATAGTATCAGTTCTTTAATCTCTTCTTCATTCCATGTCTGCATACTAATATCTTAAATTTCCTATTGTGATTGCATATGTTCCTTTTGCCTGTGCTTTCTGTGACAAACTCATCATGCATCCGTATCTTGCAGCATCTATTGCATGGTCTAAACCTCCTTCAGGTCTATCCGTTACATATCCATGCTTATCAGTTTCATATTGGTATGCATACATCTCATTAATTAAATTCTGTGAGGTTTTAAGTATCTTTATCTTATAGTTCTTCATTACCTGAATACCAAAGTTAATACTATCTTTACCTTTCACTACTGGCTTTGTATTGAATCCACTTCTATATAACTCCTCTATCAAACGGGGTTCACTACTATCACACCATATAGTTTGCATCTTATCTATCTCTAAGTGTCTCAATCTATCTATGATGTCATTCGTAACCATACCCTTTTCATAAATGAGTTCCTCCAAATATAATGTGTCACTATTTTTATAGATTGCCACAAGAGCACAGGGGTCATTAGAATAACCAGCATCAAACCCAAAGCAGAGAAAATCAGCTTCAATAGTATCACATAACTCAAATTCAAATATTCCTTTATCGTTTGCAGCGTATTCACCTTGTCCATATATTTTCCAGTATTTAGGGTTTGTTAATTGTAAATCCTCAATTGCCTTAATCATTTCCTTTGGCAGATAAGGGTTGTCTCTATATGTTGTTGTAAACCTTTCACAATCCTGCATCTTTCTTAACCAACTGAATGGGGATATAGTAGGATTATAAGCTAAAATAATTTTACCTGATGTTCTAATAGATAACTGAAAGAATGACTCTTCATCTATCTCACTTGCTTCATCTATAAAAAGTATATCCGATTTAACTCCTCTTAACTTTTCAGCATCATCAGTTGAAATAAATTGTATTGTGCTATCTTGTAGTTTGTATACTCTATCTGTCACATTCCAATCATCCTCTCTAAACAATTGAAGTGATTTTAATATATCTAAGAAGTCTTTTATGATTGTTCTTTTCAAACTTGGTATAGTCTTTCTTACAATAGTAATCGTTTGTGCATGTTCTATCGCTTGAACTATGCAGTATTGTAGTATAGCAAATGATTTACCGCTACGCGTTCCACCTATGTGGTGTGTAGTTCTTGCAATACTATCCAATAGATTTTCAAATGTAACAGTAGTGTTAATCTCTATGTTCACTATCTTTTCTGTTTATATTAATACTTACTTGCTGTATTCTATGGTCTATCTCACCACTTATCTCCATTGATGATTTCTTTGGTACAATGTATTCTAATAATTTCAGATAAAGCTTTGCCGCTTCTATTGGACTTTCTTTTCTTATTTTATCAAAGTCTTCCATTATATTATCTAATCCTCTATTTGCTAATCTTGCAATAGTTAGTTTAGCCTGTTCAGTACTCCTATTAAGAGAACCAACTTTTCTACCACCTAATTTATTTCCTACTTCAAACTTTGCCATAATTGTTTATTGCCCGTTATTTATTCGGTTTGTATACTATTAAAACACTCATAGTCGGTGTTTGTAGTTAAAGGGATACTTTGGTTGACCACCATACTAATAATCCAATGGCAAGGAGATATGCAAGTAATAGGGTTATTATATCTTTATTCTTATTATACCACTTCATAATCTTTTATTTTATCTTATGTCTATTAAATCGTATCCATATCCTTTTACTAATCTGCCTTCACTATCTAAAATAAAAAGTGCTCCTCCTTTCCAATCTCCTTTATGTACTATTTGCTTATCCTTTATCCAGTTCCAATCAAAGTTAAGATGCACATACTGATAATCTATATTAGTATTCGTAGTAGTCATGATGATTTGGATAATCCTTTTGAATATTATTTCTACTCTTTGATTGTTTAGCTTCTAATGTTTCTTTATCTCGTCTGTCTAAAATCCACTTTAATATTCCATTCTCCTCTATCTCTTTTATTTGTTTATCATAGTGTTGAGTTATGATACTTTTATCACCAGTCTTTTTAAATTCAATCCATGCTTTCCTTAATTCTCTTTGTATTCTATGAAATCTTGCACCTGCTTCATTAGTTCTTGTGTCAAATGGATAGTTCTCTTTCTTTTGGTATTGAGCTCTTTTCTTTTGTTCAACTACCTTTTGCTTTTTGTTTTGACAAGGTTGGCATGTATATACAGGTTTCTTTGCATGGAATGTTTCACCACATTCTTTACATTGTCTTGTTTCACCATTCTTGTGGTCAAACTTTGTATTCCATATTGCCATAACTTATTTATTAAATGGATTATCCAATGTACTCTCTAAATACTTTCTTACCTTCTTAACTGAAAGGAATACAGTACTCTTACTTATCTTTGTATCTCTTGCAACTTCGTCAAGCGTTTTGTCCGACATCCAATATAGTTCAAATATCTTTGCTTGTGGCCACATTCTTGTTACTTTTAATTTAGTCAACTCTTGCATGACTTCTTCATGTGCAGTCTGCAATTCCAAATCTCTATCTATATCATACTCCTCTTCCATTACTTCTTCAGGCATCTCTTCTTTGTATACAACTCTATTCAATTTCTTTGTCTTATTTATCCATCTGCTTTCTAAAAAACGATAACAATAAAACATATTGTATGCAGTACCCCAAAATATCTTTGGATTACATTTCTTATGTAGATACTCATAAAGTTCTTGTACTAAATCTTCACCCTCTTCTTTACTTTTAGTAATCTTTGATGCGTGTTTAATTAACCAATGATTTGAATCCACATATAGATTAGTTAGTCTTTGTTTACATTCATTGTATTGTATACTACCTGAATCTATCATTTACTTATTCTTTATGTAATCATTAAGAAAGTCCACTGCTCTTTTCCAATGTGCTCCACTACTTCCACACATACATGGTTGTGGTTCGTGTTCACCTCTTATATGATTGAATGTATTCCAAATGTAATGTGCTTTATCCTCTGGCAATCTAGTCGTAATTTGTTTTAGAATACCTTTTAGTTCTTCTAATTGTACTTCTGTTAATTCCATTTTACTTAACTCCTTTTAATTTAGGTAATGCAACTGATTTTGCGTCAAGTTGACTTTGTTGTTTAATAGGATTTTGTAGATTTAAGAATGGTTTTAATGCTTGAATGTTAGGATGGTTGCCTGGAAATCCAATCGCCATACTTGCTAAGATTAAAATCATATCGTTTACTGATGTCATCTTTGACCAGTCTACCATATAGATTGAGTTTTCATCTACTAATAATTCTTGTTCCTTTGGTGCTTCTGCGTAACTAATACCCATAATTTATATTTTATTTTGTTTTAAATAATTTTGTAAGTGTTTCATTTCTATCCCATTGATGTATTAACGGATAAGGTTTATTAGTTATAGGATTATATACAACACCATCTCTAATGTCCAATTCTTCATTTAAAGTACCAACCTGCAGACATAAGTCATTTACAATTGTAACCTTATCTTTTATTAAATCGTTGTGAATAAGTAGGTTTAAAGATGATTGGTCGGTATAATGACGAACATCACCTGCTTGAGATACTAACCAGTTCAACATAAGTAATGCTTTTACTCCATGCCATTTACCTGCAATAATACCTACATTACCTATCTCTTTGTTTTTAATCCATTCCCAATAGATGTTACCATACCCTTCATGTATATTTTTTATATTCCATTCTTGTTTATGATATTGCAATCTTTCACTTGCAACAAATACTTCTGTCTTTTCCCACCATCCACTTAATCTATCTCCATAATAATATTTCTCCTCTAAATAGTCAGATGGATTAGTTTGGAATATTACATCTCTAACATCAGTTGTAAATACAAAACGATATCCTGTAATATGTGTTTCTAATATCTGCCACATATCAATTAATCTTTGCATGTGTGGATGTCCATTCAAATTGTTTTCGTAACACTTCCATCCATTGTCATCAAGGAACTTTAAAGTTTCGGATGGGAGATTATAACAAATCATTATCTTGTCTCCTTTAAATCCACATTTGTTTACTGAGTCTACATACTCTTTAATCTTATCAGGAGTGTAATTTGCTACACATCCTATTATTAAATCTTTCCTCATATTATAATTTAATACCATCTGGACATCCAAATAGTTCGTTAAGATAAATCTGTCTTTCCAAACATCCACATGATTG
>Ga0208855_1000239_pt1 | contig 15858 bp, 20 predicted proteins | sample LakMenEpi17May12_FD_150708 | JGI IMG/M metagenome (GOLD analysis project Ga0208855, IMG submission 150708) | Freshwater microbial communities from Lake Mendota, WI - 17MAY2012 deep hole epilimnion (SPAdes) | ecosystem: Environmental > Aquatic > Freshwater > Lentic | place: Lake Mendota, Madison...
GGAGCTTCGGTGGTGGTGGCGGCGGTGGGGGCGGAGGAGGTTTTGGGGGAGGCGGGTTCGGAGGAGGCGGCGCGAGCGGGTTCGCTGGCGGCGGCGGGTTCGGCGGAGGCCCGCCCGCGTGGTATGAGAGCCCGCAGTACCTAGCTCCGTTCCCGAGCCAGTCGCCCTTTGGTGCTGGCCAGATGAGCGCGGCTGATGTCAGCGTCTTGGACGGCCTGTATGGAACTGGCGCCGCAGGTGGGTCGGCGATTGGCCGAGCCACGGGCTCCACGCTTAACGACATCGGTCGGTTTGGCAGCGCTGGCGGCAACGTCATTGGCGGAGCCGGCAATCAGGCTTCTTCGCGAATCGGCGCACTGTCCGACCAGCTCGGCGCTCTGTCTGGGATGTTCGATGCCGGTGGCCGGGGAATCGGTTCCGCCGGGGACACCGCTTACGGCAACATGAACAGCGGCTTGCGGGCCGCAAGCAACATCCCCGGGATGATGAACACCGCGTTCCGCGGCATGGACCGCGACAGCGTCAACGCCTTCGGATCCCTGCAATCCACTGCCAGCCAAGCCGGCTCCTTGCGTGGCATGATGGACAGCGCCTCGGCTGGCATCGGTCGCGACTACTCCGCCTCGCGGGACGGGATCGGCTCCGCGATGAGCCAAGGCTACGGAGCCATCGGCAGCGCCCAGAACGCGATCACTTCGTCGCCCATTGCGCAATACCTCCTGCAGACCGGGCAGGCAGGGCGGGATCAGCTTTCCGGTGCTATGTCCTCCAATGACGCGCTCCTCAGTAACTGGATCAACACCGGGCTTGGTTCCGTGCGAGGAACGCTGAACGACTCTTACGGCCAGCTCAACCGCGGGATGAACCAGTTCTACGGCAACATCCCGCGTGATGGCGCCCGTCTGCTTGGCAATGCACTTGCGTCCGGATCCAGTCAGGTCGGGGCCATTGGATCCCAGCTCCACAATGCCTTCGGCTCTTTCGGCCGGGACAACAGGGCCGGGCTGCGAGACGCCAACAATCAGCTCACCGGCATCATGGGTCAATCTGGCGTGATGTCCCCCGAGCAGCAGCAGCAGATGCGGTGGCGTATGGAAGACGCCCAGAGTGCCCGCAACCAGCAGCGCGCCGGCAACTTCCGGCCGATCTCCGTCAGGCCCAATCGATAGCCTCACATGCTGACCTACGATACCGGCATAGCGAACAACCCGCCGATCACGGCACCCATGCAGCATCAGGCACTGGCGGGGCTTGCCTCTCATGGTGCGGCTCTTCAGTACCCCGGCTCGGCCGGCGATGTGTACCGCGCCCGCGCCATGGCTTCGGGCGTGGACTATGAGCGTGCCGCGGCTGCTGCCAACAACGAGTACCTCGCCAACGCCCAGCGTGCCCAGCAGTCAGCGGCCTTGGCTGGCCTGCAGCAAATGTCGCAGGCCCAGCAGAACGCCAACTCGCTCGCTAACCAGCAGCAGTCCATGCGTCTCAACTACCTCGGGCAGGCGGCGGGCGGCCTGAACGGCCTGCTGGCCAATATCTATTAGGCATGTTCTACAACACCGACACCACCACCTACGCTCCGCAGCTGGTCCCGAATTCGCAGGGCGCGTTCAACAACGCCCTCGCGCAGGCCCAAGCCGCCGCTGATCCGCGGTTCAATATGAAGCCCATGGATCGCAGCGGTGTCTCGCGTGGTCGCGGGACCGCTGGCATCGCTGGCATTCAGGCGGCGCAGAAACTTGCCGAGGGCGTGGCGCAGGCATATCGGGGGCAGGCCGACGACGCCGCCACTGACGCCGCGAACACTCTGCAGTATCAGTCCAACCAAGAGAACTTCGGGCAGGGTGTCTCCAACATCGCAATGCAGAACGACTACGCGAACGCGCTGGCGGCACTGCAGCGGAACCAGAACATCATGCAGTTCCAAGGCAATGCTCTCGGGGGCCTGCTTGGCAACGCGGGGAACCTCGGAAACTCCTTCGGGAAATACAATGGCACGTATCGATTTTGAGCTGGACGAAATGCTTGACGGCTTCACCCGCGATGGGATGAAGAAGTTTGTGAAGCGCCTCCTCAGTGCCAGTGAGGCCGAGGAGAAGAAGCTGCTCTCGCAGCTCAACAAGCCCGAGAAGAACGACCTCGCCGATCTGGACGAGGAGATGCACGGCAAGCCCAACGCGCCCGAAGTGACCGAAGACGACATGCCGCGTGAGGGCTTGGCCGACGTCCCGAAGAAGGGGAAGAAGAATGGCTAGTGCCGAAAAATATGGGGACTTCATTCGCCAGCTTACGCGACCGGCAAGCGGAGCCAACCCGGCCATCCCCGGGCAGGTCTTAAAGCTGGTTGGCGCAAACATGGATAGCCTGACTCGCATCGACCCCGATCTGGCGGCGCGTATCGCAAGCGGCGATAACGAGGCGATCTTCGACGCCTATCGGATGATCGTCAGCAAGGGCGAGGCCATGACGCGGCGGGGCGGCCCCAGTGCTGCGGCTGTCATGGAGCCTGAGTACGCTGACGTTCTTGGCATGGAGGCACGGCCCGCTCGCCAGATGGAACTCCCCATGGGCGATGACACTCGCGACATGATTCCGTTTGGCGTTCGCGGTGGTGGTGTCCCTGTCGGTGGCGTGCGTGGCCCAGGCTCGGCGGTCGGCGGAGTTGGAGGCCCTGGCGTTCGTCGGGGCGGCATGATCCCAAGCGGCGGTGGCCCTCTTGCCATGGCTGAGTCGCGCGGGCTGTCTGCCGGCGGCGAGCGCGGACTGTCGGTTCCCCCCGGCGCTTCTGAAGGCTGGCGGCAGCTGGCCGGTCAGGAGCGTGGCCTTGGTGCGTTTGACGACGGCATCATCGACGCCGAGTTCACCGTCCAGCCCAAGCTCGGTGGTGGTGGACGGGCTGGCATCCCCGGCCCCCCCGGTCGTCAGAGTCGCAGCTGGATGTATCCCGCCATGGGGGCCGCGGCTCTTGGCGGCGCTGCGGCGATGGCTGCACGGAACCTTGGGGACAGTGAGATCGACGTCCTCGGCGAGGATGGGGAGTCTACTGCCGACTTGGCTGACGAGTCTCGCCCTGTCCCGTCCGTGGGGACCGCCGAGGACGATTTCATCGACTACGCCGCCATGGCTCGCGAGCGTATCCAGCAGGCCAACGAGATCCAACTGCGTGAAGACCGGATCACTCCGGAGTCCGCGGCGCTGTCTCGCGAGGCGGATGCCCTGTACCTGAAGGCCGCCCAGGCCCGGCGTACTGGTGGTCAGCCGGGCATAATGCCGGTGGTTCAGCAGAACCGTCAGACCAGTGCCATCCGCGCACAGGCGAGTGCCATGGCCGATGCCAACCGCGGCAGCGACTATCGCAGTCGGGCTCGGGCTTTGATGGCGCAGCTCAACATGATGTCCAGCGAAGGCACGGTCACCGCAGCGGAGCGTCAGCGAATCATCGCTGAGATCAATCGCCTGCACGCGCTGGCTGATCAGGAACAGAACTCCCGCATGGCGGGTTGAGAGGAGCATATGGCTAATCCAGCACGCGCGGTTCCTGGCGGTGGCATGATCCCAAGCGGCGGCGGTGTCGATTCGCTGCGCGCGTTTGTGCAATCTCCGGATTTCCAGAACCTGCCAACAGCTGTCCAACAGCAGATTCTTGACAGACTCGGTCCTGCGGCTACGGGGCTTATCCCGTCTCCAGGCGGCGGAATGATCCCGCCTCCTCCGCGCGAGCCGCCCGTCATCCGTATTCCTGGTGGCGAGCCGGATGTTCCGCCCGGCGGTCGCTTGCCTCCGCCCGATGCTCCCGCTCGCCTGCCGGGGCCAGAGCCTGACGCACCGCCACCGAAGCGCCGTGGGCCGTGGGAAGCCTTGGGCCTGCTTGGCCTCGGCGGGCTGGCTGCGTTCTGGCCTGGGGATGACCCGAACCTTGACGCTGCTGCCACGCCAATTGCCATGGAACCGGGCGTTGGCGGTGCGGCCGGCGCCTTGAGCGCAAGGTCGGAACCGGGCCAGAACCCTAACGCCCCTTTGATCTCTCCCCGGCACCGGGCTCGGATCAACCACTGGGCCAAGATGACTGGCTTGGCGCCCACGCAGGTCGCCGGGATGTTCTCGCAGAACCCCGATCAAGCGCTGGCCCAACTCAATCTGATGTCTATGGATCGCTCGCATAGCCGACAGACCGAGGCCGCGGATCGGTGGCGTGCCACGGCCATGCTTGCCGGCGGAAGCCATAACATCAACTCTGGCAACCGCGGCGCCTACAACATGCTCAATGAGCTGGAAGGCGAAGACCGCGACCGGGCCCTGATGTACATGTCCCCTGCCGGCCCGATGGCGGCGGCCGTGGATGCTCGCAACGCCGAGGCTGCTGGCGTGATGGCATCCAGTGCCGTGCAGGCCATGCTGCGGAATGTTCCCGACCCGGCCAAGCAGAAGCTCGCTGACGCGCAGATCGCTGCCGCCGAACTTGAGCTGCCGACAGAAGAGCGTGCCCTCAAGTACCGCGATGCTCCAGAGATTCACCCGTCCGAGCTGGCAGCAGTCGATAGCTACGTGAAAACCAACTACTCCTCTAGTGGGTGGTGGGGCAACACCACTGCCTTTACGCTTGACGAGCAGCAGCGCACCATGGACTACCTTGTGAACGTCCGCGGCTATGATGCCGGGAAGGCGCAGCGGATCGTTGACGAAATCGCCCGCCGCAGAGCTGCCAGCGCTTGGTCCGGCAGCAACCCGATGAGGGAGTGATGTCGCAGTCCCCGCTGTTCGACATCTTCGATCCGGACGAGCGTGTCAGGCAGCTTGCCGACCTCGGGTTGCTGGAGGACGAAGAGCCGTTCGCGATTCGCAAACGGCGACCTCGCATCTCCGACCTCATGCCCGAGGACGAGCAGGGCGGGATGCTGGAGACGCTTGCCAAGGCCGGATCATCTAGTCTGGCGACTGCCGGGTACATTCTAGATACCCCGGGCGCCTTGGTTCGCGGCATCCTCGCTGGCAAGCCGCTGAGTTTCTTGGGCTCGTCCGACGACCGGGTGACCGGACGAGAGCTGCTTCGTCAGTACAACCTCGTCGGCGAGGACGACAATTGGAGCAACTTCACGGGCGGCTTGGCGGCGGAGGTGCTTCTTGACCCGCTGACCTACGGCACGCTCGGCGTCAGCGCCCTGTTCGGTCAAGGGGCTAAGACGGCTGCGGGCAAGGCGGCCCAGGCGTCGGGCCTGCTGCGGAACGTCGCCCTGGATGCCGCCGACACCAAGGGCATCAGCGGTGTCCGCGAGTACATGCGGCGCACCACGCCTCGCGAGCAGCTCGGCAAGATCAACGACTTGGCCGCTCGGGCCGAGGCCGAGAAGACACTGAAGTCGCAGTTCAAGCGATTCGGTGTCGGTGACGATGCCCTAGACGAGACGATGGCGACGTTCGGGGACTTCCGTATCCCCGGGACGAACCTCGGATTCAACTACGACCTCCCGTTCGGCGGCGGCGATGCGGTTGCGAAAATCGGTGACGCCCTCGGCAATGCCACCCGCACCACGCCGATCATCGGCCACGCCGCTACGTGGCTGTCCTCGGCCTTCGACAACCGGGCGGGCGAGTACTGGTCGCGTGACTTGGAGACGACCAACAAGATTCAGAGCGCCGCGCGGCGAGCCTTTCGCAACGCGGACGACGAGCTGTTTGCCGACCGGCTCCGACTGTCGAAACTGCAGCGTGAGGCACTGGAGGCGTCGGCTCCGGAGTTCTTCCCGACGTCCGCGGGATCCCTTGCCGGGCAAGCCATCCCAGAGGAACTTCGCTCGTTCGGCAGTCAGCGCCTGCGGCAGGCCATGGCCGACTGGGCCGAGGGTGGTGGAGTTCGCCCGGCTGCACAGCAGGGCCCTTCGCTGCCGTCAGGGTTGTTTTACTCATCGTCGCGAGGCAGCGGCGATGCCATGGCCGACTGGGTGATGGAGAACATCCCCGAGTTCCGCAACGTGCGGGACGAGTTTGCGGGGATGGGCAGCTACTTCAACGCCGTTGCAGATTCTGCCGGGCTTCCCACCACGCGATGGTCCAGCCAGCAGGGGACGGGATGGTTCCCAAGGCAGCTGCATTTCTTCCGCAAGAACGCTCCGCCAGAAGGGATCAAGAAGAACTCTCCCAAGGCATGGGGCCGAGACGAGCGGCTGTTCGGTGTGCGGGATAACTTCGGTCGTCCGCGGCAGGCGTACACCGACATCCCGGGCGGGATGCGGACCTTCCGCCAGTTGACGGGCAACATCGACCCCAGGCTGGATTCGGTCCAACTCCAGAAAGACTTGCTCGGGGTAAGCGACGATCAGGTCCGTGGCATTCTTGACACCGCCTTCGCCAGCATTGGGGTCAATGGTCCGTACCAGCCATGGATCGATGACGTCACCAACTCGGCTGCATTCCAAGCTGCTGATCCGGCCGGGCAAGCCAAGATGCTGGCCGACGTCAACCAGCAGATCGACGGCTACTACAAGCAGATTGCCGACCTTCTTCGCTCGGCCGATACGCAGTTCGCCGCCAATAACCGTGGCATCTTCGACTCGGACCCGTGGTCGAACATGGTTCGCTATCGGGCTGGCCAAGCGACGAACAAGGCCAATGCCGACGAACTGTTCCGCCAACTGACGCAAGAAGCCGCGAACACCCCGGCCGACTTTGTGACGGGCGGAACGAGCATCCCGCTGGCCGAGGCCGCCAAGACGCTCGGGTTTGATCCCAATGCATTCCGCCGTCGATGGCAGTCCTCCATGTCAGCGGACGTCACCAACTTCTCGGTGGACGAGAAGGCAGTGGAGGCCCTGAAGACGCTGTCGCCTAAGACCCGGCTGGCCATGCCTGAGCGTGGGTTGATGGGTGCCGTCGATCAGTTCACCTCGGCCTTTAAGGTTGGGGCCTTGGCAAGCCCGAGCTTCCACACGCGGAACGCCTACAGCGGTGCGATCAATGCCGCCACGCACGGGGCGTTTAACTTCTTCGACATGCTCGCTGCGGGCAGTGCAAGTCGGGGTGACTACCGGGCCATCGCCAAGCGACTGAGAAACGCCCCGGGCTTTGAGAACCTGACCGACGAAGAGCGCATCGCGAAGTACCTAGACTTCACCGGCGCCACCCAAGTGACCGGCGGCAATGTCTTGGACGACATCACCGGCGCTCCCGAGTCCACCATGTCTGGCATGTTCTTGGGTGCGGACAAGGACACCATCGCACAGCGTGTTGGGCGGGCGGCCTACCAGCCGGGGAGGTCATGGCGGCAGTTTGCCAACGACATGACCAGCATGCGGGGCGTCGGATTCACGCAGAACCCCATGCGTGAGAACACCAACCCGCTCTTGGTGCTGAACGACGCCGTGGGCCAGCGGGTGGAAGATGCGCTCCGCGGAGGCGTGTTCCTGAACCAGCTACGCAAGGGTGTCGATCCGCGCCGAGCAGCAGACATCTCGTTCCTGTCGAACGTCGATTACCGACCGTCGTCTTTCACCGGGTTTGAGCGTGGCCTGAAAAGGGTTCTGCCGTTCTACAGTTTCCAGAAGGGCATCCTGCCTAGCATTGCCACCAACCTTGTGGAGCGGCCGGGGGGACTGCAGAGCCAGTTGATCCGTGCCGTGACGCGGGGCACCGAGCCGTCCGCGGACTCGTTCGTCCCCGAGTACTTGCGGCAGTCCGCAGCCATCCCGCTGCCGGCCGATCTGCCTGGGCTCCTCGGAGGATCTGGCAACGAGGAACTCAAGCGATACCTGACCAACGTGGACCTGCCGTGGGAGAGTACGCTCCAGCTCTTCTCGCCTGGGGTTGGTGCGTCTTCCTCGGCCCGGCTGGCAGATTCCATTCGGAAGACGGGCAGCAACATCCTCGGGATGACCAACCCGCTGATCAAGGCTCCCATTGAGTACATCACCAACCGCCAGCTCTACAGCGGGCGTGAACTGAGCGACCTGTACTCTGTCCTAGAACAAGACCTCGGGCCCATGGGACGGCCGCTGGAGCAGGCCATCGTCAACTTCGTCCCGTTCGGCTCACGTGGGCTTGGTCTGTACCGGCAAGCTACGGACGACCGGCTCACCACGGGCGAGGCCATGCAGAAGGCGGCCTTCAATCTCTTGGCTGGTGCGAAACTGACGGACGTCGATCAGGATCGGGCCAAGCGGCTCGCGGCTAGGGACATGCTCAACAGCATCCTTGAGACGACGCCCGGGGTGCGGACCTACGAAAACCTCGCCGTGCCAGAAGATGTCTTGGCCAACATGCCCGACGAGCAGAAGCGGCTATACCTTCTCTACAAGATCATCCAGTCCGAAGCGGCACAGCGGGCTCGCGAGCGGAAGAAGCAGAACCGGCTGGAGGAACTGGCTGGCCTCTGAGCATCGTCTCGGGGATGGGCGGCGCTGTCGGCCCATGCTCCGTCAGCTCCGCCAGCAAAAGCCTGTCGATGTACCGCTTCTTCATGCCGGGATCCCTGTGTCCTAAGTGTCTAGTGGCATCTTTCCCGGCGGCTTCACAGTAGGTTGCCCCTGCTCTTCTGAGCCATCTCGTCGTCCCGCCTTGACCGGCTTGCTTGACGAGCCGCCGCATCGCGTGTAAAATCCGGTCCTTGTTCGTCAGCGATCCGAAGACTTTCGGGCCGCGACGAGGGAGGGACTCAATCGCCAGAATGGCGGAGTCGTCAAGCCACGCGACATGCGGCTCTGACGTCTTGAGCTGACTAAGGAGAAGTCGGTGACCACGGATTTGGTCGTATCTGATCGCGAGCAAGTCGCCTGTTCGCAAGCCTGTGCTGTAGGCAGTGAGAATCCACGCCGGCAGCAGCAGCCTGTACGGACACGTGAGCGTGCCGCCGGGCATGGCCTTGGCTGTGCTGACCCAGTGAGCGATCTGCCTATGGTCCAAGGCAATTGGGCATGGGGCCGGGGTCTTGACTCTCCTGAGCGGCCGAACTATATCTTTGTCCACGTGACCCTGCTCTGCGGCGAACCGCATGAGCGTCCGCAGCATGCGTCTGTGGTTGGCCACGGTGGAGGGCGAGAGATGCTCCAGGGCGCTGTCCAAGTAGTTGTCGATGTTGTCGGGCGTCAAGTCGGACGCCTGCCATGGCAGACGCTTGGTCAGAACCAAGAGCTGCTCCAGGTAGCCGGGGCTCCCGCCAACCCTACGCCAGTAGGCACGTGCGAACTCGGTAATGCTCATACTGAGTACTCCCAACGGGCGGGAGAGTACAGCCAGGAGGATGCCCTTTGCACCCCCCTGAAAAACCGCTATAACCGCACCAACGGGCAACTAGCTCAGTTGTATAGCTGGGTTCTTTGTCTGGCCTCTTTCTATCGCCAGCCCATTATTCGCGGGCTGTGGCTGACGCTGCTGTGCGTCTGCATTTTCTTGCACCGAATTGAGTCCGCGCTTGGGCTATTGGCCCTTGGACAGCTGGCGGAAGCGATCAAGGAGTTCCGGTCGGGCAGGAGGCCCTAACGGATTGTCTTCGCCCCACGGATGGGGCTTTTTCCAAGGAGGTGAGTGGATGAGCAGCATCAATGAATTGCCGACCAAGGTGGTGGGCATGAGCAACTCGGCCTACCACGGCGAGAAGGGGTTTGACTCCCGGTCGTTCCTGCACACGGTCGCCAAGCACGGCGGCGAGGTTCAGCTGTGGATCGACATGGGGAATGTTTACTGGTCCGGAAACAATGCCACCAGCGTTGGCTCGTCGTTCGACGCCATCGTCACCGGGGTTTTGTCCGGACAGAAGCTGGACGACCTGATCAACATCCCGCCCGCAGACATCTTGGGTGCCAACGGATCCCGTAGCACCAAGGCGTACAAGGAGTGGGCGACTTCTCAGACGGGGATCATCTGCACGGAAGATCAGGCTTCGCAGTTCAAGCACATGCTCAACGGCATGTACGAAAACGACGCGGCCTACGACCTGATGCAGAAGACCGTGGAGACGCAGGTCAGCGTCTTCTTTGAGATCGGTGGTCACAAGCTCAAGACCCGGCCCGATGCCTGCTGCAAGGACAGGTGGTGGGATCTCAAGACCACCTCCCATTCTTGGGATCGCATCTACCGCAGCGTCATCGACTACGGGTACGCCGAGCAGGAGTGGCTGTACGTGGAGTCGGCCAAGGCGGTGGGCTATCCGCACCACCGGATGCCGTTCGTCTTCGTCCAGACGGCGCCGCCGTACGGGTGCAGGGTGTTTTACCTGCCAGAGGAAATGGTTGAGCAGGCTGGCCAGCGGATGCTCAACGTCATGGAGGAGGTCCGGCTTCGGAGGTCAACCGGACATTACATGCCCGCCGACAGCAACGAGATCGTTGAGCTGGCCGTGCCGGCGTGGGCAACCCGTGGAGAGGAGTACGTGAACGTATGAACGACAACAACGCGATTCTTGGGCCTAGCAGCAGCCCCGAGACGAATGCCATCACCGAGGCCCTGGCGAAGGCGCAGGCCGAGTATCCGATTGTGGCTTACGACAGCAACAACCCGCACTTCAAGAGCAAGTTCGCCAGCTACGCCCAGTGCTGCGACTCGCTCCGCGGGCCGCTGACGAAGCATGGGCTGGCCCTTCCTGACTTCAGGCCGGGGCTGGTGGGCGGTCAGTGGATCGTCGTCGGAACGCTGCGTCACAAGGGTGGCCAGTGGATCTCTGGAGTGGCACCGCTGCTGATGCCCAAGGGCGACATGCAGGCGTTTGGGGCTGCGATGACCTACGCCAAGCGGACCCTGCTCATGGCATTGGTCGGCGGGTTTAGTGGAGAGGCTGACGACGACGGACACAGCGTGAGCGAGCAGCCTGCCCCCAGGCCGGAAGCCCGGGTCGGCACGGCTACTGCGAAGCATCTTGCCTACCAGCAGGATGCGATCAGTGCGGTCGCCAAGGCCGACAGTCGGGAGCATGCCCAGAAGGCACTGGATACGGTTCGTCTGCGAGCGAGAGAAAAGGCCATCCCGGTGGAGGTGTTCCATCGGGTGGAGGCCGAGTTCAAGAAGGTCTGGGACAAGGAGGAGGTCCAAGCATGAGTGGTTACCAGCGGTTCATCTGTGTCGGCAATCTCACCAAGGATGTTGAGTCCCGCATGGTGGGAGAGTCGGAGCTGGCGAAGTTCTCTGTCGCCGTCAATGGCTACAAGGACTCCGTGGAGTTCTTCGATTGCGAGTACTGGAAGCCCGGCCGGGTGACGGAGTTCCTGATCCGCGGCACCCCGGTGCTGGTGGAAGGCGAGATCCAAACGCAGCAGTGGGAGAAGGACGGCGAGCGGAAGAGCCGCAAGGTCGTCCGCGTTCTCCGATTGCAGCTTCTCGGACAGAAGAAGAAGGAGTCGGCGGAGGAGGAGGAGTTCGCCACCGACTTCCGTTGAGCAAGTGCGCGCCGCCCCGGGGTCGGGAACTCTCCGCCCGGCCCCGGGGTCTTTAACACACCATGAAACTACGCGACTACCAAGAACAGTTGGTCACCGACAACCTGAATGCGATGCATTCTGGTGTGAAGGCCACGCTCAACCACCTCTTCACCGGGGCTGGGAAGACCGTGTGCTTCGTCACCATGGCCGACCGCATCAAGGGACGGACATTGATTCTGTGCCACCTCCGCGAGCTGGTCTGGCAGACCGTCTCCAAGGTGCGGGAGATATGCGACCTGGACCCGGGCGTGGAGATGGCGAGCTATGTCAGCGACGAGGACGACATGTGGCCTTCCAAGATCGTCGTCGCGAGCAAGCCCACGCTGCTTTCCAAGCGCGGCGGGGAGCATAGATACAAGCGATTCAAGGACATGCAGTTGGTGATTGTTGACGAGGCACACCTGATGTGCAGCCCTGCAGTGGTGGAGATGCTGCGGTGGTTTCAGGACAGCGGCGCCATGGTCGCCGGATTCACGGCCACGCCGTTCCGGATGGACGGCAAGCCCATGCTACGGAGAGAGCAATGCAGTTCTACGAACAACTCATCGGAGGCTACGACCTGCACTGGGCCATCGCCCACGGATGGGCCGTTCCGCCTGTGTGCCGGCTCGCCCGAGTAGACAGCCTGGATCTCAGCCAAGTGAAGGTGGTTGGTGGGGACTTCGCTCAACAGGCCCTCCAGGCGGAGCTGAACAAGGAAGCCAACCTGCAGAGGCTGTGCATGATCACCGCCGAGGAAATGCAGGGGCCGACCGTCCTGTTCTGCGGCTCGGTGTTCGCCATGCATGGTGCGTGCCACTACTTGAACAACAACTACGGCATCCCGGCTGTTGAAGTATGGGGCGACCAAGACGACGACGAGCGTGCCGAGGCCCTGCGGAAGTTCAAGACGGGCGAGGCCAAGGTGCTTTGCAACTGCGTGGTGGTTGCCGTTGGATTCGACTACCCACCCACGGAAACACTCATCCTCGGCAGGCCAACCCGATCACGGTCGTTCTGGCTGCAGTGCGTCGGCCGAGCGACCAGACCCTTGGCGGGCGTGGTGGACTTCGACGGCAGCACCGTGGAGTCACGCATTGCAGCGATTGCCGCCAGCACCAAGAGCCGCTTCAAGCTAGTGGATTGCACCAGCGGATCCTTGGACCAGTCCATCTTCACCAGCGTGGACATGTTCTGCGACGGCGACAAGGCCGTGAAGGAGGCTGTCCGCAAGGCCGCTTCCGAGGCTCCGCTGACACCGGAGGAGATGGCCGAGCTGGCGGCGAAGGAGGCTGCGAAGGTCGCCGCTGCCCAGCAGATCGAAGCCATGCGAAGGAACACCGCCGGCCGGGGAGAAGGCCGGGTGAGCGGCCAAGAGATCGACCTGAGCGAACGCGCCGTGCGTTCGGTCGGCACCTACAAGAACCCACTCCGCGGCAAGTACGGCGGCATGAAGCTCGGGGCCCTGCCCTCTGGCTATCTGCACTGGGCGGCCGGCTCAACCAAGGGGTGGGTGCAGACCCTGTTCCGAAAGGAGATTGCTCGCCGTGACCACAAGCAGCAAACGGCCCGACTGTCTGGTTGATGTTGAGGAAGTGATCAGCGTGTTCGATGTCGAACACGTGTTCCCGCAGACGTTCATCAAGGAGGAGAAGCGAGATGGCTGGTGGACTCGGATGCGTCGATGGATTGCGTCATGCTTTGGGTATGGCAAAGGAGCTGCACAGGAGGTGCGTGGTGAACCGGGAGACGCCGAGCCGGGTGGCCGAGAAGATCGGGCTTGAGCCTGCCCAGGTCGTCGGCGTCGTCCGGATCCTGCGGGCCTGCGAGTCCATCCCGAGCGACGAACGGCTGGCGGTGGTGGCGATGCTGGACCCCGGCCTGGACGACGAGGACATCGGGGAAATCTTCGGGCGGTCCACGCGGTGGGCCTCGGTTGTTAGGTCACAGGCCGACGAGATCCGCCAGGAGGAATACATCCCGAGCCAGCTGGAGTGGCTGGATGACGGCCTGCAGCCGGACTACCCGAGCCCTTCGGAGATTGCCAGCGCTGTACTGGATCTGCATGCGTCTGGTCGGTTCGCAGGTGTCCGGATGCCGAGGGTTGAGGTTGCCGCACTGTCATGGAGTAGACATGCGTTTGTTCCGTACATCCCTGGCTGATGGCCATGCAGCCGAGCGCCGCTGGGTGGACGACCTGCGAAGCCAGGGTCGCTCAGTGGCTCACGGAAAGAAGCTGGTCATCGGTAGGCACAACAAGCTCACCGACCACGTGGAGTCGCCTGACGCCGTGGCCCTGATGAGCGTGGAGATCAAGGAGAGGTCGCTGACGTTCTCGTCACCGAAAGATTACCCATATGACACCGTGTTCGTTGACGACATGCGAGGACTTGCGAGAGAGCGCATTGGGCACATCGCCTACGTGTACATCTCCAAGCCCACAGGCTGCTGGGTGTGGCTCACCACCCTTGACCGAGATGACTCTTGGACCGAGCAAGTCGTCTTTGATCGCGGCCGAGGGCATGACGTCCCTACCCTCGTCTGCCCCAAGCGATTCTTGCGACCAGCCGAGCAGCTTACTTATCTGCTGTACCCGCACCACTGTCTTGACCTTGTCGATGGCGACACCGACATGTTCCTCCACGGAGGAGGAGAGACTGAGGAACGCGAATTCTATTCTCGCGGCACGCATAAGGATTTTAGAGGTGGAAGTAAACAGGCTGAAAGAAAGGCTTATTAGCGTATGGGGGAGTTGCTAACAATCATCGACATCATGCCGGACCTGTACTTCTATGGTGTTCTTGCCGTCCTTTTGCTGCTCGTTAACCTTTGGAGTCCGCCATGCGCGCCGCGCTAAACTTCACACTGCCTGACGATGACTATGAGTTCCACGCTGCACTGTCCGGCCAGCAGGCGTTGCGGGCCTTGTCAGACATCAACCACAAGTGCCGCAGCCTCATTAGGCATGGGGACGCCGACAGCGAAGTAATGGACCTCGCAGAGACGATCCGCAACATGATCCCTGCCGGCCTGCTGGAGTGTGATCTGTGACCGACATCGTCCAACAGCTGCGCGACCGGGCGTACTCCAGCAAGGCAGTTGACACGCTTTGCGAGCGGGCCGCGGACGAGATCGCCCGCCTGCGGCTCACCGACGAGGAGCGAGCGGCGATCTCCAGGGTGTACGATTTGCTGTGCGACCGCTCCCGCGAACTGCAAAGCGCCACGCGGCTTGACGAGGCTCGCCCGCTGATTCAGTGGGCGAAGACACTGCAAGGTCTGTGGGAGCGGCTTTCCGGTTCGGCGGCGATTTCCGGAGCCGGAAAATCGGCGCCAGCAGCGAACACACCGCCCACGCTCACCGACGCGGAGCGGTTCGTCTTGCGAGAGATGCGAGACATCTATGCCGACGAGGACGTTGTGACACGCATCAACCGATGGCTGGAGGACGAGGACGCTGCCGACGCAGACGAGACGCTGCATGATGCACGCGACGAGATCGTAGCCCTTCGGGCGTTGCTGAAGCGTCAGAGCGAGGCGGCGCATCAAGCGGTCACAATGATGGGCCGGTACGCCGAGCAAACCGGCTTTCTGCTTGGCGGATTGGAGATGACGGCGGCTGGACACACAACGGCAGGCAAGGTGCTAGAGGAGCTCAAGGCGAAGTATCGGGACTGAGAACGGCTGCATTGAGCAGCCCGAGAAAGGACGTTGATATGACACAGGACGATGCCGGGTCTGCTCCAATGCTTGGTTCTCAGCCGGTGGCGTGGGCGGTGACTGCCGGCCCGCCGGGCGATCTGTCGGTCTATGAGGCATTCGCGGACCACCAGAAGGACGAGGCCATGAGTCTCGCAAGAGAGTGCCTTTTTGGCGAAACCAACCGACCACTGCCGCTCGCACCGTTGTATTTTGCCCCCACGCTCACCGACGAGGAGCGGCACGCCATCGCGGTCGTCCGCAACTGCGCCATGACGCGAGCCGAGCGGTTTTTGACGCAGAGCGATGCGGAGAGGGAAGCGACGCTGGTGCTGTGGAGATTGAGGGAACGACTAGGCTGAGAACGACACGGATCAGGAGCGGCGAACTATGAACACTGACAACACGCAGGGCGGTGCCGAGCCGTCTCCTGCATCCGCTGGTTATGCGGTTGAGTGGGAGCCGAATGTTGGCGATTCGGTTCGCGTCAAAGACCCGAACCAGTTTGTGTCGCCGCTGGACAAACAATTGAAGGACAGGGACGGGGTTGTTGTTCGCGTCTGGACGCCTTTGGGGCCTCGCCGCCGCCGCGCTACGGTTCGCTTCGGAAAGCGGAACGGACGCGGCAAGGAGTTTCAACTTTCTGTGTGGGTGATTGACTTGATGCCTTGGCCCAAGAAGGACGCATAACGCCAGCGATCAGCGGCCCGCGACCGCTGACGAAACTACAACCAGACGGCGGCATCGCGGGTCCGCTGCATCGCGTGGTTCTCTGGGAATCAGAG
>Ga0208855_1000243_pt1 | contig 15681 bp, 14 predicted proteins | sample LakMenEpi17May12_FD_150708 | JGI IMG/M metagenome (GOLD analysis project Ga0208855, IMG submission 150708) | Freshwater microbial communities from Lake Mendota, WI - 17MAY2012 deep hole epilimnion (SPAdes) | ecosystem: Environmental > Aquatic > Freshwater > Lentic | place: Lake Mendota, Madison...
AGCTTTATAAAATAAAGGCTGTTTCAGAATTCTAAGATAATAAAAACTTCCATCAAAGCAAATCTACCTTAGTCACATTATTTTAATTATGATTTGATTACCCTGCCATCTTCCATTTCAATAATTCGATGGGTTCTTTCTGCAAAATCATTATCGTGCGTTACTATTAATAAGCTTTGTTTATGGTCTTTAGCTAAATTCTCAAAAATCTCAAATACAATTTCACTATTCTTTTTATCTAAATTACCGGTTGGCTCATCGCCCATTATAATAAGCGGGTCATTAATTAAGGCTCTTGCAATGGCCACCCGTTGTTTTTGTCCGCCGGATAATTGATTTGCTTTTTTAAGCGCCTCCTTTTCAATGCCTAAAATCTTTAATTTTTCATAAGCGCGTTCCTTTACTTCGGCATTCGAAAATTTGCCAAGCTTTAAACCGGGCAACATCACGTTATCAAGCACGCTAAACTCGTTCAATAAATAATGAAACTGAAATACGAATCCAATTTTTTCGTTTCGGATTTTTGCCAAATTTGCTTCCGAAAAACCTTTGGTGCTTACCCCATCAATTAATAAATCACCTGTGAAATCCGTATCCATGGTTGAAAGAACATAAAGTAAAGTAGATTTACCACAACCGGATTTACCAATTACTGAAACAAATTCACCTTTATACAGATCAAAGCTAACATCCTTTAATACCTGAACACTGACCGGATCTTGAAAGTACTTGGAAATGGCGATGGCTTCTAAAATTTTATCGTGCATGTTACTTTCCTCTAATGATAACCACCGGGTCTATCCTACTTGCTTTCCGTGAAGGAAAATACCCGGCTAAATACGTTGTGATGACAGAAAAAATAGCACCAATTAAATAAAATTTAAAACTATAATTGATTGGATAAGTTTTAATTGTTGGCAGCGCCATTGTGTTAAATGGAATTTGGTCAATTAAAGCCGATAAACCATACCCAAATAGTAAACCAAGCAAACCGCCAACTAAACCAATAGATAAAGCGATGGTGATAAATACATATCTCACATCACGCCCTGAAAACCCTGTAGCCTTCATAATCGCAATCGAATCCATCTTCTCGTAAATCATCATATTTAAAATGTTATAAATGCCAAACCCCGCTACTATCAGGAGGGTAATCCCTACAGCATATGAAATAATGGTTCTAACAGAACTTCCGGTTTCGAATTGAGAATTAGCTGTTTGGATATCAATGGCATCCAACTCAAAACGTTTTGCATACTCCTTTGCAAGTGCAGGTGCCAATAAGATGTTTTTTAACTTTACTTGTAAATCAGTAATGTAATCATTGGAAGCACCTATTAACTTTTGAGTTGTGCTAACCGAGGCATAGCTTTGTACCTTGTCTAAATCCAATAAGCCAGATTGAAAAAAGCCAACCACTTTTAATGAAAATTGTTCGCCGTTAGGTGTGGTTATACTAATTACGTCGCCAACCGTGACCAACATTTTTTCTGCTACACCCTTACCTAGTATAATGCTATTCGGAACATTTTTTAAATCAAGTTCTTTGCCTTCCACCACATAATCACTAAATGAAAATAACTCACTTTCTTTTACAACATCCAATCCATTGATGACACCCGATAAATTGGTATTGCCAATGTTATAAAAAATTGGGGTAGTGATGCGTGGTGAAATCCCTAAAACCCTTGGATCTCTTGACAGCTCGGTGCTTATGGAGGCTACATTATATAGTTCTGTTTTACTTGCCTTCGGTTTAACAGAATGTATAAAATGATAACTTTTCAACTTTAATTTATCTACCGGTTGAGTTAAAGCCGGTTTTAATTCATTGTATAATCTAACATGGGGTGTTCTGTTAACCACTAATCCATCCAACAAATCGTTTAAACCCGTCATAAAACTTAAAAGTGCAATAAACATCATAATGCTAAACGTAACGCCTATAGCAGCTACAGATGTTTGCTTAACTCTGGCTAACAACAAAGCTTTTGATAGTTTAAAAATTAATTGATACTTCATTCTTCAGGCATTAGTAGTTCATCCGTTATTGCAACACCTTTTAATATTTCTGTGCAACGATAATCTTTCAGTCCGGTAATTACCTTTACGCTCTCGCCATTTGATAAAAGAAGCGTTGAATCGTTTACAAAATAACGATTAGGCACAATTAAAACGTTGTCCTTTTTTTGGATAATAATGTTGGCTTCAAATGTAAGGTTCGGGTATAGTTTCTCCGGCGGATCACTAAATTTAGCCTCAATGGTAAATGACTTTGTTTTTTCGTTCATTAAAGGATTTATTTTGGAAACAGACGCCATAAACACTTTACCTTTATAACTGTCCATGGTTACCAAAACATCCTGACCGATTTTAATTTTTAAGATATCATATTCATCAATTCGCATTTGTAAGCGAAATTGTTTAGCGTCGCCCAAAATAGCTAATGGTGTTTGCACCCCAACCCACTCCCCGACTGATTTATAAAGTGCATACACTCTGCCATTAACTTCACTTTTAATGGTAAAATCGCTTTCAAGTTGATCAGATATTTTTAAATTGTTCTTGGATTGATTCGAATTAAACTCAAGTTGTTTAAGCAAATCGCGCTGACGAATAAGTGCCGAGAAATAATTACTTTTCGAAGCTGCATAAGCTACTTCCTTTTGCTCCAACTCAACCTTTGTTCCGATTTTTTGTTCCCAAAGCGCTTTTTGACGAAAAAACAAACTCGAATCAAAGAGTAGTTTGTTCTTTGCCAGTTCAACGGTTAACTGCGCATCTAATTTCTTTCCTTCATTCTCCTTAACATCGTTTAAACGTTCGGCTAATTGTGCATTTTCTTTAGAATAGCGTTGTGTATCATGCGCTAATAACATCAAAGGTTCGCCAGTAGTTACCGTGTCTCCCTCTTCTACATAAATTTTTGAAATAACACCGTTAACAGACGGAAAGACCTGATACTGATTTTCACTCTTTAAATACCCGTTTGCATAAACCGATTCCGTGATGGATGTTAATTCCGGTTTAATCGTTTCTTGCTTTTTACCGCAAGCACTTATTAATAATACTAGTAAACTAAAGTAGTTTAAACCTTTCATTTAACAAAGTTCATTGAAAAAAATAAAGATTAACTAACAAAAGTCAGTTTAAAAACTGAGAAATTTAGGATCGCCTTGAAAAGATAAAGTTAAAACAAACACAATCCGACTAGTCAAAAATCAAGTAACTACGAAGCAAACTATTGTTTTAATAAAGCATTTGAATAACCATTTAACACGCTTTGCGCCATTTTAATTCCATATAAAATAATTAAATTTACAACATGCATACAACCAACGACGACGATAAATTGCGCTACCCCATTGGGGATTATAAGGCTACCCTTTTTTATGATGAAACGAAAGTAAAAAATGAAATTTCAACCATTCGTAATTTTTATGAATTACTGGTTAATGAAACAAAGGGTTTAACAGAAACAGATTTACAAAAAACCTACCGTGCAAATGGCTGGAGTATAAAACAAGTTGTACATCATTGTGCGGATAGCCATATGAATGGGCTAATTCGTTTAAAATTAGCATTAACTGAACATCAACCAACTATTAAACCTTATCCTGAACAATTATTTGCAGAATTAGCCGATACGGTTAACGAACCCATTGAATCGAGTTTATCAATTATTTTAGGTGTGCATAATAGATTTACCACCTTACTGGAATCAATGAATATGGATGACTTTAACAAAAGCTATTTGCACCCTCAATATCAAAAAGAATTTAAACTTTATGATTTTCTTGGGCTTTACAGCTGGCATTGCCTACACCATTTAGAGCATATCAAAATTGCCAAAAAGAACTGATTTGACTTTAATACTAATTCTTTAATAATGAAAAAAACAGTATATTTTACTCTACTTCTGGTAACTCAATTTGGCCTGTTTGGTCAAAACAGTAAACTTGATTCATTGAAAATAAAATTGTCTTTATTAAAGAATGACTCAGCAAAAATCGCAGCGGTAAATTATTGCATTGATCATGAAACCGACATGACAGTGTGGGGGGAATGTTACAATATATTAATTCAAATTTCCGGAAAACATTTAACTTCGTTACGTACAACGTTAGACACCTTTTATCATCGCAATTATGCTACCAGCTTGAATAACAAAGCCAGTATTAATCAAATTCATGGTGATATAATTAATTCACTTGAATTATTTAACCAGGCCTTAGTTGTTTATGAAAAACTTGGAGATAAAAAAAATTACGCCGCCTGTTTAATCAACATTGGTGGCACTTATGATAATCAAGGTGACTTAAACAGAGCGCTTGATTATTATCACCAAAGTTTAAAAATACTAGAGGTTGAAGAAAATATTGAAGCTTTAATAGCTTGCTATATCAATATTGGTAATGTTTATAAAAAACTCAATGATCATGAGGCAGCGCTGAGATACTATCAAAAATCCCTCCTAGTGAGTGAAAAAAATAAAGATAAAAACGGCATAGCTCATGCCTATAATTTTATAGGTATAATCTACCAGATAAAAGGAAATAAAACAGAAGCCTTAGACTATTTTTACAAAAGTTTAAAAATCAAAGAGGAATTAAATGATTTAGTAGGTATTTCGCAATGCTACAACAACATCGGTACAACTTTTAAGCGTACAAGTCAACTACCAAAAGCCATTAATTTTTTTAATAAAAGTTTAGATATTTCCATGAAATTATTGGATAAAAAAGCCATTGCTAATACGTTAGACAATTTGGCACAATGTTATTTAGAAATAAACGATTTAGTTAAAGCCTATGGCTTTGCCAAACAAGGATTTGATACAGCAGTTAAAATTACAAGCCCTAAAATAATTATGAACTCTGCTAACACTTTAAAACGTGTTTACGAAAAACAACAGAACTATAAACTGGCTTATGAAATGTTTAATTTGGAAATTAAAATGCGCGACAGCATGAATAACAAAGAGGTACAAAAGTTAGCCATAAGAAAAGACGTACAATATATTTACGAGAAAAAAGAATTGGAGGCGAAATTAGCTCAAGAAAAAAAAGATCTTGTAACCCAACAGCAACTTAAGCAACGTGAAAAGGAAAGAAACTATTTTATTGTTGGATTTATTTTAGTTTTAATTCTAATTTTATTTATGTACCGTAATTACAAACAAAAACAAAAAGCAAACAAAATAATTTTACATCAAAAATATTTGGTTGAGGAAAAGCAACGGGAAATATTGGACTCCATTCATTATGCCAAGCGCATCCAATTAACTATGCTGCCAAACGAAAACCTTACCGCCAAAAAAATTGAAGAGTTACGGAGATTATAAATATTAAGTGAACTGAAGTAGAATTTTTACTGCAAAATGATTAAAAGATTTCCTTTGTAGGGTATAAAATTATCTTCCTGTATTTAATCCACCACACGAAGGGATTCGTGCGGTAGCGGGCGATTTTGGCCGTAACCAAAACTAAACGTTATAATAAAAAAAAATATAAATATATATTTCATTATAATTAATTATTAAGACTTATAGTTAGTTTCTACTTTGATTTTCCTATCTGAAAAAAATTGAACTAAATTTTTAATATCTGAACGGGAAACAACCATTTTTATTATTCTCTTCTCATCAACATTACGAAATTCTATAGTTGAAGAAAACTTCATTACCGGGCTTTCCCATATATATACAGATCCGATTTCATTATATTCATATTCTCTAACTTTTTTGAAGACCCATCTATTTTTTTCTATTTTTAAATTCGCTGAGATAATTAATTTCTTAAATCTGAAAATATAGATTATAATAGATATAAATAAAAACAATAAAACAATAATTTTTGTGTTTGAATCAGTTTTAAATACTGGAAGAGTTATCCATAAATAAATTAATTCAAATAGATTATTTTCATGTAATTCTAGTCTATAATTATCAAAATCCAAAATCAGTTTATTTAATAGCTTGGAATACTTTCAGATTTCTTGACTTTACTGCTACCCTTGTTTTTCTTAAGATTGTCTTTCATCGCTTCTCTATCTTTTATCATTCGATCCCAATAATGTTTATGCATATCTATTTGGCCTTGCATAAAATCGAGCATTTCAATAACTTGTGGCGACTTATCCGCAATTCCTAGTTCATTGAATCTTGAGTTTATATCTTTAACAATGTTTTTAAGATCATTTAATCCTTGTATTAAATCATTATAATTTTTTGCAGTTTCAATGCGACTCGGGTCAATTCCAGCTTTTTCAGCTAATTTTTCTAAAAATGTCATATTTGAAACAGAAAAAATAGACGAAATATCATCTAAAATAAATACACCATCGACTGTCCATAAACCAGTTTCGAGAGCTCCTAAACCTACAATACCCCCTTCAATAGCTGCAGCATTGCCAAAGGTTAAGATAGTAGCCCAAGTTTTAAATACTAACGGAATACCGTTTTCAGGTTTTTCATAATACTCGTCTTTTGCTTTGGCTGTCCAATATATTCTTTCCTTTAAACTATTACTAGTAGCGCAAACGGCTTCAGGCAGGTTTACACCATAATTAGTCAATATTCTTTCGTAATCACTGTCACTATCCTTATCATTAAACTCATACATTACGGATACGCTCTGTCCATTTAAAATTTTATTGGCAACAAATACAATTTTACCTGCATCTTCAAAATCAAATTTTTTAAAACTTGATATTGCACCGCTTTCAACTAATTTTTTTAGTTGTTTTTCAAAAACTTTAGTAACATTTGAAAATCTTGGACCTTCACCTTCTTCATCGACGAAAGATATTGGATTATTTCCTGCAAATAAATAAGGGCTGTAGTTTGGATAAAATCCTGCTTTAGGATCTAATGTAAAAAACCTTCCCAACCTCGCATCGCGTATCCTCGCCCCAAAATCCAAGTAGCTTCCATTATCTCCATTCCGTTTATCGGTACGTTTACCGTTAAAGTTGTAGGCAAAATCGTTGCCTATGCTGCGGCCGGGCATTTCATAGCCAAATGGGTATAAGTTTATGCCCGATTTTGGTCGGCATACCTGATTTTCTAGAGTGGTATTTGAAAAAAATCGCATTTTTTCTTTCGGGCTTGCATTTCAAAAATACAAAAAATTTAGTCGGCATGGTCATAGTGAAGGAAAGTTTTTTTATTTAATCGTAAGTTCAGAACCCACGCACAACAAGCCTTTGCCAACAACCGCAGACTTTAACATAACGTGCTATTATGTGCAGCGAACCTGCCTGACGGTAGGCAGGGCTGTCACATAATCACATTATGTATAAATAGCAAAGCTATACGCTGCGCTGTTTGTAAAGGCTTGTTTTTCCACGCTCCTGTGTGTGCTACCTTCCGCCTCCTTCGTCGTTGGATCATTTTAAAAGATAATATAAAAAATGCTTACGCTCTTTTGCTTTTTTATTTTTCATATTATCTTTTAAAACGTTTTGCTGTTGCGCCTAAAGGGAAGCAACACGGCTCGATTTTTATAAATGGATAAAAATAGGTCGTGCGTTAGCCCAGAGCGTTTTATCCTTTTATAAAAATGAGCATCCGGGGTTGAAGGGGTGGAAGACCCCTTAGCCTGTGCGTTGGATTTTGTTTTGTTTTCCTGCTGTGTGTGTCGGAGTAAAACAGCCTTGAGCCGTGCGTTAGGAGATTGGCTGCAATGAGTGAAGCGATAGCGTAACGGATTGCGGACAATGTGGGGCGCACCTTCCTGCGCATGCGGACAACGGTGGGAGGCTGGGAGTGTGAGGAACGAACACGGAGCCGACCTATGTAGAAGTATTTTTTTGCAACAAATAAAATAAATTATCTACCTTAATTTATGTTGCAAAAAAATACGCACTACACAAGGGCTTGCCATTAAAAAATAATTCAATCAAGCCCGCAGCCGATGGACGCCAGCAGGTGCGCCAAAAAGTTGGCAGGCGGTGGACTATAAAATGTGTGAGCGTAATGAGTGAGGAACGAACGTAATGAGCGAACATATTTTATAGGACAAAGTAGCCTGCCCTGAGCAAACTAAAGCCAATGAAAAGTATGACAAACTGCGAAGTGTAACGGAGCACCCGAAGGGCATTGCATTGATTTTATGCGACCTTAAAAAATAAACCATCGCATAAAATGTATGCAATGGTTTGGCGTATCTTTTTGTATTGGCTTTACTTTTGCGAAGACCGCTTTACCTGTGTGTTGGCTTGTGCGTATCGGGGCAGCTCGTGCGTTGGGGTTATTTCTTCTTTGGGATTTTGTAACCAATTTGTTTTCTTGGTTTCGGATTTTCTTTTCTGTCGCTTAACTCATCAAAATATCTAAATACAATTTCAATATTCTTAGCATTGTTTTCTGTTTTTCTTTCCAGTTTTTCTATTGCTAATCTTAGTTCTGTGTTTTCTATAAGCATGCTTTGTAATCTAACAAATACTTCTAAAATGCGCATACTCATTTGTCTTGCTCTTGTACTTTTTAAAACATTTGCAAGTTGTAATACACCAAGTTGAGTAAAAACCATTGGTAAATAACGTGTTCCGCCCCTTCCAGTTTTTGAGGTCTCAATTTGCGACTTCAAAGAAGTAAATTCACTTTCAGTTAATTCAAACATAAAATGTTTGGGGAATATATCTAAGTTACGATTTACGGCTCTTTTTAATCCTTTCGTTTCTACTTGGTACAACTCTGCTAAATCCGCATCTAACATCACTTTCTGACCTCTGATAAAATAAATTTTACTCATTACTACTTCATCGGATATTGCTATTGTTGTTATTTGTTTTGTCATACTTTTTTAAGTGATTGAGGTATCACAAATTGTGATACCATTTGTTTTACAAAGCTACTTTATTTTTTGAGGTACCAAATTGGCACCTCAAAGATTTTAACCTATTGGATGATATTTTTTTATATCGTCTTGTAATTCTTCTATGTTGTTTATTTGGTAAGCTTCTGTACTGCTTACATATCTATGCCCTGCCATGTATTGAACTTTTCTAAGGTTGTGTATTTTCAGCCAGTTTGTTATTACAGATGTTCTTATATGTTTGATGTCTTTTATTTTTTTGTTCTTCTCTTGTATTGATTTTACTAGCTTTTGCATCATGTTAGCGAAGTTTAAAGAGGTTCCTACACTTATAAAAACTTTAGTGCTTTCTTTTTTTGTGGCTTCTAAAATCTGTTTTCTAATCGTGTGTACATAATCCATTAAATCATAAATCTGATGTGCTTCTAATTTTAATATTCTTCCTTCTGTGCGTTTGCCTCCTTGTATATTTATTTTCCCTTCTCTTAGCTGTAAGTCTTGTAATTCAAGCTTTGCCAGTTCTTCGGTTCTTATGCCTTGGTAAATGGTTAATCCTAATATTATTTTATTCCTTTTTCTTGCCAGTTCGTTGTTTGTTTGTGGTGGTACTTTTTTCCCTTGCTCGTATTCTCTTTTTTCTATACTGTAATTTTTATAAATGGTTTCTAGTTCTTCGGGCGTTAATATTTCTTGCAATACTTTTCGTTTTATACCTTTTATTTTTATGTTAGATGCTGGATTATCTTTTATATAATTTTCATTCACTAAAAAATTAAAGTAATGGTTTAATGCGGTTATTATTAATTGTAGTGTTTTTGGCTTGTTTCCTATTTTGCGCTTATAATTTATATAGGCTAATACATCATTATAGCTTGTTTGTGTTATCTGTATATTTTGTTCTTTTATCCAATTTAAAAAGTAAGTATTATTTGTACTAATACTATTAATACTTTTACTTGCATAGCCTTTTATGGTTAGCCATTCGCTAAACTGTTCCAAGTATGCGCTTCGACTAGGCTCAGCACAAGTTTGCTCCGCTTTGTTTCCCGAGGCAAGCTCGGGATTTCGCAGCGTATTGTTTTTAATAGGTTTGCTCAACATTTTCTTGTTCAATTAAATGTGTGTATATCTGTGTACTCTCTAAACTACTATGTCCTAAAAATTTGGCAATGGCTTCTAACTTCATGCCGTTTTGTAAAAGATGTGTTGCTATGCTGTGGCGCAAAGTATGTAAACCTACTTCTTTACTTTGTAGCTCTGTGTTATCAACTCTTTGTATTAATATTTTTAATCTCAATAACATACTTTGTCCGTTCATTCTTAATCCTCTTTGGCTTACAAAAAACATTTCTTGTTTATCGTCTTTTGTAAATCGTGGGCGGCTTTCGTATAAATAATTTTGTAAATGGTTTAAACCTGTTGTATTTATTGGCACTATGCGTTCTTTATAGTTTTTTCCTTTTCTTACGTGTAAGTAATTTTTATCTGCGTGTATATCGCTAATGTCAAGGCTTACGGCTTCTGTTCTTCTTAATCCACATCCGTATAAAACCGTTAACATGGCTTTATCTCTTAACGCTAATGCTTCATACATCCATGGTGCTATACGTTCTGTATCTGTTGGGTAAAGTTCTGTTGCTTTGTAAATCTGCTGTATTTCTTCTTGGGTTAAAACGTATTTTATTTGGTAGTTATCTTCTTCGGTTGGTATGTAAAGCTTTGGTAATTGCAATCTTCCGCTTTGGCGTAAATAATCGCTGAACTTTTGTAATGCCTGTAAATGCTTGTTTAAATAACTGTTGCTTAAAGCTCCGCCCCGTCTTGTATTGGTTCTGTGTTTTAGTTCTCTGTAATGTGCTTTGATGTATTTATTTTCTATTTTATTTATTTGGGTAATGCCGTGCTGTTCCAAGTAGTGTAAAAATTCTCTTATTTGGTGTGGCATTCCATAAACTGTAGTATCTGCATAGCCTAATACATCTAACCATTCTTTAAAGCTTTGTAAAATGTATTTATAGCTGTCTGATTGTATAGGTAAATGTTTCATCTGTTATTCTGCTGCTTCGGTTTCTTCATTATTTTTTTGGTCGGCATAGTCTTTTGTATTTTTACTGGGCTGTTCTTTCTTTCCCTTTCTATTAGTGTGTTTTATCGGCTCACCTGTGTTACTGGGCTGGTTTGGGCTTATGGGCTGTTTTTTGGTGTTTAATGTGGTCGCAATTAATTTATTTAATACTTCGTCTAAGGCGTTATTTATTTTGTTTTTTAGTTGTTCGTATTCTTGTGTGGTGGTTATTTCATAGGTAAATGTTTTTGTGGTTCGACTTTGCTCACCATGTACTTTTTTATCTACGTTTATCTTTATTAACCCTGCATTGTGTAAATCAAAGTGGTAGCGTTTTATGGTGGTGTGTGCTATGCGCAAGGCTTGCCCCATGCTACGGTTAGTAAAACTTGTTTGTTTGGTTTCTTCCTGGTGTTTTTTTAATTGCTCAAAGTAATTTCTACATGCTCCGCTTAGTTCATCGCTTTTCCTTAGTAATATTTCTTTCATTAGTTTGTTGGCTTCTTCTATATCTTCTATCGTTGTTTCTATATAAATTTCTCCTGTGTTTTCATCTGCTTGTTGTTCTCGTTGGTATTGGTGGTAAAACGTAATTGCTTCTATAAAATCTAAGTAATGTTTGTTGGTTCGTCTTGGTTTAAATACTTCCTTTGGTAGCTGTAATTGAGGTGCGTAAGGGTTTACTATTTTGATGTTTTGTAATATGCGTTGGGTGTTTTGTAAGAGTTGTTTTATTTTTTCTTGTTCGTCTGTGTTTATTAATCCTGCTGCTAATTCCCGTTGATACTGCATAATTTTATTATCCTGTTCGGTGCTTTCATCCAAGTAAATTAAAAAGCTTCTGTTTGCGTTGTCTTCATAAATACGCTCCCGTGTGGTGCATCCTGCAACGCTTACAGGGCCTTCAACGGTGAGTGTTATTGTTTTGGTAATGCCTCTTGTGTCTTTAAATGTTACTGTTTTGTTTATGCGTTTTTTGCTTTGTAATTCTCTGAGTGGGAATAGTACATTTATAGCGCCGTCTAAATCTTCTATCAATATTAATTTGTGGCTTAGTTCTCTTTGACCGAAGTAATAAAAGGCGTTTTCTGATAGGGTGGTAATTTCTAATTTATCTTCATCGGGTATTAGTTCGCTTACTTTTTCCTGTAAATGTGTTTTTCCTGTTCCGCTACTGCCAAGGCTTACAATGTGTAAAGGGTGGCTTAGTTTTCTTGATGTAAAGATGATGTACATTAATATTCTGTTGAGTTCTTCGCCTATGACGCCCGATTTTCCTATGTATTCACAAGTGCGTTGTATTAAGTTGCTTTCACTTAAAAATTCTTTTGCTGCTTCTGTTTCTTCGGTTGTGAGTAGTTTTTTTAGTGCTGCTGTTTGGTGTGTATTGGCTTCTATTTGTTGTAAGCGATAAACTTCTAATTGATTGGTAATGTCTGCTATGGCTTTAGCAATAGCTGTACTGCCTACTTCTAAACGCTCTGCTGTTCTGCGTATTAATTTTTCTACTTGGGTATCGTTGTATAAATCTAAGTTCTGCCTTAGTGCTAAATCTGCGATGTCGGGATTATTTAAGTAGTGTTTAAATTTTCGGTTCGCTACTTCTATTTTTAATGTTACTCTTAATCTATCTAAACCCTCCAGTTTAATGCCTCCCAGTATGGTAAAGCTTAGTTCTTCTGTTCGGTAAGTGATGCTTTCGGGGTTTGATGTGTTTATTTTTACTTTTTCTTCCATTGTTGAAAATATTTTTAATACTACCTATTGGTCGCAAATGTAATTTATTCATCTTTACAAAACAAGTTTTATAGGTTTTGTTTAATACCTTTAAGTAGATTATTTTTGCACATACCTGTTAAAATGGGTCTAATTCAATACCTTTTAGTATGACAATAGGAGAAAACATAATGTTATTGCGGAAGAAAAAGGAACTTTCGCAAGCGGAGCTTGGTAAAAAAATTGGTACTTCTGGCGATATTATCGGACGTTATGAACGTGATATTATGTCGCCATCTATTGAAGTGATTATAAAGATTGCTGACGTGTTAGAAGTGTCTATTGATTACTTGGTAGGCTCTACTAATATAAAGCTCGATAAAGCCACACAAAAGCGCTTACAGGATATTTCTAAATTGCCTGATGATGCCCGTACTTACATTTTTGAGCATCTTGATATGATGATTAGGGATTTTAAAACAAGGAAAGAGTATGCACATAAATGATTTCCGAAGGTTTTGTAAACCTTTGGAGCTTATTTCTTTTTAATCATTTCATCATAAAATTTTTTGCCTGTTAATTCACCTTTAGCAAAAGCTATTTTATAATACTTTTTTGCTTCATTAATTTTATTGGTCTGTTGGTAAATTCGAGCTTTTAAACCATAATACCTTATATCTGTGCTATCTAGCTTATGTAGTGTCTCAATGTCATTCATTGCTAAATCATATTTTCCAAGTTCTTTGTAAATTTTACACCTTATATAGTAAGCATCTTGAATATTATCTATTGAGTTAAATGCTTTGTTAGCATAATACAATGCAGAATCATATTTATAATAATAGTAAAACTCGTCCGCTTTAATAAGATAGGATTCACCAGTTGTATCGCCTTTACTCAAAGCTATATTGGCGTCTTTGAAAGAATCTTCAAATTTACCAAGTAAATAATAAGCTAGAGCTCTATTTCTATATACTTCTTTTAATTTAAATCGCTTCTCCGTATAATTGTATAGTTCAATTGCATCTTCATATTTTTTTAACTGTACTAAAATATTAGCTTTTCTAAAATAGAAAAAAGCAAAGTCTGGATATAAATTAATGGCTTCATTCACACGTATCAAAGCCTCATTAACATCATAATAGGATGTGTAGTAAATAGCATAATCTAAGTATCTTAAATCGTTCTTAATCTTAAATGCTTTATAACCATAAAAGGTAGCACTATCATACTTGCCCAGGTATTCCATAAATTCTCTTAAAAAGGAAATTGATTTGGTAGTTGACTGTTTAGAATCATAATAAAAAAGTATTAAACGTGTAACATCTGGTCGTTTGAGTTTACTACTTAAAAAAATATTTGCTAAAAGAATTAATGAATCATCACACCTCATTTTATCTAAACTATTTCTTATATCCTTATGAATATTAGACGTATCGCAGTTGAAAGCGCGTTGCAAAAATGGCTTAAGATACTTCATATCTTTAGTAGTTTGAATATTGCCTTTTTTGTCAGAAGTATCTCCGCAAGCGATAAGAAAACCAAGTAATAAATATTGAATATATTTCTTCATAATTAAAATTATCTCCAACCTAATCCACCTCCCACACTTGTTCCCGGAAATTTCATTTGCCCACTAACATTCTCATTCAAATAATTAGTATCTGCAAAAATAGAGGTATTATTGAATCCCCACTTACCATAAGGATAAGCATCAAACCATGTGGTTGCAGTTACCCGTAGGTTATTGTGACAAGCAAATCCTACATAAAATTGCTTTAGTGTATAAGACATAATTGTAGTAGAAGTGTTAACCGATAACTTAACAACTCCAGTATTGTCCAAATTTGGAACGGTTAATTGTACATTTTGCTTTGAAATGAAAGCAAATTGATTAATGGTTTTAGTATAACCAGCCCAGCCAGAAATATCCCATTCGTTCATTTCTTTATTAACTGAGAAATCATTAACTCCTATACCTGAAAAACCGTCTTGATTAAATCCTATACCAGGAGTAACAGTTTTAGATTTGACTTTTAAGCTCTTGCTAAGAAAAATATTGTAATCCATTTTTCTTTGATCAAAAGAGACAATACCTATTGTGGCAAAAAATTGTGGGTTAAAATTATGATTTCTCATAATATCAGCCCTTGATTTTGGTTCGGCTACAATTCTATAGCCATCACCTGTCCATCCTCCGGGAGCGTTTGGATCAGCTGGAGGGTTGCCTTTTAAAGGTCCATTTGTTGGTACAGACTGCGGTTGGGTATTAGGAGCAGGAGTATTAACTGTGCATTTACCACCATCATCAAATATAACCGTACTTGATGTTGAGCCATCAGGGTTTTTAGTAATTGTTTCGCCACTACTAGCTCTTTCACTCTTTTTGCCACTAGTTTTACCTTTATCTCCGCCACCGCCTTTGCCTTTAGGATCGCCAGGCGCAAGTCCTAATAAATCGCTAAAATAAATAGGGTTATTACTAAAGCAAGCATAAGGGGATTCATACTCTCTTTGTATTGGGTCAAGTTCCCACCTTCTACCTATCCTTGAGTCATACATCCAAAATTCTGCACTATTGGCCCCTGCAAAAATTTCGGTTTCTTTTTCCTGGCCGTTGTGGCTGTAACGGTAATTACTTGCTGTCCATTTTCTACCGGGCATTTCCTGGCCAAAGACATAATAATCCTGCATTTTATATTTCAATCTTACTTAGTGTCTTTATCAATATTACCTTCCTTCTTCCCTCTTTCCATTATCCCATCCAATAATTGCAAGCCTAACAAGCCATTAATAGGGCCGTTCTGACCTTCTCCCCCGCCGGTAATCAAGACTTCAGGTATAATTTTAATGCGCTCTTTACCTATTTGTTCGGTTACTTTTAACTTGGTAAAATTATCGCCACCCATGGCCTCCACACTTAATTTATAACTTTCGGCGTTTGATTTTCCAATTGCTAAAATTTTATTGGCCTCCGCATTACCGGTCACTGTTATCTTCTCGGCATCCGCATTAGCTAAAGCTTTAATTTTTTCGGCTTCAGCATTGGCTGCTAATTTAGTACGCTCTGCTTCTGCCGCC
>Ga0208855_1000251_pt1 | contig 15293 bp, 17 predicted proteins | sample LakMenEpi17May12_FD_150708 | JGI IMG/M metagenome (GOLD analysis project Ga0208855, IMG submission 150708) | Freshwater microbial communities from Lake Mendota, WI - 17MAY2012 deep hole epilimnion (SPAdes) | ecosystem: Environmental > Aquatic > Freshwater > Lentic | place: Lake Mendota, Madison...
TGGAGACTTTTTAGATTAGATAAAATACTATCAAACAAACCTACAGGTGAGGTTTACAATGAACCTAAACCAGGTTATAATTTTAACGGTGATAAAAGTATGGTCAGTGTTATAATAAATGCTAAGTTTGATAATAATCCTCAAACACCACAACCTCAAACACCACCAACTCAACCTCAAACACCCGAAGAAGAAAATATAACATAATATGGATAGATTAATGGAAAAATTAGCTTTGTCTAAAGCAATTATGGATAAATCAGATGGAATTAAAAGTTCAAATTCTATGAACGGAGGATTACCACCGACATCATTACAACAACTAAATTCACCTGAAACATTTGACATTCCAAACGCAAAATACAATATTCCTGCAGAATTTTTACAGGAAACACAACAAACACAACAACCTTACCTTTCAAATGTACCAAGAGAAAACACCAAGCCAGTTGGAGTTCCTACAGTAGACGCAATTAAAAATTCTAAATTACCTGATGAAATTAAAAGGTTAATGATGGAACATCCTATTGGACAACCCCAACAACAAAATACAACAATATCTAATGATTTGATTGAAAGAGCGTCAAGATTAATGAATACAAACAAAGAAGGATATATTCCTGAATCGGCAAAACCAAAACAACAAGTTCAACAAACACAACCATCTGTAGGAGGAATTGACTATAAATTAATCAAAAAAATGATTAATGAAGCGGTTAATGATGCATTACATGAAAATGGTTTAATAACCGAAAGTTCTGAAAAATCAAACGAAGTTTTTAGTTTTAAAGTTGGTAAACACATCTTTGAGGGTAAAGTTACCAAAATTAAAAAATTATCCTAACCGCTTTATTTATTAGTCGTGAATTACTATATTTTGATAAAATATATTAATTTATTATGTCTAAAATCAAAGTATTAGTTGTCCCCTCTGATAGAACAGGTGTGGGTAAATTTAGGTCAGTAGACCCTCACGTCTTTTTACAAAATCTTTACGGTGACGATTTCCACGTAGATATTATTTACGAACCATCATACGATGATATGAATTTTTGGAAAGGGTATCAAATTGTTGTATTCCATAGAAGTATTGGTTCTGATTTTGATAGGGCTAACAGATTAATCCAAATGTTAAACTCATTAGAGATTATAACGGTTTGTGATATTGATGACTATTGGATGCCAGGAAAAGAACATCCAATTCATGATATTATTAGAGTTAATAAGATTAACGAAAAAATCATGGCAAATCTTAAGGTTTCAAAATATGTTACAACAACCACAACAATTTTTGCGGATGAAATTAAAAAATTAAACAAGAATGTTGTCGTATTTCCTAACGCAATTAATCCAAACGAACCACAATTTAAAGAGCCCACCCCTGAATCAGACCGATTAAGAGTTGGTTGGTTAGGTGGTTCATCTCACTTACATGACTTACAATTATTAGATTTAGGAAGATTATCTCAGTATAAAGACAAGTTACAATTTGTTTTATGTGGATTTGACACTAGAGGTACGGTTACTGAAATAAATCAACAAACAAAAGAACAAAAACAAAGAAACATCTTACCTCATGAAACTGTTTGGGCACAATATGAAAAAATCTTTACACAAAATCTAACAACTGTTTCTGAAGATTATAAAAAATTCTTATTAAATTACACTCAAGAATCATTTCCAAACGAAATGAATGAACCTTATTTACGAGTGTGGACAAAACCTGTTACATCTTATGCTAAGAATTATTCAAAATTTGATGTATCTTTGGCACCAATTAAAAACCATCTTTTTAATAGAGTTAAATCACAATTAAAAGTTATTGAGGCTGGTTTCTATAAAAAAGCGATTATTGCCTCTGATATTGGACCTTACACTATTGATTTAAAACATTGTTTAAAAAATGGTGAATATGTTGACGGAAATGCAATGTTAGTAGATGAGAAAAGAAATCATTCTGATTGGTCTAAATACATTGAAAAATTACTTAAAAACCCAAATATGGCAAAAGACATGGGTGAAAGATTATATGAAACGGTTAAAGACAAATACGATTTAAATAACGTAACAAAAGATAGGGCACAATTTTATAAATCAATAATCAAATGATAAACATACCAATTACAAAATTATTATTCTTAGACATTGAAACTGTAGGTGTTCAACCTGATTGGGATTCTTTGGTCAAATATAACGAAGCTCTCTCATTTCAATTTGAAAACTATTTTGATTGGTTTCAAAAAAGATTTCCTGAAGATGCCGATAAAGGTGTTGGTCAGATGTTTGTAAATAGATCGGCATTGGTTCCTGAATTCGCAAGAATTGCATGTGTTAGCGTTGCATTCGTAACAGATAAAGGTGATGTTAAAATGCAATCATTTAGCGATCCTGATGAAAAGAAACTATTACAAGATGTTCAAAAACTTCTATATAGAGTTGGTGAACTTGGGTTTTACTTATGTGGTCACAATGTAAAAGGATTTGATATTCCAATGATGGCAAAAAGAATGATTATGAATGGTATCATGCCACCTAAAATTTTACCAGGTCACGACACAAAACCATGGGAAATTAAAGCGTTAGATACCAAAGAAGTATGGCAATATGGTGGATATGGTTCAATTGCTTCATTAGAACTTATGTGTGTTTGTTTAGGTGTTGAGTCATCTAAAACAATGGAAATTACAGGTAATAAAGTTCACGATGCTTTTTGGATTAAAAAAGATATTAAAGGTATTGTAAAATATTGTGAAAAAGATGTGTCAGTATTAATTGATGTAATAAAAAAATTAAACGAATTAAAATAATGGATTTAGGACAACTTGGTCATTTTGACCCAAAAATTAGAGAAGAGATTGAAAAACAATTTAAAAAAATTCAATCTGAAATGGGTATTCAACCCGACGAAGAATATCAAAAAGAATTAGAAGACATGTTAGGTCTTTCATTTGAAGATATGGAAAAAGAAATTAACAATATTGCTAAATTAAGAACAATTAAAGTTGAATTAGTACATGAAGACGCGGTTCTTCCAAAATACGCATACCCTTCAGATTCAGGGTTTGATTTACATGCAACTGAAGAGGTTATTATTGGGCCATTTGGCAGAGCTTTAATTCCAACAGGTCTAAAAGTTTCTTTTGAAGAAGGTTATGAAATACAAGTTAGACCAAAAAGTGGTTTAGCTATTAAACAAGGATTAACAGTTCTTAACACTCCAGGAACAGTAGACCAAGGATATACTGGCGAAATACAAGTTATTGTGTTTAACACCAACAACACAACAGTAACAATTCCAAAAGGAATGAAAGTGGGTCAAGGTGTTTTATGCCCCGTAGTTCAAGGTAAATATGTTAGCATTGAACAAGTTGGTCAAGTTGAGGATAAAGATAGAGGTAACAACGGTTTTGGTAGTACAGGAATATAATGGAAAATAATATTAGTCCCGCATTACCTGATGGTGTTAAAAATTATTTAATTGACATTGATGGAACAATCACCGATGATATTCCAAACGAAGAACCTTGGAGAATGGAAACATCATTACCATATGATGGTTCTGTTGAAATAATTAATTCTTGGTTTGATGATGGTCATATCATTACTTTCTTTACATCAAGAACAGATGAACACGAAATTGTCACCAAACAATGGTTAGATAAACATGGTTTTAAATACCATAACATCTTGTTTAACAAGCCAAGGGGTGGTAACTACCATTGGATTGATAATCATATTGTTAGAGCAACAAGGTATGATGGTAGATGGGGAGAATTAATAAAAGTAGAACACAAAATAGAAGTTTTTAAATGATAACAGTAGGATACTCAACAAGAGAACATAATCCAAAATTTATTGAATACTTGAAAAAAAGTTCAGGTTTCAAGAAAATTGAAGTGATAGAAAAAATTAATAATGGGGAGAAATCCCTTTCTCAAGTTTATAATGAAATACTTGAAGAATCAAAAACTGACATAGTTGTATTGTGTCATGACGACATTTACTTTGATACCAATAGTTGGTACTACAAATTGAAGACTCATTTTGAAAGTAGTGAGTATGGTATTTTAGGTGTTGCTGGAACCACACATATGTCAGAAACTGGTAAATGGTGGGAAACCAATCGTAGAAAAAATATGATTGGTATTGTTAACCACGAAAATGGTGGAAAAAAATGGACATCAAAATATTCTGAAGATTTTGGTAAATCAATTAGACAGACTGCAATTGTTGATGGTCTTTTTATTGCGTTAAGTAAATCAAAGATTAAACATAATTTTGATGAAGATTTTAAAGGGTTTCACTTTTATGATATAGCATTTTGTTTTAAAAATCATTTAGAAGGTGTCAAGGTTGGTGTAATTACTAATATTAGAATTACTCACAAATCTATTGGACAAACTAATGAACAATGGGAGCAAAACAGAGAATTTTTTGTTCAAAAGTACGGTAAAAATTTACCAAGTAAAATTCCTTTTGACCCAAACAAAAGATTAAAAGTATTAATATCTTGTTTATTTTTTAGAGGGTTTACTGGTTCAGAATTATATGTTTATGAGTTAGCCAAAAGTTTAATGAAATTAAATTGTAGTGTTACCATTCTTTCTCAAATTGGAGGTCCACTTACAGATATGGCAAAAAAATTAGGTATTAAATGTATTTCATTTGAAAACGCACCAGGGTTTAAACTTGGCGATGGTCAATGGGGAATGAACACACCTGAAGGTTTTACACCATCTACACCAAACGCATTATATCGTATATCTGAAGTTGATTATGATATTATTCATATCCAACACAAACCTGTTGCGGAAAGAATACTTAGTATGTACCCCGAATTAGATAAAATTTGTACAATACATTCTGAGGTTATGTCTAAAGAGTTAGAAAATCCAGTAATACACGAAAGTATAAAAAAATTCATCGCAATTAGACCTGAGATTAAATCTCATTTAATTCAAAATTTTGATGTACCTGAAGAAATGATTGAGGTTATATATAATCCAGTTGACAATGAAAAATTCCAACCAAAAAATATACCATCAGAAAATTATGTGTTATTTGTTGGTACTATAGATTATTTAAGAAAAGAGTCAATTTTAGATTTAATTGAATACACCAGAGAAATTGGTAAAGAATTGTGGTTAGTAGGTGAAAACAATGGAAATTATTTGGAAAACGTTTTATTAGAATCTCACGTAAAACATTTCCCATCAACATGGAATATTGAAAATTATATTTTTAAATCTTATGAGACAGCAGGAATTCAATTAGGTAGAACAACTATTGAAGGATGGATGTGTGGTAAACCAAGTTGGATATACAAAGTAGATGCTGGTGGGTTTATCTTATCTAAAGAAAAATTTGACCCTCCTGTAGATATTGAAAAATACAATACTTTAAAAGTTGCTCAACAAATAAAAAACGAGTATATAAAAATTTTATAATGAATAGAATTATAGATTACGAAAATTTATCAAACGAAATACAACGTTGGATTGAAAATTATGTATTAAACAACAACATCAAAACTTTAGTAATTGGTGTTTCAGGTGGAATTGATTCCGCAGTTGTCTCTACTTTATGTGCAAAAACGGGGATTCCAACAATCGCTGTTGGAATGCCGTTGAATTCAAAACTTAATAATACAACATTATCAAACCTTCAATTAGAGTTTTTATCCAAATTAAATGTTAAGACGGTTGAAATTGAATTAAGTGAGACATTTAAATCCTTTGAAACCCTTATGTCTCAAACGTTTAAATCTGAATTGGCTAATGCGAATAGCAAATCAAGATTAAGAATGATGACATTATACCATATAGCAACAGTTACAAGTGGTATTGTTATAGGAACAGGAAATAAAGTTGAGGATTTTGGTGTTGGGTTTTTTACCAAGTATGGTGATGGTGGTGTTGATATTTCTCCAATTGCCGATTTATATAAAACAGAGGTTAGAGAACTTGGTCGTTATTTGGGAGTTCCTCAAGAAATTATTGATGCAACACCAACAGACGGTTTATGGGATGATGATAGAAACGATGAATCTCAAATTGGTGCTACTTATGAAGAGTTAGAATGGGTTATGGAATATGGTATTAATAAAATATCACACACCGAAAAAGAATTTAAAGTTCTCCAAACGTACCAAAACTTTAATGAAAAAAATAAACATAAAATGGTTTCAATACCAATCTTTGATTTAAAACAAAACGAAATAATATGAAAATAGGAATTATCGGAGCAGGCAGATTAGGATTAACTTTTGCTCTATTATGTGAAAAAAACGGATACGAAGTAATTGTATCTGATGTTAGAGAAGATTATGTCTTTAACTTAAACCAAAAAATTTGTTTAACAAACGAACCATTAATCCAATCAATGTTGTTGGATTCAAAAAATTTTAGTGCAACAACTAAAAATATTGAGGTTATTGAAAACTCTGATGTTATTTTTACATTCGTTGCAACCCCATCAACATTAGACGGTAATTACGACACAACAAGAGTATTTGAAGTTGTTGCAGATTTTTATACCGCATCGTCATTAAACATCCCTTTATACGAAAAGAAATTCATTGTCGGATGTACAACTAACCCTGGTGATGTAGAACAAATCCAAACAAGATTAAACATGTTTAACATTCAGGTTGCATATAACCCTGAATTCATTGCTCAAGGTGAAATAGTAAAAGGTCTTGAACAATCAGACATTGTTTTAATTGGGACTGACTATACTGAACTATCAAATCAATTAATTGAAATTTATAATAAGATTCAAACCACACCTGTTAATGCTTATGTAATGTCACCAAAAGCTGCAGAAATAACCAAAATTGGCATTAACTGCTTTTTAACAACAAAGATTAGTTATGCAAACATGATGGGACAAATTATGATTAAGGCTGGTATTCAAAGTGAAATTGATATGGTTTTAAGTGCAATTGGTGGAGACTCAAGAGTTGGTAAAAAATACTTAAAATATGGATTTGGATTTGGTGGTCCTTGTTTACCAAGAGATAACCGAGCGTTAGGTCATTTTGCAAAAAATCTTGGAATGGAGTTGAATTTACCTTTAACTGTAGACAATTTTAATAAAGAACACGCTAATTTCATTAAGGACTATTTTATTCAAAAAAATCCTGATAGAATGGTACCATTTGTAATGGATTATATTACCTATAAAAAAGGTACTGATATTATAGAGGAGTCACAACAATTCCAATTGTGTGTTGATTTGTTAAATGAAGGTTATACCTTACATGTTATTGAAATTGATGCAATTACAAATAAGTTACAACAAATGAGTGAATCTTATAATAACAGATTAAAATTCTTTAAACCAGGGACTAACCCTCAAGGATACAAAATTACCCTATAATGATAATCTTAACAACATCATATAACTGCGAAAACTTTATTGAAAAATCTTTGATGACAATTATGACTCAAAGATTTAAAGATTTTACTTGTTATATAACAGATGATTTATCTACTGATAATACGGTTGAAATAATTAAAAAAACAATACAAGGGGATGACAGATTTGTTTTAATTGAAAACAAAACAAAGATGTATCAACCAGGGAATTATGACCAAGTCATTCGTGGTCTTAATGTTCCTGATGATGAAATTTGTGTTGAAATTGATGGGGATGATTGGTTACCAAATTCAAATGTGTTAGGATTAATTAATGAAACTTACCAAGATGAAAATGTCTGGATGACAAGTGGTTCATTTAAGTATAGTAATGGCTCTCAAGGATTTTCAACACCACCCACAAGTTTTAATAACATTAGACAGCAAGGGTTTACTCTATCACATTTACGAACATGGAAATCTTGGTTATGGAAAAAAATTAAAGAAGAAGATTTACAAGATTCTGAAGGAAACTATTGGAGTGTAGCAGGCGATTTGGCGTTTATGTTTCCAATGTTTGAAATGTCAGGTGAAAAACATTATAGACATATTTCAACAATAACTTACATTTATAACGAAAATAATCCTTTGAATGACCATAAGGTTAATATGCCAATGGTAAATTCAATTGTAAACATAATTAGAAATAAAACACCTTACAATAAAATATGACAAAAACAGTAAAAGATGTTAAAAATTATTGGAATAGTAGACCATGTAATATTAGACATTCAAAAAAAGAAATTGGTAGTAAAGAATACTTTAACGACGTAGAACATCGTAAATATTTTGTAGAACCACACATACCAGAATTTGCAGAATTTGAAAAGTGGAAAGGAAAAAAAGTTTTAGAAATTGGATGTGGTATAGGTACCGATTCAATAAATTTTGCAAAAGCGGGTGCTAAATTAACATGTGTTGAGTTATCTGAAAAGTCTTTAGAATTGTGTAAAAAAAGGTTTGAAATTTTTGGTTTAAATGCCGATTTTTATTGTGCAAACGCTGAAGAACTATCCAAAGTTGTTCCAATTGAAGAATACGATTTAATATATTCTTTTGGAGTTATTCATCATACCCCAACACCACAAAATGTATTTGACGAAATTAAAAAATATATGAACGAAAACACTGAAGTTCGTATAATGATGTATGCAAAACACTCATGGAAAACATTTGAGTTTTTCATTAGAAATGGGTATAAATTTAATTTCAACCTTAATAAAACAATACAATATTACGCTGAAGCTCAATTAGATTGTCCTGTAGCATTTACATACACTAAAAAAGAATTAATAAACTTGTTGGAATTAGATAATAATTTTAAAATTACATCTGTTAGAAAAGACCATATTTTTCCCTATGTAATTAAGGATTATATAAAACATAACTATAATAAAAAAACTATAATTAAACTTATACCAAAATCCATTTTTAGTTATTTAGAATCTATACTTGGTTGGCATTGGTTGATAACATTTAAAAAATAAATTATGATAACATGTAGTAACATAGGTGACAATGGAAGATTTGGTAATCAACTATTCCAATTCGCATCTTTAATCGGAATTGGGGATAAATTAAACTATGAAGTTTTATTTCCTAAAAAAAATCTAAAACAAATAAACATATCATCAACAAGAGAAAACAAGACTTTTGTCGCATATTTTGAAATAAATGAATGTTTTGATATTGACCAAAAATTTTTCACTGATGATTTAATAATTGAGAAAAGAGTTAGTGAAAGATTTTTTCATTTTGATGAAAACTTGTTTAATATTTTAGACAACACGGATGTTAATGGTTATCTACAATCAGAAAAATATTTTAAACATTGTTCAGATAAAATAATGGACATTTTAAAATTTAAAGATTCTATTATAACATCAGCAAAATCATACCTACCAAAGACAGATAAGACATTAGTGTCAATTCATGTTAGAAGAACTGATGCCGCAGTACCTAATCCGTATCATCCATTAACAGGTTTAGATTTCTTTAATCCCGCAATAGAACATTTTAATAAAGATGAGTACCATTTTGTAGTTTGCTCTGACGATTACGAATGGTGCAATAATGTTTGGGGAAATGACGAAAACTTTACTGTTGTTAATTCAAAATCACCTTATGTTGATTTATGTGTTATGTCACTATGTGACCACCACATAATCTCAAATAGTTCATTCAGTTGGTGGAGTAGTTACTTATCAAAAAATAAAAATAAAAAAATCATCGCTCCAATCAAATGGCTCGGTACAGGGTATTCAACATACATTACCGATGATTTATATACAGAAAATATGATAAAATTATAAACATAATGGAAAATCAAATAAATCATCCTGAACATTATGGTGGAGAAGATAATCCATATGAAGCCATTAAAGTGATTGAATCTTGGGATTTAGGATTTCATCTTGGCAATGCAATAAAATACATTTCAAGAGCGGGTAAAAAAAGTATTGATACTGAGTTAGAAGATTTAAAAAAATCTTTATGGTATATTGAAAGAAAAATACAAAAATTAGAAGATAATGATTTTACTTTACAAGACGAAACTGATGAGTTAGATATTGACGTAAAAGACTTAACAAAAACAACATTTATTATTCCAGTTTGTGTTGAATCCAAGGACAGATATAATAACGCTGTAAGTGTACTTGGGTTTTTAAATAAAAATTTTAAAACAAATGTTATTATACATGAATTAACTAAAGAAGAAAGTAAATTAGATTTTATTAGTTCATTAAAAAACTTAAAAATAAATCACATTCTTCAAAAAGATAATTTGGATTACTACCACAGAACAAAACAATTAAACGAAATGTTAAATATTGTAAAAACACCTGTAGTTGTTAATTATGATATTGACGTTATTTTACCTGTTGACTCTTACGTTGAGTCACAAAATTTAATACTTAATGGTAATTCAGATTTTGTTTATCCTTACGGTGATGGTGAATTTCAAAGGGAAATTTCTTTAAGTTTTAACAGGGATGAGTTTAATATAAATTTTGATATAAATTCAATTGATACTAATTTACTAAAAACTTTTACGTCAAAATATGGTCATTGTGTTTTTGCAAATACAAAAAAATATAGAAAATGTGGTGGAGAAAATGAAAATTTTATTGGATATGGACCTGAAGACCAAGAAAGAGAAAATAGGTTTATAACTTTAAAATATAATGTATCAAGAGTAGATAATCTTGTGTATCATTTTGAACATTCAAGAACACCATTTAGTAACGGGGATAATAAATATTACGACAAAAATCATAAATTGTGTGATAAATTATTGGCTATGGACTATAAATCAATGTTAGATTATTATAACAATATTGAATATAGAGAGAAATACGATAAATTTAATTAAAACATATCAAAATTATGATAGGACTAACTAATACCGAAATATTACACCATGAAAAAGGTAGATTTGGAAATCAACTTTTTAGAATTGGTGCGGTAGTTGGAGAATCAATGAAACGTAATGTTGAATATTACATCCCAAAAGAATGGGATCACTGCGATTTGTTTCCCAATTTAAAAAATAAAATATCAGTAAATGATATTAAACATAATGTATCATCAACACACCAAGAACCATCATTTGCATATCACGACATACCTAGCAATTCAGGTCTTTTGGAAATAAATGGATTTTTCCAATCGTGGAAATATCTTGAGGGATTTGAAAATGAGGTAATTGAAGAATTATCTTTTTCTAAAGAAAGGATTGATAAAGCATTATCTAAAATGTCCAAAGACACAATAAAATTATGTGTTCATGTTAGGTGGGGAGATGTATATGATAGAAAAACTGGTGGTGGTCATAAGGGTTTTGAAAAGTGGCACCCAACAATGTCACTTAACTATTATGAAAATGCAATAAATTTTATTTTAAATGAAACTAAAATTGATGAAATTTTAATTTTTACAGATAACGAAGACACCAAAGATTTTATTTTTGGTAAGTTTGAAAAATTTGGAGTTACAGTTGTCTATTTTGATTACGACAGCGACTATATAACAGATTTCGTATCACAAAGTTTATGTCAACATTTTGTTATTGCAAATAGTACATTTTCTTGGTGGTCATCATTTTTAAGTAAAAATAAAAATAAGATAGTTTGTTGTCCTAAAGAAGAAGATTGGTTTGGTTCGGCATACACTCAACACGATAGGAGTGCGTTATTACCAATAACTTGGAAAAGAATTAATCAATAAGAAATATGGAAAATGTTTTAACCCCACAAGAAATGTGGGAAAGAGATAGAGGAGATGAAATTAAAATTATTGATTATCCGTTAGATTCTAATTCCCAAGTAATTGAACTTGGTGGATTTACTGGAGTATGGTCTAAAAAAATTATTGATAAGTTTAATCCAAACTTAATTATTGTGGAACCAGTCCCTAATTTTGTTTATGAGTTAACACGTAATTTTGGTGAAAATCCAAAAGTTAACATTGAAGGAGTTGCAATATCAACATCAAATAAAAAAATAAACTTGTATGTTAATGGGTGTGCAACTTCAGAAACAATTGAAGTTTCAAAAAGAAAAATTAGTGTTGATTCGTACGACATTGGTTATTTTATATCCAAATATAATTTAAATAAAATTGACTTAATTCAAATTAACATTGAATGTGAAGAATATCCATTACTTTTAAATTGGATTGAGACAGGATTTTTAAAAAATGTAAAATACCTACAAATACAATTTCATACCTTTTGTGAAAATTATGAAGAAAACTATGAAAAAATATTTGAGGGATTAAAAGAAAATGGATTTGAAATCAATTATAAATATGACTTTGTTTGGGAGTCTTGGGTAAACAAAAATATATGAATTTAGATAAAAATATAATAGATGTTATTGAGAATTGGAATTTGTCATACACTGTTGGTAATTCATTGTTTCACATTTTAAATTCAAAAAATAAAGATTTTAATGATTTGGAAGAATTAAAAAAAGCTTCTTGGTTTTTAAATAAAAAAATAGATTCTTTAGAAAATTTACCCCCAAGTAAGACTAAATTTAATAAAATTAAATTAGATGATATAGATTTTAAATGTATTAATCTAAAAAAAAGAAATGATAGAAGGGATTGGATTAACTCTCATTTACCAAAGTTTAATATAAACTATGAATTTTTTGACGCAATTGTTGATGATAATGAATATGATGTTAATTTTCCAAAGGCTTACAGTAAAGGTCAAAAGGGTTGTTTTCTTTCACACTATAAATTACTTAAAACACATGACAGTAATAAAATTTTAGGTATATTTGAAGATGATGTTGAATTATGTGAAGATTTTTTGGACAGGTTTAAGTATATTGAAGACAACTTTAATTTAGATTGGGATATATTCTTTTTATCATCGTACTACCATTTGAATGAACATAAAGATAGATGGAACCCTTCAGGTGATTTTGAATTAACTGATACAAAATATATCCACAGAGTTTATGGCGCATTTACAACACATGCTTATTTGGTTAACCCAAAATCAATTGATAAAATTTTAAAATTGATTGATGAAAACATTGCCGACACTTATGCAATTGACCATGTGTATTGCTCCAAAATTGAAAGTAAGTTAAATTGTTATTCTTTTACTCCAGGAATGGCAAACCAAAGGGTTAGTCATAGCGATATTGATGGTAGTAATAAAGACCCTAACGAATTTAAATTAATTGTTGGTGAACACTATTACGTGAATAACCTTAAAGATTTTGATTATGAAAAATATTTTGAAAAATATATTTCAGAAAGAGATTCTAAAAAAATTAAATCTAAAATTTTTGATAAAACAAAAATTAAACAAGATGATTTTGACTACGACAAATATTTTGAAAAAATAAATAATAAGATATCAACAAGTATAAACAGATATGAATTTAAAAATAGTTATAATCTAAATTACGTAATATATAACTACGATTATTTTACAAATCTTTATTACCAAAAAACTAATGTTGTAAATGAGGAATATAAAGAATATAGTAAATTACAAGAGTTAATAAGTTTGGTAGATAAATCAAAAATTATTATTGATATTGGTGCAAATTGTGGTTTATTTAGTATTCCATCCTCACTAAACGGATATGAAGTATACGGTTTTGAACCTGTACGAATGAATATAAAATTGTTAGAATTAGGAAGAGAAGAAAACAAATGTAATAATTTTAATATTGTAAATATGGGAGTTTCTAATAAAACAAAAAAAGAAACAATCTACATACCATATTGTTCAGACAACACATCTTTTAATAAAGATGTTGCAATAAGTAATATGTCATTTAGTAAAAATTATATTGAAGAAACAGTTAATTGCACCACGTTTGATGATTGGATTAAAAAAAATAAAAATCTTAATATTGGATTTATTAAAATTGACGTTCAAGGATTTGAAAAAGAAGTGTTGGAGGGCATGACAGGATTTCTTAAAAATTGTAACGATGTTTACATTTATCTTGAATGGGATAAAAACTTAACAGAAAATAATGGGAATTCTTTAGGTGACATGGAAACTATTCTTATTGAGAATAATTTTGAAGTGAGAGAAACTTTAGAAAACGATAAACTTTTTTATAAAAAATAAAATGATAACAGAAACAGGATATTGGACATCAGATGACACAGAAGCAATCCATGTGCATGACCCAAGCTTAGCAAATTGGATTTTAAATTACCTACAGGATGATAAGGATAAACAATTAATTGATTTTGGATGTGGTTTTGGGGATTATCTTAAAAATTTACATAACAATGGATTCACAAACTTACACGGATTTGAAGGTGAGGTTAGAAAGGGAAGTCTAAAATTTATTAAAAATTGGGATTTGTCAAACCCAATAAAAAACTATAAAAATTATGACAATTTAAAAAATAACGCATACAACACAATTTGTTTAGAAGTTGGTGAACATATACCAAAGCAATATGAATCAATTTTTTTAGATAACATTACATCACTCACTACAAATAAAATAATATTGTCTTGGGCCATCATTGGTCAATTAGGTGATGGTCATGTTAATTGTATGAATAATGATGAAGTTATTTTAAAAATGAATGATTTAGGTTTTGACTACTTGGAAAATGATAGTATGAGTGCACGTAATTCAGTTTCACCTGCAATTGCATCTTGGTTTCTAAAAACCATAATGATTTTTAAAAAAAAATAACTATGATTACAATACCTGTTAGTGTTGGAGAATTAATTGACAAATTATCAATCCTTCACGTTAAAAAAATAAAAATAACTAACCTTGAAAAATTGGTGTACGTTAATAAAGAATTTGAATTATTATATAACTTCTCTTCAGATTATTTAAACGATGAAGAAATAACAAAATTATACCACGAGTTAGTTGATACTAATTCAAAACTATGGGAGATTGAAGATATGTTAAGAATTATTGAAACTGAAAAAATTTTTAATTCAAAGTTTATTGAACTTTCAAGAAATGTATATCACACAAATGATAAAAGATTCAAATTAAAAAATGAAATAAACGAAAGAACTTCTTCTGAAATTAGAGAAGTTAAAGAATACGTAGAATATTAATTATGAAAAAAATATTAATTCTTGGTGGCGGCGGATTTATAGGTGGTCACTTGGCAAAAAAATTAAAAGATGAAGGTAACTACGTAAGAGTAGTCGACATAAAAAGTCACGAATATTTTACACCTGAAGAAATGTGTAATGAATTTTTAACTTACGATTTACGTGACCCAAAAAATGTGGAAGCAGTTATTAGAGTAGAAACTTACGAAAATAAAATTATACCATTTTCATATCTCAAACAACCTTATTCCGAAGTAACTTCGTTTGACGAAGTTTATCAACTTGCAGCAGATATGGGT
>Ga0208855_1000254_pt1 | contig 15256 bp, 30 predicted proteins | sample LakMenEpi17May12_FD_150708 | JGI IMG/M metagenome (GOLD analysis project Ga0208855, IMG submission 150708) | Freshwater microbial communities from Lake Mendota, WI - 17MAY2012 deep hole epilimnion (SPAdes) | ecosystem: Environmental > Aquatic > Freshwater > Lentic | place: Lake Mendota, Madison...
AGATTTACCTGGCTTTGCAGTTCCTTGCCCAATTCGGGCTAGAACCTTTTGGCCGATCTTTTGTTTTAAAGCACTGCGCAGCGCAACATTGAAAAATAAAACGCTATCGTAAGTTTTGTTGGTATCTAGGTTTACTAAAGATACCTCTACCGCCTCAGCATCGCCGTGTATTGTTTTGATGCCTACTTTGTAATCAGTTGGAGTAATGATTAGTAACTGTCCTGCTAAGTCAGCAACCTTTGGGCCGCTTTCGTTCATTGATGGTGGTGAGAAGGTCATTCTCATTCCCCCTTTTCTGTTTGATTGGTTGTTTGGATTGGGTGTTGCATTTGTTGTTGGTGAATTAGATTTGATTCTAACTCCTCTTTCAACCTTTTTAAATCATTAATCGTTGCTTCATCAAGGCTCATATTGTATCTCCAGCGCAAGCGATGGATTCATCCTTGCTAAAAGGTTGGAAATATGGGCAGTAATTACAAAGCCGGCTGCTGACTTTTGGAATAACTGCCCACATTGACGGAAACTGCTCAACATCAATTGATGTGAGCAGCGCATATAAATTGTCTAATCGCTCAAGGGCCGCCAGTGCGATTTGTTCATCGTAATCATAAAGTTCAATGTGCATATCATCTATACCACCTGATGTTGGTAGATAGATAAGTGCAACTTGATTTACTAGCAAACCCTGTTGGGCTAAGCCGTAGCCGTATAATTGAACTTGAATTTGTTGTTGAGTTGTAGCGCCACTAGATCGGCGTTCTTTTAATCCTGATGCTCCTGTTGTTTTCCAATCCATCACAATTCCGCGAACCTCATCATAGAGATCAACAGTTCCAGATAGCCCACCTCTGATGGTTACCTTTTGTTCCGTTTTGAAACCTTCTATTTTCTCAAAGATTTCTGCTAGATGGGCGTGAATTGCAGTTCCAACTTGAGCAGCCCAATTACCATTGGAGCCTTCATTAACCTTTGGAATATCAATTAACTTATAGGCTAATCTGCGCAAGCATTCGTGGCCAATCTCAGATGGGCCAATAGATACTTGCTTACTCCTAGGTGTCCAAGTTCCAGCATCTGTAATGATCTTTGCAATATCCATTGCCATTTGCTTGCTTGGTTTATTTGGTGCTACTAAGTTATTCATCATCCTCATCATCATCGTACTCATCTGGAGTTATTGGATTAAATGGCGGTGTGTCAATCATTGGAGCAGGAATGATACTACTCATCATCTTGCTCCACGATTGCAAAACGCCGAGAGTTTGAAATAACTTCTAAGGTATCTAAAACCTGCGCAGGTAAAATTTCCTTCGCACGCTTTACATCAAAACGCTTAGTTTCGATAAAACTCCATCGAACTACTGGCCGATTTTGATACATACCAACTTCAGCATCGCCAAGAGATTGCTCGATATGCGCTCTAGCAACATCTGCTACCTCTTGCCATTCTTTAATCTTGGCTAGAGCATTTTTATAGTTCTCTAGCCAAGCAGCGGTGTTGCCATCAAAATCAACAACACCTGTTTCAATTTCTACACTCACTGATTTACCCCCTTAGTTGTTTACCAGTATTTGTGCTTTTGCCAGTGAGCCCACGCTTTGCAGGCTCCACCTGAACCATAATGCCTGCCCAAGTAAGCAAGGGCAGCCACCATTTGGGCTGCTGGAGCATCTGAGCGTTTCATTCCCAGGTTCTCCATAGTTCCATCCAGTAACTGCCCAACACCTTCGGCTGAACTAACTGGATTCTTGCGATCATTCCAATTGCTCTCTTTGAGCATTAGTCGATCCCAACATTTAAAATCCTCTTTATCTAACAACTCTTTTGCTAGTTGCCTAGCATCGACTTGCTCAATTAGGAGTTTTTTCTCAATTGGGATTGCCACTTGAGGATTTACTGCACTAATTAATAAAGAGGTCATTGCGCTGACCCCGATGATGAGCGCAACTCTTTGTGTAACTTTTCTATATTCAGGTTTGATTGGATTGCTCCTTTCATTTTCACCTTTTCGTAGCGGCGAATCATCTCCTTTACATAAGGTAGATTCACTTGCAGAAAAGATGCTATGTGTTGAGGAGTATTTCCTTCATCGTACATTTTACGAACAGTTTTGGCTTTACCCTTGCGTTCCACGAACAGAGATTGTTTTTTAAATAATCTCCTGCGCATCTCGCCAGTAGTTCCACCCCAAATGCCGAATCGGATTTGCTCCTTTATAGCGTATTCCAAGCATTCCTTTCTATGTATGCAGATGCTGCAAATTGCTTGCAACTCTGGGAGGCGCTCTGCCTCTAGTATCTTTCCATCGGGAAAGAAATAGTCTTTGTTTTCCAACTTTGCGCAGAGCGCATTTGGAAATTTGGGGGAATCAGATAGGAATTCAATTGCTCTCATTTCTCAGATAGCCATTGAGTTAAATCTTGAATCACCCAAGATTTTTCGATGCTTGCATTGCGCCGTTTAACGATCACATAAGCAGGCGGAATAAAATCTAAATTTCTTGCTCTTGCATAATTCTCTGCCTCAATTACGGCTTCATCCCAAAAGGTAGGTAAATCTAACTTCTTTCGATTCTTAAGTTCTAAAATATAGGTAGCACCAGAGATGATTACAACTAGATCGCCTTCATCTCTTGCGCCCGCCTTGGTCAGCCGCTCCGCTAGGACACCAGCAGAGCGAAAGAATTTTAGAACTGCTGTTTCAAAAGCAGCACCTTTCCTACCATTTGGGTTTGCCATTACTTAACAATCTCCAATCGGATTTTGTTTTTATCTTGCACTACTTGGATTATCTCCTGGGCTAGATCGAGCAACTCTCGCTCAGATAGTTTTGCAACCTTTAATGCCATTGGCGGCAGATTCTTGCGAATTGAATCCAATCGCATTGTTGCAAAATCATCACGCAGATCAGCCTTGGATGCTTTTTTCATTTCGGCAAAATCAGTTACTTCAATTTCATCGCTGACATTTTCAATCAGATCCACGCAGGCTTCCTGCTCCTCTAAGTACAAATGGTAGGAGCCATCATTGGAAATAAAGATTCTAAAAATCTCACTCCAGTTGCTACTCATTTGCTTAGCGCTCTTTTCATCTTGGCCCTGCTTTTCTCAGCCTTCTTTACCTGACCTGCCCAATCATCGGTTCCATTAGTCAGGATTGTGGCAAGAGATGCCCCTACTAGGGCTAAACCCGCTGCACCAATCACTATTGCTATTTCCATTCCTTACCCCCTTTTAAGCCCAGGTTCCTGGGTGTAGGGCGATTGTGGCATAAGTAACTGACATTTGCGGGTGAGATAGGCCCGACACGCCGAAACCTAGGATTTGGGGTACTTGACCATATAGTCAAATGTCTATACATTTATCTTATTGGAAGGCAAGGTGCTAACCAAGGAAGGTAGTAAAAATGAAACTAATATCAAAAAGTTTTCCTTATGCCAATTGGTGTATGGATAATAGATGTGGCAATGAAAATTTCTGTCATGTATGCCCAATCTGCACTATTCATATTAAAGAACCTAATAAAAAAGGTACAAATTACACAAAACATATATCTCTAATTCATCCTGAATTAGTTGTAACTAAGGTAAGTAATTAATATGCAAACTAAAACAGAAATGCGTTCATTGGTAAAAAATATGCGCAAGCAACTTCGATGGATTGAGGATGCAATTAAAAATGGAACTCAAGAGGATATTGATCAACTATCTGTTCAATTATCTGCAACTGCTTTATTACTTGAAAGTGAGGCAAACTAATGCAACGCTCTAAAAGATATCTGCAAGTTCGCAGAGTAGTCAGAATAAGTTTCTGGCTACTAATGCTAGCCACGATTTATTTCTTGGCAACTCACATTAACTACACTGGCGACGGCTACTGCTTCGGATCAATGGATGAATGCTACCTAAAGGAAGGTAAGTAAAATGAGAAACTGTACAATGTGTGGAAAACAAGTAGAGAAATTAACTTGGCGCTGGTATCAATATGACAATGGCGAACAGTTCCAATGCCTAGTTTGCCCAAAGTGCGATGTTTTGCATTCCAATATGATGATGAAAGGGAGGTGAAATGATGGGCGCAATGAAAGCATTATTTACAGAAATGCAGATGGATATGCTGGCCTCAGCCGAGGTTCTAGTTGCTGCTAGCAATAGCAGCGATCCTGATGAAATGAGCAGGGCTATTTATCTAAGTATGAAAGTTTTAAATCCGCATCTAAAAACACTATTAGGAGAGTAATGGCTACGAAACCGCAAAGATCAGTAAGAATTGCAGATGCAATTTGGAACAAAGTAAGAATCAAGGCAGCAGCGGAGGGCAAAACCGCCTCTGAGGTAATCAATGATTATCTGAAGGATTACATCAAGTGAGAATCCTTTGGATGGTTTTGACGGTGCTAGTGGCAATCGGCAAGGGCAGGCGAGTGCTGCCCTGGGCGATCCTGGGCTTTATGGGAGGTTGGGTGGCCTTGGGCATAGTTTGCCTCAGCCGCCAGCGCCCCCTGCGCCCAGTACCCCCTTGGATGCTGAATTTGGGCTATAAGAGCCAGGCTAAGCGGGCGATTGCGGGGATCGACACGCCGAAGGATATTTTGGGCTAGGTACTTGACTATATAGACAAGTGTCTATACATTTATCTCATTGGGATACACCAGGTAGCCCACAAAAGGAAGGCAAGAAAATGACAAACAAAGTAACAGCAGATCAGAAGTTAGCATTTGTAAATAAAATAATTGGTTCAGATGTTTTTAATTCATCTGATGTTGCAGCAGTTGCAATACTTCAACAATTAATTGATAGTGCTAAAAAAGAAATTGCTACTCAAAATGTTGAGAAGTTAGATAAGCAATTACGCCAAGAGGGAAAAACAATTGCTAACAAAACTAAAATAGTAAAGATGGCAATTGCTCAATTAAACTTTGATTCAGATACAGTTTTTGGCGCTTATGCTCGTGAGTTAGGAGTTAAACTTTAAAATAGAAAAAAATCCCTACCTCTGCCGACGGCTGGCGAGGTAGGGATTTTTTATTGGGCTAGCGCTTGCGCTATACCCTGCTCCAAAGAAATCTTTGGCTCATAAATCATATTCATAAATCTTGGATTACCAACACGATACTCAACGCCAACTGGCGCAGTTATATCAGTTTGGATTGGTGCTAAATATCCAGCAGATAACATAACCATTTCTGCTAAATCAATAAAAGAGGTTGCCCTACCAGAGCAGATATTCATAACTTCAACGCCATTAAGAATGGCTGCAAAAGTTGCTTGAACTACATCATCAATATGTACAAAATCTCTTACCTGCTGGCCTGATCCCCATATTTTAAATGGTGATGCTTTCGCCTTAGCCCTGGCAATAAATGATGGGAATGGATAATCTAAAGATTGATCAGCGCCATATCCTGAAAATGGGCGAAGGATACTTACCTTCAAGCCTTCATCTCTGGCGTACTGCGCCAGCATCTCGCCAGTTAATTTACTCCAACCATAAGTTTGATCGGGAGTTCTAATGTGTTCTAAATTTATATCTTGCTCAGATAACCTTGCTTTAAATCTTGCTCGCTGCAACATAATTGGATAAGCAGCAGAGGATGAGAAATAAACTATTCGCCCAGGGCGGGTTCTAAGCGCCCATTGGAAAAGGTCAGAATCAATCGCCAGGTCAGTGGCAACTGCCAAAGGATTACCTTCAATGGTGGCTCTGCCACCGACAACGGCGGCTAAGTGAATTACAACATCAAAGTAAGTGTTATCGGCTGCAAAGAATTTGCGAGCATCGATGCCTGATTTAATATCAAAGCCAACTATTTCATTATTCTTTGTGTCTAGCGCTCTATGAAAGGCTCTACCTACAAATCCTTCATCACCTGTAATTAGGATTTTCATTTAAGTTTAGTTAGTAATGTTTGGTATTGATCGCTAGCAATGTAATTATCATAGGCAACTTTATCGGCTGAATAAACCTCTGGTGCGTTCACTCTGGCGTAATTTTCATCCATCGGCGCCTTGCCGTTGAAGGCGTGGCAATGCTCAATGATTACATCAGGTAGGTATTTAATCTTGCCTAAATCCTGCCCTAGTTTTAGCCAAAAGTTATCTAAGTATAAATGGCGCTGAGTATCAGGAACCATTCCTCGCAAGGCTTCTACAATCTCACCTGACATCGCAACCGCAGTTGGTAGGGCTGAGCCTTGGAATAGATCGTTGCCATAAACAATATCTGAGCCTGTATAAAGTTCCTCAACAAACTTCTCATCCCAGTTAGCAGTTCTTGGGCGGTGATCATCACCCATAAATGCAAAGTTATCAAACTCGCCTATAAATTGGCGGGCGATGTAATTTAGTGGATAAGCCATCCCACCAGTTTCATTATGAATCATAATTACAGATTCAACTGGCAGTTTCCAGGAATACTGGCTTCGAGTTTCATCATTAAAATCTACAATATAAAATCTTATAGCCTTTGTATTTGTATCTACAAAAGCCTGTTCTAAAGCAACGGCATTATCAGGCCGCCCCCTAGTTGGAATAAGAACTATTAAATCACTATCCACCATTTGCTAACTCCCCCGCAATCGCAAAATAAGCAGCGCCATCAATGTAATTATCTGCCTTATAGGTTTCCATTGATCTTGCTACTTTGATCAGTGCGCAAATCATAGCGCCTTGCTCTGGTGTTATCTCGCAATCGAGATAAGCAGATAGAAGCCTGCTGATACGATTAAAGTTAATAGCAGGCGTTCCATAATCATCTTGCCTGTCGGCGTAAGTGAGCGCTTTAGCCTCATCTAAAATTTTCCCCCGATTCATTTATTTACTTAGAGCCTAGGCCGTATTCTTGCTCTGTCTTATCTGCCCACTTTGCAAGAGGGGCTGCAATTCCGCCGATCAAGATTGCATATTGAGGAGCAAGATCAGCAGCCAGTGCAATTCCCATTGTTACCGCTGATGCTAGTACTGCTCTTGCATAAGATTTAAAAGCAGCAATTGTTTTAGGGTCTTTTAATTTAGCAACTAATTTATTCATATTCATCCTTTAAGGGCGAACTACGCCCATTATCAGGGAGTAGGAGCGTTTCCTAAGATACACACCATCTCCATTTGATTGACTTCCTACACTACCACTTGAGGTATTGCCTTCGATAACTTGCAGGTATTTTAGCGCAGTATTGTTCCATTTTACGATTCCGACATGATCAGGTTGAGCATCATCATCAAACTGGAAAAATACAATATCTCCAGCCTGAGCCTGACCTATTGGAATTACTTTGTTTTTCTTAGCAAACCATTTTAGGCCCACATCGCAAGAGGCAAACCCCTTCTTACTTTGTGCTGCAATATTAGATATTAAACCAGCCTCATTAAAACACCAGGAAACAAAGGTAGCGCACCAAGGTTGGTTATTTGCGCCATACCATTTACCAAAAATAGTATTGTTGTTGCCACTCTCTTTATAGCCAATTTGTGCTTTGGCTATCGCAACTACTTTACTCATAACACCCCTTTTATTTTTTAACTAATAATCTGTAAATTTCATCTATCCTGGCTTCTAGCCGATCAACTTGGCAGGTTATACTATCAATGCGATCCCGAACCGAGTTTCCACCATTGGGTTTAAGTTCGGAAAGATAACTCTTAACTAAAAATCTTACACCTGCAACTAAAAATCCAGTTAAGGTTCCAACCGCAACAGCGATTGAAGCCCATTCGTTAGCGGTCATTTGGTAACTACTAACACTTGCATCGTTCCAGTACCTGTTCCTGTAATAGCATAAATAGGAGATTCGTGATTGTTAATGGTTAATTTATCTCCATTATCCATTTCATAGCCAGTACCTGAAGTTACATCTGATCCGCCAAGATAAATTTTATGTTTTGCGTGAAGGTAAACTCCTTCGGCAACACCATCTCCTGCAACTAATAAAGTTGGGCTAGTGGTAACTGTTACCTGGGCTGAACTGATTGGCATTTCTCTCCTTAGATAAGCCCCGAATCCTCAATAGCATCGACGGCATCATCGATGCTTTTTGTTACATCTGGAAAATCAAATAGCAGCATAACTTACAACAGATTCACTAATGATCGAGTTCTACCGCTGGCGAGTTGCGTATAAACCTGAGTAGTAGCAACTGATGAGTGCCTCATCAAATCTCTTACTGCTAGCAGGTCGCCGTTTGATCTCTCTAGCATATTGGTTGCAAAATAATGGCGGCAGGCGTGAAAGGTTTTCTTTGGAATTCCAAGTCGCTTCATTTCCAAGGAACATAATTTGGTTAATCGGTTAGGAGTAACTGACCAAATTTTGCCTGGTGTTTCGTGCTTTAAAATTGTTTGAGCAACAATATCGGCTACTGGTACAGATAAATCAGTTCCACCTTTGCCAGCAACTCTGAGAATATGCCCATCATCAACTTTTTCTAAATCAACCCCACGAAGGTTTGCAACCTCCATAGCACGCAGGCCAGCCTTGCAGCCAATAATAAACCAATCTCTCATTGGTAGATCGGCTCTAGTCATAACTAATTCGGCTTCACCTGGCGTTAATGGGTGCGGTAATCCTCGCCCCTTGCGAACTGCTGGCAGATCAAGATCGGCCATATTGTCTATTAAACCCATTTTGCGCAGCGCTTTAAAAATACTGCGAACTCTTGCGGCGTAGGTTCCTTTAGTAGAGGCTGCCTTCACGGTCATAACTAGCCGTTGCAAATCCTCAGTAGTAGCCACCTGGGGATGAACTCCCAAGCGAACTAGCAGGTTGAAATCATTCCTGAATAGGGCTTCAGCGAAGCCTTGAGTTTCATATCTGTTTTTCAGTTTTTCTTTGATTATTTCTAGCGGTATTTGTTCCATAGTCAGGGAATCCTATATCTGCGAATGTTCTTTGTCTAGGCATAATCCCAAAAGGGGTAGCAGAATCGTTAGCAATTGTGCCTGGAACAATCCCCAAAGCAAGTATCGTAGCGGATTCTAGTACCGCCACAGGTCTGAAATGGGCGGCCCCTGCGGGTGGTGGAAAAGTATTGCAGGTTGTTTCAGCAACATATTCAACTTATGTACAAAACAACACTACCAATTTTGCTGATACTGGAATAACTGCATCAATTACACCAAGTTCAGCAACATCAAAAATTTTAGTTGTAGTTCATCAAAATGGTTGTGGAAAATCATCTCAAAATGCGGACAACAATTTGAAAATAAATTTACTAAGAGGTGCAACTGAAATTGTTGCAGATTTTGCTGGTAGCGCTGGTTTTACAAATTCAGCATTGTATAACAATAATGGCACTTGTTCTATTAGTTATTTAGACGAACCAAACACTACCTCAAGCACAACTTACAAAACCAGATTTAAAAATAATAGCAATAGTATTGCCGTTTTTGTTCAAAGTGGAGATTCAACTAGCACAATTACATTACTAGAAATCGGAGCATAATATGGCAAAAGCGCATCAAGTATTAGAAATGTTATTACCAAATGGCGGCTGGGTTATTTATGGTGATACTTACGAAGGTGCTGAATTTGTAGAATGTGAGCCAATCACAAAAGCACAATATGAAGCAGGGTTTGCTCAATATGATGCTTGGAAAGCAGAACAGGATGCTACCAAAGCAGCCCAGCGCCAGGCCCTATTAACCCGCCTAGGTATAACCGAGGATGAAGCACGCCTGCTATTAGGCTAAGCACAATCCTCTGAGATTGTTCTTGAAGGATAGTAGCGGATAGTGCGGAAGCAACAGGTTTAAAATGGGCTGCACCTGCTGGTGGTTCAACATTTGTTGGCGCAAGAGCAACTGGAACTACTGGTCAAACGATAAACAATAACACTTATACCGCTGTTTTATGGACAGTAGATACTTTTGACACAAATGCAATCCACGATACTTCTACTAATACAGATAGATTCACTGTGCCAAGTGGCAAAGCAGGTTATTGGACAATTTCATCAATCGTTTTATGGGCAGGAGATTCTGGTGGTGAAAGACGCATTAAAATTTATAAAAATGGTTCAGGAGATACTTTAACAGATTATAGAATGAGTGGGCAAGGCACCACAGGAGTATCACTTGCAATAAATAGCACTTTTTATTTAACTGTTGGTGATTATCTTTCTATTTATGTTTATCAAGATACTGGTGGTACTTTAAATCTTGACAGAGAAATCTCATCCTGTTCATTCTATTACTTAGGAGCATAAATGGAACTTTGGGAAAAAATTATAGAGGCATTTCCAGAAATTAAAGCAACTGATAACTTTGCTAATTTAGGAATTGAATTACAAGATGATGGAGATGGTGCTTATATTGCCAAATGGGAATACTCTCAACCTATTCCAGAGGGCTTAACACTAGGCAAACCCTCAGCATAATCTTGAGGGATTGTGCCTAGCCTAGAAGTAGCCTTGCCTCATCCTCGCTAATTCCAAGCCGTTCTAGCAGGGCTGCCTTTTGGGTGGCCCTTGCTTCGGCTTCGGCTAATTCTTGAGCATACTTTTCTTGTAGTAATTCGTAGTTTGCTAATTCAGTTTCATTAGCATCTCTTATGATTACTTCCTGTGTTTGTGTATTTACTTCTTGTATTTTCATTATTAACTCACTCCGTATAGTGTCATTGTTCCGCCTGACCAAGTTCCTGCGCCGACTGTTAGATCAATCTGACTAATAGCACTTGCAGTAGTATTAAAACCTTCCCCCATTACAAAGAATGAACCAGCGCTTGTTCTGTTGTAAACTAATTTCCAATCAACAGATTTTGCGCCGCTTGTTGCATAGTTGTAAAACCAAATTACACCGACTGCTTTATTTGTTGCCGTAGCACTATTGGTTACGCCAGCCATAGCAATAGATGTAGTTGCATAAGCGTTGCTCTGGCCGTATGTGCCTGCTGTATCAAAAATTCTAGCATAAGAATAAGTTGATGTTGATATTCCATTTAAGGTTAAACTTAATGGCTGATTATCAGAGGAAGCATAAACATCTTGAAAAACCAAACAAAGATGTTTGTGTGATCCAGAGATAGTTGTAAAAGATGTAGTTGCCGTAGATGGTGTAGTGCTTGCTAGTTGCGTAAATCCACCACCAGCAGCAGGGGCAGCCCATTTCAGACCAGTTGCTTCCGCACTATCCGCTACAAGTGTGTGGCCGTTTGTGCCTACTGGGAGGCGGGTATCGCTAGTTCCAAAGGTATAAAGATCACCCTTGGTAGTTAATGGGGATGTTGCGCCTACCTGGATATAATCATAGAATATAGCGGCTGATGCGCTAGTGAAGTATAGAATACCTGCATCGTTCTGAGGCAGAATCAAACTTCCTGCGGTAGCAACTGTGGCAGTTCCAGCAGTTATGGTACAGGCGCCTGCTCCTAAATTTTGAATAAATACAGTATCACCTGCTGCAAACAAACCTGTGTTTACAGTTATGGTTGTTGCACCTGCTGCATCCATTGCAACAGTAGTTCCTGCATCGGCTGCAACTAAAACATAATTTGCAGTTTTAGCAGTAGCAGGGCCACCGCCCATAGCCGTTTCTTGCAGGCTAGTCATCTGGGCTGCGGTAAGAACCTGCCCAGTGGTGAAGGTTTGTTTTGCCATTTTGCTCCTTAATTAATAACTCAGAATACCAGAACCCAAGCGGCCCTGTAAGGTGGTGCTGTCCAGAATGAAGGCTTGGATTAGGGGTTCTGCTGTTAGTATTTTTGTGGTGAACATAGTGTTGGTTATATCGTGTTGAACGCCCTGCACAAATAATTCCTTGGTAATAGTTGATCCACCTGGAACAGTTTTTGTAACATTGACTAGATCAAAGATTTCAAGTTCCAAGCCTGCCAATATTGCTGCTGGCTCATTAGGATCAAGAAGGCTCATTGTCATTGAATCTATGCGATCAGTAGTGTTCTTTCTAGCCTCTAGCAAGGTCTGAGCCTGATCTAAAGCCTCAGCATCGGTTTGAACTAGAATTCCTTGGCGTTGGCCTGAATGTAAAAAGAAGGTATCTATCGAATTTTGATCAAATACATTCTGAGGTGTTCCGCCTAGGCGGGTTACTGTTACATCATTAACCAGCAAAGTATCATCATTGGCAAACTCAATTTGTTGATAGCCAATACCTGTTCCATCATCTGCAAAAACAATCGGAGTTTCATCGGCTTTTTTACTGATGGTATCTCTTGAGAGAAAGGTTGCATTACCTTCGGCATCAATAAAGAACCCACCGAACTCTGAGGTTTCTGCCAATTGCATTGCAGTTAGTAAATCTCGATCAGCAGTACCTGGATCAGCCTGAAGGGTGCTGTTACCAGCATCGATATCACGCTGAGATGTGGGCCATAGAGCAAAATCTAAAAATGATTCAATTCTTGCTCCGCTTAATTGAGGCGAGCCTGCTCCTGGAACTGTACTGATTCCAATGTTATTTAATAATCTGAACCCATCAACACATTGAAGTGTAATTCTTGATGTATCCTCAATGCCTAATCCATAGGTGCTGTTATAGGTTGTAATGTAACCAGAGTAGAGATAGTAACGATCAACTCCAGTGCCATCATCATAATCTGCCCAAATACGAATCTTGCGCAGTGGTAGCAATTTGCCAAAGTAGGGAGATGAAATATTCTGCGGCGACCAATCCCCATTATCATCTGCTAAAACTACCGATGCAATGCCAGCCTCAAATCTATTAAGGATTCGGTTTCTGCCTCGGCGAATGCTAATTTGCAAGGCAATATTTGAAACATCTACTACATCGCCTGGGGTATCTGCCAAGATACCAGTGCCAAGTGGTGTAGTTGGATCATCGAGCAGAAGGGGGTTTCCGAAGGCAGGGCCGTTCGCAAAGTCAATAGAAACACCAACAACAGGTGTACCTGGCATTACAAATCTAACTTCCTGGCATTAATTGATCTGCCTGAAGTTTGACCAGCGAGCAATCCATTTCTGATTGATTCTTGCAAATCAGATTGAACAACAGTATTGCCAGCATTATTTACAGTTACATTTATTGAGCCACGCTCACCTGCTCGATAAGATTGATAATCAGGTAATTGAGAACTTAATAATGGCTTAGGCTTATCACCACGCTCACCTGCTCGAAACTCTTGATAACCAGGCATTGTAGTCATTGGGCTTGGTATTACCTCTGGCCTAACAATATCTTTAGTTATTCTATCAATAACCTTTGGATCAATAGGTTGGACATCAATAGGAGGAACAACAATAGGGGCAGGAACATTGCCGCCTGGTGGTATCACAAATGAACCTTTACCTACCGCTGCAAGGTATTTATTTAATTCTGCAAGAGCAGTTTTCCAACCTTCGCCTGCGGCTAACCCTGCTGCATCCCAGCCTGAGCCAAGATTCACATTGCCAGTAACTGAAGCGATGTATTGGAGAACTTGATAGTTGGTTAAATTCCACTTACTAGCAAGAAGGTTTACTTCCTCACTTGAAATCTTTTCATCAGCGATAACCATTAAAATATCGGCGTATCGTTGCGCTGCAATATTCATACGCTCAGTTGCATTATAGTTAGCAAGCAGTTGATCGTACATATTCTTTTGAGCAAGGTTTTGTTCTTTAAGAAGGTTTAATCTAACTGCCTCAAGTTGAATTGGATTAGTTTCAGATGTAGGTGTAACACCCATTGCCTTTAATTTATTTAAGGCTTCTTGAGTTGCAAGTTGTTTCTTTTGCTCAGCAGTTAGTTTTGCAGTATTGCCAACTATCTTACCAGTAGCGGTAACAACTGCATTAGCAGCCTTAACCCCAGGTGGGCCATAGACATTTCCCCAACCAGGAGTTAATTTTTTTATTCCTTTAGTTTGATCATCAATTGCATCATTAGTTTTATTTAAAGCCTTATAGGCAAGCACCGCTGAGCCAGCGAAAACTGCTATTGCTGCTGATGCTGCCAATGCTGAAACACCACCTGTTGCAAAAGCGGTGGCTATTCCTGCGCTAGTGGCTGATGCTGTTTGTTTAACAAAAGCGATTCTTAACAAATCAATTATTGCAATTAATGCGGCAACTCCAGCATAAACCTTAGTTGCAGCAAAGGTGGCAAATAGTAATGTTGAAAGAACTTTTAAAGTTCCAAGATTGCGGCTAATAACACCAAAAAAGTCAGTTACATTTTGAATTAGAGTAGGAATTTGCCCAAGGATGGTTGCTAGTCCAGCGGCTAATTCATCTTTATTGGCGTTAATCCAAGCCTCTAATTGGGGTAAAACCTGAGTTGAGATCACACTAGCAAATTGCTCGATTACAGGAAGGAGTGCATAACCTAGAGTTTCAAGGATTTCGCCATAGGCAATATTTAATCCCTGTAATCTACCTTCTAAAGTTTTTGCACGAACATCAGCCTGATCTTTGAAGGTACTATTTAAAACACTAAGAGCCTTATTAAAATCTTTTGATTTGATAGTACCCGCATCAAGTTGAATACCAACCTTAGTTAATGCCCCAAGATTACCATTTGATGCCTTAGCCAATGCCAAAGTAACAGTTTGTAAATCTTTACCAGTTCCAGCAGAAACATTAAGCGCAGTTCCAAGTAATGATTGCGCAGAGGCAACATCGCCAGTTGCTCTGGCTAGGGTAGCCAGCGCTGGGCGGAGTTCATCATCGGCAACAGAAACTTCTTTTTGTAGGGCGGTTATGTACTGCTCGGTACTTGCAATAACAGCATCTGTTGCGCCAACAGTATTTCTTAAAGTAGAAGCAAGTAATGCTTGGCTCTTTTGATCATCCATCGCAGCACGAACTGCATCGGTTCCAACCTTAACGGCAAACGCACCAACGGCTGCGCCTGCTGCGGCAAAGGCTAAGGCTGATTTTTTAGCAAACTTATCAAATTGTTTGCCAAGATTTGTTATATCTTTTTGAGCCTGCTTTGAACCTTTAGCGGAATATTGGGTGATAATCCGAGCAATAATTGCGCCAGTTGCCACTTTAACTCCTACCGTTTAAATTAGTTTGTAATGTTTTTTTAGCATCCTCTAAGGCTGCTGCAACTCGCCTTTGGATTGCCTCTTTATCTTTATCAACAACCGCCCAAATAAGGCGAGAGGCTTTGCCAAATGAATTGCTTAAATATCTAATAAATTGATTTCTCGATGCGTTGCCACGCCTGCCAGCAACTTCAAATATTGCACCTGCGGCGCTCTTATTAATTAAGGCACCAGCGCTAGTGGTGTAATCACCTCGAACTTTGCCTTGCGCTCTGTTTTTAACAATCCCTGATTGAATTGTACTAACATCCCAG
>Ga0208855_1000257_pt1 | contig 15158 bp, 13 predicted proteins | sample LakMenEpi17May12_FD_150708 | JGI IMG/M metagenome (GOLD analysis project Ga0208855, IMG submission 150708) | Freshwater microbial communities from Lake Mendota, WI - 17MAY2012 deep hole epilimnion (SPAdes) | ecosystem: Environmental > Aquatic > Freshwater > Lentic | place: Lake Mendota, Madison...
TGACCATAAGTTCATAATGACGCATGTGTTAACCCGACCTCCTCTGGACTAAGACGGCCACGGTATTTCCGTGACAGGAGGGTTAAATTCCTTACTACCGTAGGAAAACCTAAGGGAATAAGAGGCCTAAGGGTAGGCCTTGGAGCCCTCAAACAGTAAATCGAGCAGCCTGCTGTGCGTATTTCGAGCCTGAAGGGCCCGGCGGGCCAGGACCGCCATCAGGTAGATGGTGCCCCCGATTCGGACCAGGGTCAGGATGGCAAATGGGGTTGGGCCAAGACCAAACTTGGCATCGGTGACTTGTGCCAGGTGTTGCCAAATTGCGATGTGATAAATCAGTTCGGTTGCTTGCCAAACCCAAAATGCGTGCAGATCTTTTTTATTAGTTAACGCGATAACAGCTAGCGGAGTTAGCCACAGAACATATTGCGGTGAATACACCTTGCTTGCAAGCATTACAGATGCCAGAACAAAGAAGGAAACTGATGCCAGGGTAGGTGTGTACTTAATTTCAAATAACAAGATCGCAATTGTTGTAAGTGCAATTAGCAATAACAAGATTGAAAGGTAGTTCAGATTGGTTAGGTTAATTCCCAATTGTTGAAGGGCTAACCAGAAAGATCCCCAGTCTGGTCCACGTTCCAGATTAAGTTTGTAAAAGCGCCACCAACCTGTTGGGGTGGTTACCGCGAATGGAAGATTGATTGCTAACCACGTTCCAAAAGTAATTGCAATGTATTTGATTGCTTCTTTGATTTTGTTCTCACGCCAAAAGATAAACACGATTGGGATCAGTAAGAAGATTGGTAAAAACTTGGTAGAGATAGATAAGCCCATTAATAAAGCGCTGTAGGTAAATTGTTTACGATCAAACCAATAGATCGCAAGCATCATTGTCGCAATAGCCCACAAATCCCAATTGATAAACAGTGAAGCGATCATCGCTGGTGCAACTGGCACAAGGTATGCAAACTCTGGTCGTATCTTTCTGACAATTAAGACGGTTGCGATAAACAAAAGAATCAAAAAGAAAATACTGATATTAAAGTATGAAACCGGCGAATTAGCGGCAAAGGAGGTTACATACATAACCATTGCGGTGATTACTGGGTATTCAACGCTGTTGTCATCACTTGCAAATGGCCATTGATTTGTACTTAATCCCCGTGCTTCAAACAACGCCGGAAGATCGCTATAACAGGCGTGAACATATTGATCTGGCGTTGCCCAGCCAGTGTTTGCGCAATGGCTAAATTTGGCTACAGAAAGCAGTGATGCCAGTATTGCTAAGGCAACAAAGGTGCGGACCTTCATTAGTCTTTAGGCTTCTGTACTCCACCCGATGTCATAACAACAGGTTCTAATCCACCAATATTTGCTGGCGCTGGGAAATCCATAATTGGTTCGCCCTTGAGCGCGCCCTTCATAAATTGTGTCCAGATACGTGCGGGGAAAGACCCACCTGTCAGTGATGTCATTCCACCAATTCCGTTAAGGGATTGAGTTGCGTTGTCGCGGAAGAAAGAAACTGATGCTGCAATCTGCGGCGTGTAAGCGCTAAACCAGGCAGATGCATTTGATTGTGAAGTTCCGGTCTTGCCAGCTACAGGTCGACCTAAAGCAAGTGCTGCCGCACCGGTTCCACCTAAAATTGTTCCTTTAAGCGCGTACGTTAAATCTGCCATGACCTCTTTGCTAAACACTTCTTGGGTCTGAGGTGTTGCTTCATAGAGAACGCCTTTGTTTGATCCTAAAACTTGCGTTACAAGGAAAGGTTTTGACTTAATACCTTGTGCTGCAAATGTCGCATATGCGTTGGCAACATCAATAACATGTGGGCTTGATGTACCTAGAACAACAGATGGTGTTGGCATCATCGCAACACTTTCAGGAATTCCGGCACGGCGTGCAACATCTACGACTTTGTCTGGGCCAACCTTTATTCCAAGTGGAACAAAGATGGTGTTAATAGAACGCTTTGTTGCTTCCATTAAGCTAACTTGACCGAAACCATTGTTTCCATAATTTGAAACAATGTATGGCTTACCTAAATCATCAAATGTTTGTGGTGAATCACCGTTCCACATTGAAGTAAGCGGAATTCCTTGTTCAAGCCCGGCAACTAAAGCAAAGGCTTTAAATGTTGAACCTGCTTGCGTAATTGATTGAGTTGCATCATTTAATTGACGCTCTAGATAGTCACGGCCACCGTAAAGTGCAAGTATTTCGCCTGTTCCGGGGCGGATTGCAACTAGACCAATGCGCAGATCTGCTGGTGCATTTGTTGGATAAAACTTATTAACCGCATCAACGGCAGATTGCTGCGCCTTTTGATCCAAAGTTGTTTTGATTACTAAACCACCAACTAGAAGTTGATCCTGGCTAAAGCCAAGTTTTGCAAGCTCTTTTTGAACAGCTTCGATGACGTGACCTTTTGGACCACTGAGCTGACCTGAAGTAGCACGCGGTGCAACCTTTGGAAGCTTCATCTTGGCGGCAGCTTTTTCATCTAGCCAGCCAGCTTCAATCATGTTGTTGATTGTGTATTCAAATCGATTAGCTAGACGTTCGGCGTTGCCTTCTCTAAACACTGGGTCGTATAAGCCCGGCGAGCGCAAGATCGATGCGATCACTACTGCTTGTGAATCAGTTAGTTGATCTACATTGCGATTGAAGTACTGCTGTGACGCGGTCATAACACCGTATGAACCGCGACCAAAGTAAATTGTGTTCAAGTAACTTTCAAAGATTTGATCTTTTGACAGTTGGTTTTCTAGTTTGATTGCAATTACTAATTCTCGGACCTTGCGCTGAATTGTTCGGCTAGGGGTAAGAAAAGCGGTCTTGGCGTATTGCTGCGTGATTGTTGATCCACCTTGCAATGAGCCACCGCGCAAATTGTTTATTACCGCGCGGGCAATTCCGGTAATTGAGAAAGCTTTGTTTGAATAAAAATTACGATCTTCGGCAGCTAGAACTGCGTAACGCACATTCAGTGGAATCTTTGCCAGTGGAACGATTTGTCGGTTCTGAGTTCCAACGCGACCAATTTCTTCACCGTTTGAGTACTGAATAATTGTTGATTGGCTATTTACATATGCGTTGGGATCTGGAATATCAACGGTGAAATAGGCAAGTGCAAATAAAACTGAGCCGGCAACAAAACCAAAGCCGCCAAGGAATACGGCAGCTCTAATCAGTAATTTACGGGCCATTTGGCAATGCTATCCCTTGGCGTAATCCTCATCCTCCAAGGTCCGCACTTTGCGCGGGGCTTTTCGCTCAACTCCATCGCCCAAAATGTACGAGGCGCACAGGTGATTCCATGAACAGTTCTTACAGACCTCGACGATGTAGACGGTGAACTCACCGAATTCGCGTTCCATCTCAACTAATTCGCGGGGAGTCTTAATGCGCCCTGAGTATTGGCCTAGTTGTTCTCCAAAGGTGTAGCGAAGTTCGACCAGCTCTTCTTTTTTGCAGACTGGGCAGTTGCGATTAACGGTGTCGCCATGCCATTTGGCTGCGCGCATTAAATAAGGATCAGCATCGCAGGCATCAACAGTTCCACGAAACAGGGCTATCAAGGTAGCTCGCTTGTCGAGTGAATAATCGATGAATGATCGTTGCGATTTCATTAGGGTGAAGAATAATCCTAAATTCAGGGATACGCTCTTTCTTATGAGTTTCGCTGGGTTGCTTCGACATCCGCGGCTTTCCAGGCTTTTGGCTGTTCGTTGGACAGGACAGATGACCGATGGCGTCTTTCAAAGCGCACTTGCATCCTTTGTTTTGTTTTCTCCAGAACGCCAAGCAAATGCCTTAAGTGCAGCAATTGGTTTTGCAGTTGTTCTATTGCCGTATTCGATAGTTGGACCTTTTGTTGGAACAATTTTAGATCGTGTTTCGCGTCAACGTGCTTTGTTTTTTGCAAACCTTGCCCGCAGTGCCAATTTATTGGTAGTTGCAGTATTTGTTTTTAGCGGCGCTACCGGTGTTGCGCTAACTGCAGTTGTACTTATTGCTTTCGGAATCAACCGTTTAATTCTTGCAGCTCTATCAGCCGGCCTACCTTTGTTAATTGATGCAAAGTCATTGATTACAGCAAATGCAATTGCAGTAACAGGTGGTTCTGTTTTAGTAGTTATTGGTGGCGGAATCGGCGTTGGTGTTCGCGCACTAGTTGATGGCGCAGCCCTTGCAGATCAAGCGGATTCTTTACTCATCCTGATTGCCGCTGGTGGTTATCTAACCGCTGCGCTGCTTGCTGGTCGATTAAATAAGTATGAAATCGGCCCGCTGGCACATGAAAAAGCTGCAGCTTCATTTCGGCAAGGGTTTACCGATATGCGCGAGGGAATTGAATTCCTTCGCAAAAATATTGATACCGCGCGCGGAATCTCTGCAACTGCGGTGCATCGTGGCGGGTTAACTGCTTTAACTTTGACTGCGTTGTTGCTCGAGCGCAATACCTTCAACGATCCATCACGACCAGAAGATGGCTTACAAGGTTTTGGAATCGCATTAACTATTGCCGGAATCGGTGTTTTCTTAGGCGCGTTCTTAGCCCCTTACGGAGTTGCACGATTTGGTCGACATCGTTGGATCAAATTTGCCATGTATGCAAGTGCATTTTCACCTATCTTTTTAGCCATCTGGCAGACCGAAGTTGCGTTAGCGGTTACCGCATTCTTGACCGCATTTTGTGGCCAGAACATAAAGGTCACCAATGATGCATTGGTGCAATCCAAGATTGATGACTATTACCGTGGACGCGTTTTTGCCGTTTACGATGTTGTAGTCAACAGCGCAATTGTTAGTGGTGGTTTAATTGCGGCTTTATTGCTGCCAACCTCTGGAGTCACTGCAAAGGTTCCATTGTTTGTGATGGGTGCTTATCTGTTAGTTGCTGTCGTAGTTCTGCGACCAAGTAAGTTTAAAGCTACCTACTAGCCCACCAATTAAGCAGCGCTTTTGTGGCGGCTTCCTCACCAATTGGTCCCTGTTCAAGACGTAGCTCCATTAAGAAATCCATCGCTTGTCCAACTTCACGTGAAGGTTTTAACTTTAAGATCTGCATGACTTGTTCGCCATCTAAATCTGGGCGGATTTTTGATAACTCTTCTTGCTCCATTAAAACTTCAATTCGCGCTTCCAATGAATCATAAGTAGTAGATAAGCGAGCAGCTTTTGTCTTATTTCTTGTAGTGCAATCTGCGCGAGTTAAAACGTGTAAATGTGCAATGAAATCGCCTGCATCGCGCACGTAGCGGCGGACAGCAGAATCAGTCCATTCTCCTTCTCCATAGCCATGAAAACGAAGGTGGAGCATTGTTAATAGCTCAACTGCATCAATTGTTTCATTATCAAAGCGCAGCGCCTGTAAACGCTTTTTTGCAAGGCGCGCACCAACTACTTCGTGATGATGAAAGGAAACGCCGCCGCCTTCGATAAATGCGCGAGTTTTTGGTTTTCCAATGTCATGCAAAAGCGCGGCAATGCGAATCACAAGGTTTGGCCCACCAAGTCGTTCTTCCAGTGCAATCGCTTGTTCCAGCACTGTAATTGAGTGTTCGTAAACATCTTTGTGATGGTGGTGTTCATCAACTTCTAGGCGCAGCTTTGGAATTTCAGGCAAGACAATATCTGCAAGACCGGTATCGACAAGAATTGTTATTCCAATACGAGGATTTGCCGACATCATTATCTTTGTAAATTCATCGCGCACACGTTCTGCTGAAATAATCGATATGCGATGAGCTAAATCCTTCATAGAAGCCAATACATCTGGTGCGATTTCAAACTCTAATTGACTAGCAAATCGAGCAGCGCGCATCATTCGTAAAGGATCATCATTAAATGAATCTCTTGGGCGCACCGGAGTACGCAAAACTTTTGCAGCTAAATCTTGTAAGCCGTTAAATGGATCGATGAACTCTGGTTTGTCGCCGGTTAATTCAAGTGCCATCGAATTAACAGTGAAATCGCGCCTTGATAAATCACCGTGGATTGAATCGCCGTATTCAACTTCAGGTTTGCGAGATTCTGGATCGTATTGTTCGGTTCGATAGGTTGTTACTTCAACAGTTGTGTCACCGCGTTTTCCTGCAACGGTTCCAAAAGCAATTCCGGTATCCCACACATTGTCAGCCCATGATTGCAAAATCTTTTTTGTTTCTAATGGGTGTGCATTTGTTGTGAAATCTAAATCATTTCCTAAGCGTCCCAAGATTGCATCGCGCACTGGTCCACCAACCAATGCCAAGGTAAAACCTTGCGCCTTGAAGGCTTGGGCAAGGGAGCTGGCCAGCGGTGCCCGTTCAACCAATGAACGGATCGCTAACTCTCCTGCTGCGCCTAATGCATTACTCACAATAAGTAAGGTTAAAGCACTATCCTTGCTTCATGATCCCGGCACCTGGTGCGGGCAGCGATGGCACGAAGAAAAAACGGAAGCGCAAGCGTTCCGGTAACCGCGGCCCACAACCACAGACTCAAACGGCTCCCAATAAGAGTCCTCAAGTAAAGCGCCCGTATGCAAAGCGCGTTGATGAGGTCAGTGCTGGCGGTTTAGTTGTCGATACGACCGGAACTAAGGGTTTATTGATCGGTCGGTATGACACAAAAGATGCCACCAGAAAACGTATTTTGTGGTCGCTACCCAAGGGACATATTGAAGAAGGTGAAACTCCAGAGCAAGCTGCAATTCGTGAAGTAGCTGAAGAAACCGGAATTACATCCAGCATTACGAAATCTTTAGGAATTATTGATTTTTGGTTTATGGCTGGTGGAAAAAGAATTCACAAAACTGTTCATCACTTCATGTTTACCGAAGTTGGCGGCACTTTGGCTGCGCAGGAAAGTGAAGTTGATGAGGTTTCCTGGTTTCCCTTAGAGGAGATTGTTGAGCGACTTGCATATCCTGATGAAAAGAAGTTGATCGCTCGAAGTGCCGAGATTACAACATGAAAAAGTTAGTAATTGTTATTGTCTCAACTTTTCTTTTAATGATGATGCCGCAGGCGACTGCCGCCAATACAGTTATTCGAATTACTGCGCCAGTTAACCAAACATTTACCGGCGAGTTTCGAAATGATGATTTAGCACAATTGCTTACTCCATCTGGAGATCTAGGTTTGAAAGTTTTTCAGCCCATTGCAAAAAATCGGACTTGGGTGATCGATGCTGCATTAGTTGACGAAGTGATTCTGATGAGTAATCAATATGCATTAGCAACAGATGCAGAACCTGCAGGAAAAGAGATTGCAGTTGCTTGGTTGGCTCAATTAAAACGAGTTACTGACGGAAATGAAGTTATTGCACTTGCTTACGGAAATCCAGATATTGCACTTGCTAAGCGTTTAGCGCCAAGTGAACTGAAGAATTACTTTGTTTATGGTCAAGATCGTTTACAGCTAGCCCTTGGACGAATTGTTCGAAGCGAGCCCCAGGTTGCGTGGAGTGTTGGAAAATCAGGACTTAGTAACCCTTTGCGCAAGAGTTATAGCGATAACCGCAAAGCTTTGACCCGCTTGTCTCGTGTTGTGGATTCCCCTGAATTAATACAACTTCGAGCGCGATTAGGTCAGTTGTTGTCGCCTTCATTAGATAAAGACTCGCGTGAGTATTTTTCTTACAGTGCAACTGCTGCGGTAAAAGAGATGGTCAATAAATTGCGAATTAATAGCGGTAACTATCAAATAACAACCGCTTCAGTAAAGCTTCCAGTCACTGTCATTAATGAATTTGATGTTGCTGTGACAGTTGACATCGCAATGGTGCCAATTAATTCTCGAATAATTGTCGGCAGTTTCGACAATGTTGTAATCCCTGCACAATCAAAGAAACAGTTAGAAATGCAGGTTGATGTTATTGCTCCTGGCCAAACAACTGTCTCGGCAATCATTACTGGACCTGAAGATGACACCGAAATTGTCCCTGAAGCGATTTTGACTTTAAATTCATCAGTAATTGATTCAAGGGTTACTTGGTTTACAACAGGTTCGGCCATACTTCTCTTATTGGCAGCAGTTGCCCAGAGTGTTCGCCGAGTGAGGAGGAGAGCACAATGAAATCTAATGAGCTCTTCCGTGCATCGGGAATCATGGCCCTTGGCACAATTATTTCTCGGATCACTGGTTTTATCCGCGGAATTTTAATTGTTGCTGTTTTGGGTACAGCGTTACTTGCAGATACTTACAACGTTGCGAACACAATGCCCAACATTTTGTACAACTTGCTTGTTGGTGGGGCGCTAACTGCCATCTTTATTCCACAACTGGTTCGCTCTTTTGAACATGATGATGGCGGAGATGGTTTTGCTTCTCGTTTGATTACAACAATCTCGCTGATCCTGCTTGTTTTAGTCACCGTGGGAATGGTTTTTGCACCCGCATTAGTTCGTTTGTATGCACCCGAATTCTTCACACCTGGATTTGAAACTGAAAAAGACATTGCGATTGCATTTACTCGGTATTGCCTGCCTCAAATTTTCTTCTTAGGTTTGTTCACGATGTTGGGCCAGGTTGCAAATGCCCGCGGTTCTTTCGGGCCACTTATGTGGGCACCGATTGCCAATAACTTGGTGGGAATCGCGCTATTTGGCGGGTTTTTAATCTTTTCTCCAGGCGTAAACATTTCAAATATCACTGATATTCAAGTTCAGATTTTGGGCTGGGGAACCACATTAAGCGTTGTTGTTCAGGCCTTAGTTCTTGTTCCGGTTATTAAGCGTTTAGGTATAACCCTAAAACCAAAACTTGGTGTTGAAGGACTGGGTAAATCTTTCAATTTAGCGGGTTGGACTTTGGTTTATGTCTTGATTTCACAGCTTGGATACTTGGTGACAGTTAATGTTGCAACAACAGCGGCTGTCCGCAGCGCGCAAGAGGGCGTTACAACAGGTGTTGGTTACACGCCTTATACCTTTGCTTACTTTGTAATGTTGTTGCCATATTCGATTGTGACTATTTCGATTATCACCGCGATTTTGCCGCATATTTCAAAGTTAGCACTTGATGGAAAGCGCGATGAAGTAAAAGCACAACTTGTGCGCGCGATCAGGTTAGTTGGAGTAATTACGATTCCTAGTGCGGTTGCATTTTTGTTGTTTGGTCCATTGATTACAGAGGTGATCTTCATTGGTGTTCCAACCGAAGACTCTCGCTATATTGGTTATGTTTTATCAGCCTTAAGTTTTGGTTTGGTTGCTTTTTCTATTAACTTGATTTTGATTCGTGGTTTCAATGCGTTTGAAGATACAAGAACACAAGTTATTTCTATCCTGATAATTAATGTCATTTCAGTTGCGTTGTCATATCTCTTCTTAGAATTTTTGAAAACCCGTTGGGTGACAGTTGGTTTAGGTGTTGCTTTTTCTTTCAGTTATTTAGTTGGTTTGCTAGTAACTTTGCGTTTACTACGTAGACACACTGGAAAATTGGCGATTCGAGAATTTATTGCTCAACACTTTCGTCTGCTCACTGCAGCGTTGCTTGTAATGCTTCCACTGTTTGCAATGGTCGAATACATCACGTGGGTTGGTGTTGAGTTAACACCTGCAGCTCGTGCCGGTCAATTGCTACTTGTGATGGTTGTCGCATTCTTTGGCTATATCGTTGCTGCAAAAGCCCTGCGGGTTGAGGAGATATCCATGATTCGCCACTTAGGTAGTTCAATCTCGCGCCGTTCAACAAAACCCGAAGAAAACCATTAGATTTCGGGGTCTAGGGAGCACACATGAGTGAAGTAAGAAATGTCGTAATTGTTGGATCGGGTCCAGCTGGTTATACCGCTGCGATTTATGCTGCTCGCGCGCAATTAGATCCAATTATTTATGAGGGTTCAGTCACTGCAGGTGGCGCACTAATGAATACAACTGAAGTTGAAAACTTTCCCGGATTTACTGATGGAGTTATGGGTCCAGATTTAATGGACAGTATGCGCAAACAAGCAAAACGTTTTGGCGCTGAATTAATCACTGATGACATTGTTGAAATGGATTTAACCGGAGATATCAAAGTATTAAAGGATGGTTCCGGAAACACTGTTAAAGCTAAATCAGTAATTCTTGCAACAGGTAGCGCTTACCGCGAGATTGGTTTAGTTAATGAAAAGCGTCTATCTGGCCACGGAGTTTCTTGGTGTGCAACATGTGACGGATTTTTCTTCCGCGGACAAACCATTGCAGTTGTTGGTGGCGGCGATAGCGCAGTAGAAGAAGCAACATTCTTGACTCGTTTTGCCGACAAAGTCGTTTTGATTCACCGCCGTGATTCATTGCGTGCATCAAAAATTATGGCTGAGCGCGCAAAAGCTAATCCAAAGATTGAATTTTTATGGAACACCGAAGTAATCGATGTTTTGGGTGCCGACAAAGTTGAGGCGCTTAAATTGCGTAACACTGTTGATGGAACAGAGTCCGAACGTGCTTTTACTGGTTTGTTTGTCGCAATCGGACATATTCCTCGTAGCGAGTTAATTGTTGGACAAATTGATTTAGACAATGAAGGTTATGTGATTTGCGAAGGTCGTTCTACCCGCACAAACCAAAAGGGTGTTTTTGCATGTGGTGACTTGGTTGATCACACATATCGCCAAGCAATTACCGCAGCTGGTTCTGGTTGTGCGGCAGCGCTGGATGCAGAGAAGTTTTTAGCTCACTAAGTTTTCCCTGATTTAATCAATACCGACAAAAAGAGGAGTACGACGATGGCAACTAGCAAAGTAACGACAGCGACCTTTGATGCAGAGGTTCTTAAGAGCAGCACCCCTGTTTTGGTTGATTTTTGGGCTGAATGGTGTGGCCCATGCCGCGCGGTTGGCCCAATCCTTGAAGAGATTTCAGATGAATATGGTTCAAAGATCAAGATCGTAAAGCTCAACACTGATGAAGAATCTGCCATTGCGATCAAGTACGGAATCACATCAATTCCTTCGATGTATGTTTTTGTAAATGGCGAAGTTGTTACACAAATTGTTGGAGCTAAGCCAAAGCCAGCACTATTGAAGGATCTAGAAAGCTTCCTCGCATAAAACCATGTCAGATTTAACCGAGTCGGAGATCCGCTCATTTCAACAAGCCCGTGGCCTTGATGTCACGGGTTTTGTTGATGCGGTCACCGCACGCGCGTTAGAAGAATCGCAATGGAAACTTGGTGATCGTTCTTTATATCTTCAGAATCTAGATTTGATGCGCGGTGATGATGTTGCGGCCTTGCAAACTCGTTTAACTGAAATGGGTTTTGATTGTGGGCGCGTAGATGGAATTTATGGTCCGCGCACAGAGTTAGCCGTTAAAGAGTTTCAAAAATCTGTGGGTGCCACCGTAGATGGAAAGTGTGGACCGGCAACAATTATTGCTTTGATTCGTTTAACAAAGATTGTGTCGGGTGGAGTTCCATCTACTTTGCGGCAAAATGCAACACAGCAAAGTCGTGGTCCAGCATTGGCTAACAAAGTAATTGTTTTGAACCCGGATTCTGATAATCAAATTGCTTACGATGTTGCTTTGCGAACTGAAGGTCGTTTACTTGCTTTAGGTGCATCGGTATTTCTCACACGTGGTATTTCAAATAATCCCACTGAACTAGAACGAATTGAATTTAGTAATAAGAGTAATGCAGATTTAATGATTTCGTTCAACCTTGATTCGTATGGCAATGAAAAAGCACATGGCGCAGCTACTTATTATTACGGCAGCGATACTCATGGAGTTCATTCAATTGTTGGTGAACGTTTTGCTTCATTGGTACAACGAGAAATTTGTGCACGAACAGATTTAGCTAATTGCAGGATTCATGCAAAAACATGGGATTTGTTACGACTTACAACTGCGCCAACAGTAAGAATTGATTTGGGGTACAGCAGTAATCCAGGGGATATGTCGCGGTTGTCTCGTCCAGATTTTCGTGACGTAATTGCCGAGGCCTTAGTGATTGCAATCCAACGGCTGTATTTGGCCGCAGAGGATGATGCAAAAACCGGAACATTGAGAATTTCAGATCTTCGTAAAGCTGGTATTCGCCGCTAAATAACGCTCAAGCCAACGCTTGGGTATGGCAGACTTACGACATGTCAGATATCACGCAACGTTTCTCTACGGGTGCTCCACAAAATCTTGAACAAAGATTTGCATCTCGAGCCGCGCACATGAAGCCAAGTGAGATTCGTTCACTGTTTGCGGTGGCATCTAGACCAGAGATCGTTTCATTAGCTGGTGGAATGCCAAATCTTTCTGCATTACCAATGGGAATGATGGCTGATGTTGTTAGCAATTTGGTGCGCGATAACGGACAAGAAGCTTTGCAGTACGGAAATGGCCAAGGACATCCAAAACTGCGCGAGCAGATTTGCGAAGTTATGGCGCTCGAAGGAATTCGCGCAAATCCTGATGATGTTTTGATTACAACTGGTTCACAACAGGCGCTAGACCTTATTTCACGTATCTTTTTGGATCCACACGATGTTGTTTTGTGTGAAGCGCCTTCATACGTTGGAGCACTAGGAACTTTCCACCAATATGAAGCATCGGTTGTACATGTTGAAACCGATGAAAACGGTTTAGTTCCTTCCGCTTTAGAAGAAGCAATTAAGAGCGTCCGTGCAGCAGGGCGAAAGATCAAATTCCTTTACACAATTCCGAATTACCAAAACCCAAGCGGTGTTTTGTTGCCAGCTAACCGACGAACAGAGATTCTGAAAATCTGTCGCGAAGCTGGCATTTTTGTTGTGGAAGACAACCCATATGGCCTGCTGGGTTTTGATAAGCCATCACCAAATGCGATGCGTGCTGAAGATTCTGAAAATGTGATCTATTTAGGATCATTTTCAAAGACAATCGCACCCGGATTACGTGTGGGTTGGACGCTAGTTCCGCCATCATTGAAAGAGAAGTTGGTTATTGCCAGCGAATCATCAATTTTGTGCCCATCTAACTTCACACAGTTAACGATTTCTAGCTATCTAGCGGATCAACCGTGGCGTGACCAAATCGCTTCATTCTGCGATTTATACAAGGTGCGCCGTGATGCAATGTTGGAATCACTGGAAGAGCATTTTCCTGCGACTGCGCAATGGACAAAACCTGGTGGTGGTTTTTATGTCTGGGTCACTTTGCCACCTGAAATTGATACAACCGCTTTAATGCCAAAGGCGATTGTTGCCAAGGTTGCTTATGTTCCGGGAACCGCTTTTTATGCCGATGGTTTTGGGTCATGGTCATTGCGTTTGTCGTATTGCTACCCAACACCAGAACGAATCCGTGAAGGTGTTAAGGCACTTGGTGGAGTAATTAAACAAGAGATGGCTAGCCGAAAAGGTTTTGAACTTAAAGGTTAGTTTTGAATCGCTTTTGTAATTCGTTGTAAATCTTGTGCTCCAGCAAATTCAATAACGATTGTTCCTTTTTTAGCGCTGCCTTGAATTGTCACGCGAGTATCTAGCGCATCACCAATTTGATCTGCGATTTCTTGTAATTCTGGGCTGGCAGATTTCGCACCCTTTGGCTTCTTGGCAGATTGTCCCTTTGGTGCACCTGCAGAAATGATTTCTTCTGTTGCGCGTACAGATAAACCTTCGCTAACAATTCGGGCAGCTAATTTCTCGATGGAGCCCGCATCGCTTAAGCCAAGAAGTGCTCGTGCATGGCCTGCCGATAAAACACCTGATGCCAATTTTTGCTGAACAGATGCTGGCAAATTCATTAAACGAATTGTGTTTGAAATTAGTGGACGTGAACGTCCAAGCTTTGCTGCTAACTCATCATGTGTGCAGTTGAAATCCGTTAGTAGCTGTGAATACGCCGCAGCTTCTTCTAGCGCATTTAGTTGACTGCGGTGGATGTTTTCAATTAAAGCTTCGCGAAGTAATTCATTATCTGGGGTTTGGCGAATAATGACTGGAATACTTGTTAAACCTGCCGCCTTTGCTGCACGGAAGCGGCGTTCTCCCATGATTAATTCATATTTGCCGGGTTTTGTTTGACGAACAACCGGTGGTTGCAAAATACCAATCTCTTTGATTGATGCGATTAATTCTTCAAGTGCAACTGGATCAAAATGTGTGCGTGGTTGACGTGGGTTAGGAGAAATCGAAGAGATGGGAACTTCGTTTTGTTGCCCAACTTCTTTATCTCCAACAGTTAATGATGTTGGAATCAATGCATCAAGGTTTGTACCTAAGCCGCCACGACGTGCCATTAAGCGATCTCACCTTCACGTTTGTAATTAATTGAAACAACATTTGAATCAAAAGGTTTTCCGCGCTCTGCTAATTCACGTGCGACAGACATGTATGCAACTGCGCCAGGTGAAACTGGATCGTAGGTCATAACTGTTTGTTTAAATCCAGGAGCTTCTGAAACTCTAACCGTGCGGGGGATAGGAATATCAATTAACTCATTTGGATAATGTTTTCTAATTTCATTAGCAACATCATTTGCAAGGTTTGTGTTGTTGAACATTGTTAATACAAGTGTTGACAACTTTAATGTTGGATTCAAACGCTTCTTCACTAATTCAAAAGTTTTTAATAGTTGTGATAAACCTTCAAGTGAGTAGTACTCACACTGAATTGGAATCAAAACTTCTTTTGCTGCAGTAAATGCATTGATTGTTAAAAGTCCAAGTGATGGTGGGCAATCAATAAAAATATAATCAATTGTTTCGCCAATAGCAGCGCGATCTGCAACTAAATCTTCGATTGCTTCTTTCAAACGCATTTCGCGTGCAACCATTGGAACTAATTCAATTTCTGCTTGCGCTAAAGATGTATTTGATGAAACACATTCCAATGAAGGAAAGCCTGCAACTTTTTGAATTACTTGTGCCATTGTTGATTCACCCATCAACACTTCGTAAATTCCTGCATTATCAAGATGTTCAACACCCAATGCAGTTGATGCGTTTCCTTGTGGATCAAGATCAATAACAACAACCTTCAAACCACCCATAGATAGGGCTGCAGCCAAGTTCACTGTGGTGGTGGTTTTGCCGACCCCACCCTTTTGGTTGGCCACGGTCAGGATTCGAAGGGAGGCTGGTTTTGGCATCGCCTCTTTCAGGCGACGGGTGCCTACGACCTTCTTTGTTTCACGTGAATCATCCACGTGGGTAGTTAAGCACCTTTTTTGACCTCGACTATGCGGCCGAGCTCGATTC
>Ga0208855_1000269_pt1 | contig 14922 bp, 22 predicted proteins | sample LakMenEpi17May12_FD_150708 | JGI IMG/M metagenome (GOLD analysis project Ga0208855, IMG submission 150708) | Freshwater microbial communities from Lake Mendota, WI - 17MAY2012 deep hole epilimnion (SPAdes) | ecosystem: Environmental > Aquatic > Freshwater > Lentic | place: Lake Mendota, Madison...
CCTTGACTGCGCCGCCCTCGGGCCATTATGAAAGTGAGATTTACTGCAAACCCAACAGGACGCTTTAACCTAAGTTACAACGTAGGCGAAGAGGTGATAATTGAAACTAAGCAAGCGATGCTTTTAATTGAGGCAGGCGTTGCGGTTGAGATTCCAGCGCTTACTAGTAGCAAGCCAAGCAAAAAAGGCAAGACAGTAAACCCAGAGACCGAACTCGACGCGGAATAAAATGTTTAAGGCTAGACAATACACGGCTTTTGCAAATGCAGCAACCGACTATATTAGTGTAGCGGATGCAAAGCAGCACCTTCGCGTAACTACTAGCGCAGACGATACCTATATTTCTGGCCTTATCTCTATGGCTTTAGAGGCCTGTGCTGGTTATTTGGGTTATTCGGTGCGTAAGGCAACGGCTCGCTATGGATTTGACTATTATACAGGCTTTCCTGCGCTTATTAATCCAATAAACGGGCTGAGTATACCCTCAGGCAATTATCTGCGCGTGAATAGCCGCGTATTGGCTGTAAATAATGTTTACTACGTTGACGATAATAACACGATCCAAACCTTCGCCGCTGCCGATTGGATAGTTTCACCTGACCCAATGAGCAACTTTACAAAAAATATCTTTATGAATGACGCGCCCACAAGCGTAACGGATGACGTAATAAAGTACATTGTTGAAGTAAGCGAGGGATTTAATCCAGTGGGCACGGCTAACGTTGCGCCAGATACTATTTTCCCTGCTGCAGTTAAGCACGCGGCGCTTTTATTGATTGGGCAGTACTACGATAATCGTATGGCTATCACTGTGGGCGTAAACAACACCCCGCTAAATTTTGGGTTTCACTATCTTTTGGACTCTTACAAAATTCCTGTAATTATATGAACGCAGGGCTAATGGATGAGCCTGTAAGTATTCAGCGCTACACCGAAACGACAGACACCAACACAGGCGAGAAACTCCAAACTTGGGCGGAGATTGCTGCACCGTGGGCGCGTGTTGTTGAATTGGAAACAGGTAGCGAAGAGGTAAACGCCGACCGCCGCGAAAATAAGCAAACCGTCAATTTCACAATCAGATACGACAGCAATATAAAAGTATCGGATCGGGTTGTTTGGAACTCTAACAAATACAACATTATTGCAATTGCTGACCTAGAACGACGGATGTATATTAAATTGCATACGGAAATCAGCTACAAAAATGACTAACTTTAACACCCAGTTACAGCAAGCAATCAGCGGAATAAAGTCGCTGGGTTTGCCTACGCAGGTAGTTGGGGGAGTCATTGAAAAAAATAGCAAAGAGTTTATAAGTTTAGCGCAAAACAACGTGCAAGACGATACGGGTAATTTATCCCGCTCTATCGGTTTTATCGACAAAAATCCGCGCTTTAGATTTGCTGCGGTTCGTCTCATTGGTGCGCGTGTTTATGGTGGATACAAAGGATATCACGCCTATATTTACGAGCACGGGACACAAAAGCGCGAATACAACGGCGCAAATCGTGGCAAAATGCCTGCACACAATCAAATGAGCAGGGCGTTTAATTCTTATAAAGATACATTTATTGCCAATACTGAGCGGGATCTCGTGCGTATAATCGCAGACAAAGCTCACAAGGCAGGCTTCACAGTGAAATAAAAAAAAATATATAAAATGGCAACTGCAAACGTAGTAAACGGAACACTTATCGCAATTTACAAAGATGTAAGCGGTACTTTAACAAAAATCGCAAATGCGACCTCTAACGACTTCGACGTAACTAAGGAGATGATCGACGTAACCAACAAAGACAGCGCAGGCTGGAAAGAATTTATCGTAGGCGAAGGCGGCTGGACTATGAACATCGACGGAATGTTTGAAGAGGATGGCGGCGTTGCTTCTATCTCTTGGAAGGATATTTACACAGACCTCGCAGCTGGAACTTCTATCACTGCTGTAATGACTTCAAATGTCAGCGGCGATATCAAATTAAGCGGCTCGGCTTTCTTTTCTAACTTGACTTTAAGCGCACCAAACAACGACGTAACTACTTTCACAGCGTCTTTGCAAGGTACTGGCGCTTTGACTGTTAGCACTGTAACCCCATAATATGCAGCAAATCAAAATAGGGGGTGCTAGCCATCCCCTTTATTTTTCGATGTTGGCAATTGAGCAAGTTTTTTCTGATTTGCAGGTGGACGATTTTGCAAAGTTGGGCAAGGTTATGAGCACCAAAACCGCGAGTAACTCCTTAAAATTTGGCAGGGCTTGTGCTTTTGCTGGCATACAGGGGGGATATCGCAAAATTGGCGAAAAGTGCCCCTTTGCAAATATTGACGATCTGGCCGATGAGGTAAAAGCTTTTAACGAGTTGGAGCCTGCAATCATTGGATTTACTAAAGCGGTAGAGGAATTTTTCAAGCCTGCCGATGACGTGGCCCCAGTGCAGGGAAAGTAACAGGCGGAAAGGCCGAGCCGTTGACCTTTGACCGCCTTAAGCAAATAGGTTACGGCGAGATGCTGATGCTAGAGGCAGATTTTGCTAATTGCTCACCTTTTTACTTTCGCCTGAGATTGCACGGAATGCGGAAAGCGCAAACCCAACAGTACCAAAACCAGTGGGAAGTGAGTCGATGGATTGCCGCCACTATTATCGCGCCACACTTAAAGAAACCAATCGCGCCGCAAAAGCTAATGCGCTTCCCGTGGGAACAGCAAGCCGAAAGCGTGCAGGAAACAATTGAAAAGTATAAGCACATTTTTAACAAACTAACCCCACCCCCTCAAGCGTGAAAGCCGTTAAAGCCCTTTATAATATCCTCAGCAGCAACTCAGCACTTACTGCAGTTGTAGGCTCTCGAATTAATCCGCTAAGGATTCCAGAAACTAGCGCCTTGCCTGCTATCGCTTACCAAGTTGTAAGCAATCGGGGCAATATGACAAAGAGCGGGCCAAGCCATTCGGACTTTACGAGGGTGCAGGTTATGATCGTGGCCACCACCTACGCCTCAGCGATTGCTGTGGGTGATTTGGTGCGCAATGCTATGGAGGTAACAACCCCCGCCACTTTTAACGGGGTGCCCGTGCAAGTTATTGAATACGAGGGCGAGGTGCACCTTGCAGACGATAACGCAGGATTTGCAGGGGTGTCAACTATTGGGATGGACTTTATAATTAACTACACAAGATAATGGCAGCGCACAGTAGTATAAACATTGCGCTCGGTGCAGACGTATCGGGTTTAAATAAAAATATCGCCAACGCCGCGCAGACGGTGGAAAAAGGCGCGCAGAGAATGCAAGACGCAAGCCAAAAGGCAGGCGAGGCAATTGCTAGCGCGTTGGGTAATATGTCGGTACGGGATGCAATTAAAGAGGTAAGCCAAGCAATAAACGACCAGAAACAAATCACGCTAGAATATCAAAAGCAACTCCAAAGCCTTCGCGATAAAAGCGCCGCAATGTCTGCCGCCGATATCAAAGGCCAGAGAGCACTGCGCAAAGAAATGGACGCTGTAAAGGCTGCCATTGCTGGGCAAAAGTTGGGGATTGCGGATTTAGTAAACGAGAAAAAGGTACTGGATGCAGAGCTAGCCAAAGAGATAGAACTGGAGAAACAACTAGCCAAAGCCACCACGGACGCAAATAAGGCATCCAGAGAGCAAAAGACAGTAAACGGGGCAACTCGTGCAAGCCTTAACGGATTGGCTACCTCATTCAGTTCTGTATCGTCAATTATGGCTATCGTGGCAGACGATAACGAGGAACTGCGCAAGGCATTGATGGCAACTAACGCAGCTCTTAACTTTTCGGCCGCTGCTATGCAGGTGCGCGATTTGTCAAAGGAGTACGGAGGTTTGGCCAACGCTGCTAAGGATGTAGGGCAATGGATCAAAGCAAACCCTTATCTAGTAGCTGCTGCTGCGATTGCTGCTATAGGTGTGGCGATTGCAACGGCTGAAACTGAGGCACAAAAATTTGCAAGGATTCAGGGCGAGGTAAACAAGGAGTTAAGAGATGCAACGCAGGACGCTCGTAGTTCTGCTATTGAATTGCAAACCTATCTCGATATCGTTAACGACACTACTCAAAGCGAAGAGAAAAGACAGGGCGCACTTATGGCTCTTAAAGACGCTGGGATTGCTGTCGATGACTTAAATATAAAAACAGCCGCAGGGTTAAAAACGCTAAACGATCGCGTACTAGATAGCATAAATTTAAGCATCCAAAAGGCTATAGTTGACAAAGCCGCTGCGAAGATTGCCGAGATAGAACTCAAGAGAATTGAGGATATAAACGAGGCGCAAAAGTCCCAAAATGGGTTAATGAAAACCGTGCTAGGCTCACGGATTGCAAACGCAGCCGCTGCAGGTACTGAGGTTTACATAAATCAAAACGCTGCAGCCGCAACGCAATTGTATACCAACGCAATCAAAAACGCGGGTGATCAGGTTGCACTACTTACGCCAAAAGTTAACGAGGCAAACGATTCGCAAAAGAATTACAACACCTCACTAAAGCAAGGCGCAAAAGACGCTGAGAGCCTAGATAAACAGATTGCAAAACTGCAGGCGGCTATTGACAAAACAGGCAGAACAAAGGGCAGCGGAGATAATCAATTTATCCCACTGGATCCGATCACTGAAGCCAAAACAGAAACGCAGCGAGCGCTTGACGATATTAGCGCCTCGCAGCAGAAATTTAAACAAGCTGGCCCTCTAACTTCTGAGGATATTTTTGGCGCTGACGAGATTGCACAGGATGCGCAAGTAATTGCCACAACTGTTGACGCATTGCCCCCTCACTTTGAGGCGATGGCTGACCGCTCTAGCGAGGCTTTCCAAAAGCAAAAGGCGGCGCAATATGCTGCAGCAGTTGACACTCAGGCTTGGGCAGACAAAACAGAGATAGCGCTACAACAGGCAAACGCAGCCTTTGCTACTTTGCAAACCCAAGCGGCTGTATCTTTTGGCCAGTTCCTCGGGGATCTTGCCACAGGAGAAAAAGACGCAGGCAAAAATTTCGGTAAAAATATGCTAGGGGCAATTGCTGCCTTTATGGACGCCCTCGGTAAGGCTTTGATTGCTACGGCTGTAGCTTCTGAGGCTTTCCAAAAATTAATACTTACAAATCCTGCAGGGGCAGCGGTTGCAGGTATTGCTTTGATTGCGGGTGCTGCCATCGTGCGCAACTCTTTAAAAGAGGGGCCAGACGTTACAGCCTTCGCCGATGGTGGTATCGTTTCAGGGCCGACGTTGGGACTTATGGGGGAATATCCAAACGCTCGTAGTAATCCCGAGGTTATTGCGCCACTGGATAAATTGCAGGGAATGCTTAACACCTCAGACGGCAGCGGATTTGTAGCAAGTACAACAATTACAGGCCGAGATTTGGCGATTGTGTTGGAGCGTTACAATAAAGACAGCAAAAGGGGGTAAATTCGCAATATGGCACGCAAATACTACGGCTCTTTTTATTCTATTACAGGTAAACTGCACAGGGTTGAAATTTGGGACGGGCCAACAGGTACCACACCAGAGATACAGGCAAGGCTTTACGCCGCCCGAGTGAAAGCCGCAGGGGGATATCAGGAGGGCGCAGGGTGTCTATTGGAAAAGCTGCAGGGGCTTAATAGTTCAATTGAGTTGACGCTTGGAGGCGTTGGCTACGAAATAGAGAGAGAGGGCGAAGGCGATACTTTTTATGAAAATGCTATCCGCCCCTCGCGCAGTACAAGCTATTGGGTGATTCCACTCGATACGATTTTGGGTGAGTTCAAAGCTATTGCCACAAATACTGAGCAATATTGGGCGGTCTTAATTTATCAGGATGACGTACTTCAGCACGTTGGCAGGGTGCTCGCGGATCAGATGACTTTTTTGCGCGAGGCAATACAAGCCAAGCCGATTATTTCGCTTGCTGCTGTGGATGGCTTGGAACTTTTGAGCGGGTACAAAGTGCAAGCCTCGTGGTTTACGGATGGCAAAATAACTGTAGCGCAATTATTTAGGCGTTGCTTGGACGTGCTAGCTCTCAAAGATTACTGGGTAGTAAACGCTACAAATACCGACTATTTACGCGACGCCGTGGCTCCTTACTCAACGGATGCAGTGCGCAAGGGAATCGACTTGCTACAGGTTGACCTAAATACTTTCGTGAGCGATTACGACCAATTTAAAGATATTAAAGCTACCGACGTCGACGCTTTCCAATATGCCGACAATAATATGCTGGATTGCAAGGCAGCACTTGCGCAGCTTTGCGATATCTTACAGGCTCGTTTTTTGTTGGAATCTGGGCAGTATTGGCTAGTTTCTGCGGCCGAGTATTTAGATACAACTGTGGCATATCGCCAGTTTACCTATACTCTGCAATATATTGGGACTGGCTCCTATTTGCATACGGTACAACTTGGAACCGATGCACGCCCGCAATGGATCGCGAAGCCTTCGCTGAGTTATCAGGCGGCTGCAAAATACGTGCAAGTTGACACGGAGCGGATGCTAGGGACGGGAGTTTATCGGACTTATCAAAACAAAACCGACGCGCTTTTAAACAAAGCGTTTACGCAAATTCCCACAGGAACAAATCCAGATGAGGCTCCGCTGCGTATTAGGTTTGCTATCAAATTTCAGCGCTTTATTTTTACAACCTCGCCAACAGGGCCAGAAGATGAGAGTATTGTAGCTATTAAAATTTGGCTTACGGATTCCAGCGGTAACAAAAAAATCCTAGACAATACAAATTTTTACTGGGTAACTGGCACCGTAGTGCCCGCAAGATACGAAAAAATTAAAACGGATTTACAGAGCACAACGTGGACTAGTTTTGTGTTTGATAAGCAGGTAAGCACAGCGCCTGCAGGATTTACAACTTTAAACGTTGAAGTTACACAGGTAGCGGCTACAAAAACAACTTATAATGTTTTTGGAAATGCAAGCGGCTACAATTCTACAATCAAAGAATTTTGGGGCAGTATTCAGGTTGCTTTTGGGGACGCTTCGCCTTACCAAAACCCAGATTTTACTTTTAACGTAACCGAAACCTACACGCCAGACAGTGCAAACGCTGTAAACTCTACGCCAATAATTCTAGAGCCGAAATATTACTACAGCTCAAGCAAATACGCGATAGGAAATATTGAGGCCTACAACTCCAGCAATCAGTGGGTAATTGCAGACGATTGGTATGGTGGTTGGGATTCCACAAGCCACGGATCACCTACCGAGATGCTTGGGCAAGGTGTTGCAGGGTTGTATAAGGATTTCGTCCCAACAATACAAGGCACTTGGGTGGATGCTGGAACTTTGACAGCAATTAAATCCCTGTATTTCGATACTTATAAATGGCTGTTTAATGGGGCAGTATACAGCGCACGCTCTGAGCAGTGGGCAGGCGAGTGGTTGGGTTTGATTCCAGTATACACAGGTTTAACCTCTAGCGGCGAAGGGCTTAAAGTTGGCACAGGGTTAAAGGATCGCGTGAATTACCACGAGGAACAAATCGGCCGCTTAAATGATTCAGTACAGCGCACGCCTGCTCTGGTGTTGGATCACCTAGTAAATGAGGCAAACGGCGGCGCGGTTGAAGTGCCTACACAAAATACTCGCTACGAGGTAATGGTGCAGTACAATTACGCCGATGAGCAAATGGTTTGGCACCTGCAAGAGCATAACGCGCCAGTTACCTACACAGCAGGAACGCATACTATTACGAACGGTTACGAAACAATACTCTGCGATTCTACCGATGGCAACGTAACAATCAATTTACCACCTGCGCCAGATAGCAAAGGCAAAAAGTACTACTTTATTAAAGTAAATAACGGCAACGTTGTAACAATTAGCGGCAACGGTTATAATATAAGCGGAGCAGGCAGCACAACAATAGGCAACCACTACGGCAGCAAAACAATTATCTGCGACGGGGCTGTATGGTACATTATTGCAACCGTGTAAATTAGTTGCAAATGTTACGCAATTGCGTTGCTATTTTTGAGGTATGGCACAAGCAAGCGCAGACATTATAGCAGGCTCGCAGGGTTTTAAATACCACGCGGCTGCAACAGTTACCTCAGTTAGTTACGACGCGGTTGTACCCACCGAGGACACTGTATTTACTTCTTTTACCGTAACCCAAGAGAACGGCACGGCTACCAATGTATTGAGCGCCCGCGGAATGAGCGGCGTTACTTTCCAGCAGGGGGCTTATTTGCCAGCGGGTAAGGGTAATAAAATTACTGGCTTCGTTATTAGTTCTGGTTCTGTAATCGGTTACTAAAATGCTAGTAAGTCAAAACCTCGGACTTGGCACGCGAGGCACGGCATACAAAGGGCAGGGCTGGGCTCTGGTTAAGTTGTATAAGTCGCGCGTTAATGCTGACGGTGGCTATTACGAAGGCATCGGCTGTTTACTTCGAAAACTTAACAACTTATAAAAAATGAGCGATTTATTAAATAAGGCGAGTCTCGTAGTTATACCTTCGGGGTATAAAGAGGACACGGTCTATAGTGTGGTGCCGTCCGACGGAAGCGGCGATTTAAGTTTCACCCGTGCATCCAACGGAACACGAATAAATAGTGCGGGGTTGGTGGAGGTTACTCCTTGGAATTTGGTGCAGTATAGCGAGGATTTTAGTAATGCTTATTGGTCAAAAGATGTTGGGGCTTCGGTTGATTCCAATGTAGCAACCGCACCAAATGGCACAACAACCGCAGACCGATTAAATTTTGCGGGTGCGGGTCAAGCCGTTTATACCATACAATCATTCGGAGGGGAAAATACCTTTTCAGTTTATTTAAAAGGCGAAGGTGCAAACATTGGCAAACAAATTTATTTAGAAGTCGGTGTAACTTCTACCGTGACTTTGACAGGCGAATGGCAACGATTTGAAGTAGTCGCAAATAGCGCCGCAAGTGTAGCAATTAAAAGAAATACGAGCGGTCAAGCATCAGCAGTATTGGCTTGGGGTATTCAAATGAATATAGGAGCATTAAAACCCTATTTCCCCACAACCGACCGATTAAATGTTCCACGCCTAACCTACCAAAATGGCGGGGGCGGGTGTCCGTCGTTATTACTTGAAAAGCAAAGTACGAATGCTTTGACTTATTCGGAGGATTTCACGCAATCAGATTGGCCAAAACAAAATACTATTGTAACGGCAAACGCTACAACAAGCCCAGACGGAACGCAAAATGCGGATAAGTTAATTGCAAACACAACAAACGCAAGACATTTAATTTATCAGGCAATTACCACTCCAAATACGCACACCTTTACAACATACGCCAAAGCGGGTGAAAATTCTTTTTTAATTATGCGATTGGACACGGACACCCCCGAGGTAAAAAATTGGTTCAATTTGTCAAATGGAACAGTCGGAACAAGTCAAGGAGGTTCGCCAACAATTACAAGCGTGGGGAATGGTTGGTATAGGTGTTCTATGCAATATACCCCAAGTACTTTAAGCAATATTTACGCCGTTTTATATACTGCAAAAACTGATGGGGTGGAAGGTTTTGCGGGCAATGATTCCGATGGGACATATATTTGGGGCGCACAATTAGAAGCATCATCTTACCCCACATCCTACATACCAACAACCTCAGCAAGTGCCACAAGGGTGGCGGATGCTTGTTTTAAGACGGGCATTAGTTCGTTGATTGGGCAGAGCCAAGGTACATTTTTTGTAGATGCCAATATAATAAACCCCGAGTCACCCAATGGCAATGTTCATATTTTAATGGTTGGTACAACTACGGAACGAATTACAATTTACACCTCAAATTCTGGAACAACAATTAATACGGATGGCTTGGGGGGTGGTGGATATGTGCCGATTTCTGGAGCATTGACATTGGGAAGAAATAAAATTGCGGTTGCGTATGCCAATAACGATGTTGCTTTTTATGTAAATGGCAATTTAATTGGAACAAGAACAACTGCAACAATACCAAGTTCAATGTCACAAGTTGATGTAGGTGGTAATTATACATATGCTAATTATATTGGTTTAAATACCTATAACGAAGTAGTGTTTTTCAAAACCCGCTTAACAAACGCAGAACTTGCATCACTAACCACAATTTAACACAATGAAACAATTTTCTAAATTCGAGTTCACCCCTACCGAATGGGCAACACTCCAAAAAGACATACAACAAACCACAACCACGCCAGACGGGGAAACCATTACAACTTGGAAAGATTGTGCAGTTGTTGAAATAGGATTTATTTGTTTAGAGTGGGGGCAAGTGGATGACAAACCCGTTTGCACAAAGCAGTCCGACAAATGGGCGGTAGACATTCTATTTTATTCAGAACCCCCCGCAAGTTTTGCCCCGTTTGAGGTTTTTCCAAATCCTTGTGGGGTGCATACTTTCAGTGGTGACGACAGCCTTTATTTAAAAACTTTCTGCGCGAAGTACCCAGAGAGCGAATATTGCATTGTTCCTGATCCTGTACAACCTTTATCTATCAAATAATGACTGCACCAAAAAAAGCCACCGCTCCGAATGCCCTCCCTGTTAGCTTTGATCAATTCCGTAAAAACCCAGTTGCTGCCGTGGCTTTTTGTATGCTTTTGGCTGTTGGGTATTTGTACATTGACCTGCGCGCGGGTTACAAGGAGCAGATTGAAAAGAGTAATCAAAAAATTGATGCCTTGGATTTAAAGATTGACCGCCTCAGCTACGCGTTGAAAAAGTCAGATAGCGCACTGGCTGCCGCTATTACCGAGATTCGCATAATGAATACAATGAAAAAACTATGAAACACTTTACTTTGATTTTTGCCGCCTCGTTATTTGTTGCTATTGTCGCAGTTCCACAGCCAAAGAGCAAAGCCGTGCCAGTGGATGAGGTAGATTTAATGCTACAAAAAATTAGCAGTCATTTGCAGGAGGCGTCTGTTGCAACTGCTCAGGCGCACGAAATGGGTGAGAAGATGGTAGAGAGCAAGGTTGCAGAAAAGGCCGAACTTAAGCAGGCAGTTGTAGCTGCTGAGGCTAAGGCTGAGGTTTACGCTGCGCGAATGGTTTACAGCGGAGTCGACACTACAATGCCAGCCAAAGGCGAGCCAATAGTTGACACGCTGAGTATAAACAATATGTTAAAACTTAACGGCTTGTAAAATGGCAAAGGCAAAAAGTACATCCGCAGCAAGTTGGCAACCCAAGCCCAAAAGAAAAAACAAGGGCGTGCACAGCAAAAATAACAAACCAGTAAAAAAATACAGGGGACAGGGCAGATGAAAAAACTATTAGAAATATTTAAGGGAGATAAGGGCGAGTTTAGTAGCAAGCGCTTTGTGGGTATTATTGGCGCTTTTGTGCTATTTGGAACGATGGCCCACAACTCACTGAGCCCGCAGGAGATTGCACCCAGTGCGGAATTGGTGGCGGCTGTTGAGTGGGTTACAATTTTAACGCTCGGCTTTACTTCTATAGACAAATTCAGCGGCAAAAAAGGTGAGCAAGAGTAGCCTTTCCGTTTTGCTCTTTGTGCTGCTCTTTGTGGGTGGTATATTATACGTGGAGTATGCAGTACCCAAAGCCGAGAAAGTCGTGCACGGGCCTGCTGTGCGCGTTGTAGACAAAGACCTCGACACGCTTTATCAAATCCGCCTGAAGTACAAAACATTGCACGACATCGACACCCAATTAATCACAAAATATGACACGCTTTATCTATCTATTGCTGGCGATACTAGCTGTGGCGCCACGCTTCGCCTTATCGCAATGCACCGACAGCTCGACAGCAGCGGCAAATAATTACTACCTGCTAAAGGGCGCAGAGGCTCGGGAGCAGTTAGCACTGTGCAGGGAATACAGAAAAGTCGATACTGAGGTAATTCAACAGCAGGATAAGATACAGGCTAAACTATTGGATGAGCTACAGAAACGCGATGACAAGTATAAGCGCCTGAGATCTGCAACCTACGCACTTGCTGCGCTCTTTTTATTATCTTTACTACTATGAATATACAAGTATTGCGCGCTACAATGGCCGCCAAAAAATACGCCTTTTTTGAGGCTGGGGAGTACAATCTTAATATTATTGGGATCAGGAACTCTAGCACAGGCAACAAAGTAACCAATGCCTTCGACGATAAGCTAGTAGTTGCTTACAAGCAAGGCGAGAGTTGGGTGGTAAAAGAATGGGCAGCGACTTGCGATAATGGCGGCGGAACTGCTCGCCTAGTGCCAAATCAATACAGAGGCAGCCACGCTATTGGCTTGCATCAGGGAAAGTACGAAGCGCTGCGCCAAGTTGCACCTGTAACAGTGTACCGCGATTTTACAAAAGACGGGATCTACCAACAAGATAAGACAGAGACAGGCGTCTTTGGTATTAATATCCACAAGGCTGGCGTTGATTCGGTGAGAGTTGATGACTGGAGCCACGGCTGTCAAGTATTCAAGCGCGTTGCAGATTTTAACGAGTTTATGCTACTCGCAAAAAAAGCGGCCGCCCTTCACGGCAACCGCTTCACTTACACTTTGCTAGAAAGCAAGGATTTAGTCCAAGCCCTCGGTTAAAATTTTCGCGTTGATATCCTGCACCACTTCGCTCTGGTGTGTTGTAATATCTACAACCTCCTCGACGCTGTGCATACCCATAGTAATCTCGGGGGCGTAGAGGCGTCCAAAGAAAGCGGCGGCACGATAGCGCATCATTAGCTCGGGCATTGTTTTCCATTTACTGCCTGCCTTGCTCACCCATCCCTCAGCGTTTGCCATCTCCATAGTAACGGTAGGGCCTTCTATTGTCTCGCCTGTGGCTTTTTCTGTTGCAACCGCTTTAATACCTTTGGCCAAATCGCCAACAAAGCGCAGAGCGGTAAACTTTCCGCTTCCGTTAATTGCTGCAATTACAAAGGTACTAGACCAGCTCGGCCGTCCGTGGATTATGTGCAAATTTTGCATAACCATAAGAGGCGAGGCTCCGATGCGGTTTGCAATCTCTAAGGCTACCAAAGTATTAGCGACGTTGCCCTTGTATTGAGCAGGTACTAGATCCGAGGCGCTCAGGGCTTTTGCTTGGCGTTGCGCTGTTTCAAAGTTAGAAAGCGGCGCAGGGGTTTCGGTGATTTTTGTTATTTCTGTCATCTTATAAGTTGATTTTTGTAATTATTTCGCTGTAACCATACCAAAGCCCTGTCTGTTTGCTTTGCTTGTAGGTAAGTAAATTTTCTCTGTAACGCTGGCGAGCGTTGGCTAAATCGTCCGCGCCGATAAAGTAAACAGCGCAAAGATAAGGGGCTGTTTTTTCTACTGCGATAAACATAAAGCCGCTGCAAGGTGATCCTGTGCTTTCCTCGTAGCCATCGCTGTAAAATGCAGCCTGTACGTCGTAACGGTATTTTTTTACGCTGCGAGCAAAGCCTGTGGGGCTAGCATCCTCTGTAGTTTTAAGGTCTACAATTATACCCCCGTCAGTGATAAAGTCGGGCTTTGCCTTACAATCTACCTCTATTTGTCTATCAGTCCAAAAAATTGGCTGCTCAGCAACGCCTTGCTTTAAAAGATAGGCGGCTGGCTTATGCTTGTGGACTGAGCCCATTATGCGCTCGCATACTGTAGCGGTTTCGGCGTCAATTACAATGCGCTCACCTGCATCTGCAACAAACGCCTCAAAATTTGCCTTTCCCTCTTTAGTTCGTTTGTCAAATCGTGGGGCAATAGCATAACGTTTGCCAAATTCGGACGGCTCCAAAACTGCGCAGTGAACTGCCGAGCCAATGATCAGGGCAGGCGTTTCTTTTTGCGGTTCGGCTGTTGGGTTTAGATAGCGCTCGTAATAAAGTGCAGGAGCGCGGTTAATTAGGTCTAGCCCGCTTTTTGATATGCGAGTTGTGTCGGTGTGGTACGTCATAAGGTTGCAAAAATAAACAAAATGTTATAAATTTGCACCAAATGGATAAAAATATTGTAACCGAGTTAAAAATACAGGCAATTCAAAAGGGCGTAAACTTGACAAAACTCTGCGCAATGGCAGGCGTAAATAGGTGCGTATTGAGCAACTGGGCGAGAAAGGAACCTAAGACACTCGAAACGCTGCGTAAATTGCAGGAGAAACTGGCGGAGTTATAACTATATTTGCCCCGTTAGTGTGGTGCTAACTGCCTCAGGTTTCGGCTTGGGGCATTTTTTTTAAAATTTATTTGTTTTTGTGGATAACGCCTTTATATTTGCATCCACAAACACCACACTATGAGTATAGATATTATTTATTTAATCATTGCAACGCCTATTACTATTGCGGTAATGTACGGCAGCCACGTAGTGCGCAAATCGTTAAAGCGCAAACAAAAAGAAACGCCAGAGGCAACTCCTTACCAATTCGAGCGGGATCAGTACATCCCAGAATTTAACGAGTTTACTCAGATGCTTTACCAACGCAGAATGTATAAAGGGAGGGGCGATAAATGAGCACGCGCGAACTTATTAAGCTGTTGCTTATTGTTTTAGGCATCCCTTACGCAGCCTTTGTATTTGTATCGTGGCAATGGAACCCAGCAACGTGGCCAACGGATGCGCGTTTTTGTTTCATTATTACGGCATTTGTTTTTTACGCCTACACGCTTATAACTAAACTACAAAAATGATATTATTCAGCACAATTGCGACGCTCGTAGCTGTTACGCTCGGGCTGCTACTTAACGCCTCACGCGCTCAGGTGCGAGGATTGGCGAGGGAACTCAATAAAAAAATGGTACAATGTGCCAAGCAATCGACGCGCTTACTGGATTTGGAGGCAGTGGTTAGGTCAGAAAAGGATAAAGCAAATACTTGGGAGCAGCGGGGGCTAATTGCAGAGCGAGACCTTCGCGCCTCTTTGGATCAGTTATTTATGTATGCTGAGAAAGCCGCTAAGCTTAGAGAGCGCAACAGAATAAATAAGCAGAAAAGCAGAGCCAAAAAAAAGGAGG
>Ga0208855_1000270_pt1 | contig 14912 bp, 20 predicted proteins | sample LakMenEpi17May12_FD_150708 | JGI IMG/M metagenome (GOLD analysis project Ga0208855, IMG submission 150708) | Freshwater microbial communities from Lake Mendota, WI - 17MAY2012 deep hole epilimnion (SPAdes) | ecosystem: Environmental > Aquatic > Freshwater > Lentic | place: Lake Mendota, Madison...
ATTGGTCTTTAGGTAAAGATGTTTATTTCACAGAAGTAGGTTTATATAACTCAGATAAGGAACTTTTGTTAATGTCAAAATTACAAAACCCTGAAAAGAGACAAGGAGTACAACAAATTACAGTAAAATACGATTTTTAATTTGGTAATTAAAAAGTATTATTGTATCTTTGTATTACGATAGTGGTAGGTCACACCAAACAAAGAAAGAGACTCTGAAGAGTACAGATTTTACTCGGGTTGTAATACCTCAACCGTTTGGTGAAAATAGAAGGTGGGGAAACCCACCTTTTTTTATTTTAAGGTATTTATTATTAATGAAGTTATTAAGTATTGCAAATAGTTTAATTTTAGAAGCCACAGAGTATGTAAGAAAAATTACTATGGGTAGAAGAGTAATCAAGTTATATACTCAAGAACACCAAGAAGAAAATGTACTTGATACTTCAGATTTAGAAGATATTGAAAAAGTATTCAATAGTAGAATTAGAAGAAGATTACCATCACCACTAATTGCAAATTCAATCAGGGATAATTTTGATAGGATTTGGGAAAATGCTGACGGTATACTAAGAGGATGTAGTTATAAATCATGTAGGATTTTATTTATTGACAATTATAAAGGGTTAGGTCAAATTGAATACATATTACAATTTTATAGAAATACAAAAGCACAAGTTGAAACAATAAATGCCGTTATAATAACATCGGCAATATCAAAAGAAGGGGGCGACTTCTTAAAGTCCATGAAAACATCAACACCAAAAGTTAGATTATCAGAATCCAACTGTGACGAGATGAAAGTTGTTTACTTATAAGTTTTTATTCATAAGTTCTATAAAAAAACTTGCATGGCTAAAAAACAAGATTTAAAAAATTCACCTAAAGTTTTGGGTTTGGATATTAGTACCAAAACAATTGGGTGGGCTTTATTTGACATCCAATCACAAAAGTTGTTAGAATTAACACACTTTTCACCTGTGATTAAACCACAACCTGAGGAGAAGATTGAAGAATTGATTTTAAAGGTAAATTCTTTTATTAAAAAGATTGAAGATTATAAAAATCTTGGTATTACCAAAGTTGTTATTGAGGAACCATTATTGGGTTCAAACAATATTCATACTGTTGGTACATTAATGAGATATAATGCAATGATTACAAAAGCCATATATGATGCATTAGGAATCGTGCCAAACTATATTTCAACTTACAACTCAAGAAAATTTGCTTGGCAAAACTTGATGGGTAAAAATGACAAAAATCGTGAAGTATTATTTGGGGGATATCCAAAAGACATTGACAAAAAACAAGTGGTTTGGGAAATGGTTGCAAAAGAAGAACCACAGATTAATTGGTTATATACAAAAAACATGACACTTAAGAAAGAGTGTTACGACCAAGCGGATGCGTATACCTGTGTCAGAGGGTATATGAAAATGAATAAGTTCTGGTAATTTGATTCTTACTAATTTTTTATTATCTTTCTATCATGGAAGATAATGCTCTATTAGTTGAGTTACTTGACGGTGTGTTTGGTAAACACAAATTACACTACCCGTCTAAAGGACAGATAAGTTATGACTGTCCTATATGTTCCTACGATTTAAAATCTTTAGATAAAGGTGACGGAAAGGGAAACCTTGAAATCAACTACGCCATACATGTGTTCAAATGTTGGGTGTGTGGTGAAACCCACAACACCAAAGGACACTTAGGTTATTTGATTGACCGATTTGGTAAGAAAAAAGATAAGGAAATGTATGACCTTATTCGTCCTGATGAGTTTAAACCAATTGATAAGAGATACGAAAAACTTAGATTACCAAAAGAATACCAACTTTGTACCGAAGGGAACCAATACCACATTCCTTTTAGGGAAATGAGGAACTACATCAAACGAAGGGGTATAACCGATGAGATGGTCTTAAAACACCGAATAGGGTATTGTACGGAAGGTGAATATGCGTATAGAATCATTGTACCATCATTTGACTTGGAAGGTGAACTAAATTACTTTGTTGGTCGTTCTTGGAACCCAAATAGTAAATCCAAATACAAAAACCCTGAAGCTGAAAAACAAATCATTATATTCAATGAGAACTTAATTGATTGGGACAAAGACATCTACCTATGTGAAGGACCATTTGACGCATTGTTTTTGGACAACTCAATTCCTTTGTTGGGTAAGAAAATGTCAGATGTGTTATTTGAAACCTTATATGAGAAATCAAAAGGTAATATTACAATTGTTTTAGATGGTGATGCATGGGAAGATGCAAAAAGATTGTATTTTAAATTGAGTGGTGGTAAGTTATATGGTAGAATAAAAGTGGTTAAACTTCCAGTTGAAAGTGACATTGCTGATATGAGAGGAGTGATACCCGAAGATAGTTATATTGAATTAGAAAGATAATGGAAACAATTTTAGAATTAGCAAAATTTAATGATGTAAAATATTTTGATGGTCCACACAAATATTATGTGGGTAATAAAGAATATATTTCAGCAACAACTTTTATTAAAAAGTTTAAAAAAGAATTTGAAACCCAAAGGTTAGCTGAAACCTATGCAGCAAAAAGAGGATTAACCGTTGAAAGTGTACTTGGTGATTGGGATTTAAAAAGGGATATTTCAACAGTTAAAGGAACATTAGTCCACAACATGGCGGAAAACTGGTGGAATAACAAATCATTTCCTTATGACCCATCAGAATCTGTTAAAGCATTTGGACACGATATTATTGAAGAAAAATTTAAAAAATGTGAGACAATGTTTCATGTATTCTATGAACAAGCAAAAGAAAATTTAATTCCTGTTAAAATGGAATTGGTTGTTTGTGACCACGACTATGAAATTGCTGGTATGGTGGATTGTTTGTTTTATAATAAGAAATCACAAATGCTTGAGATATGGGATTACAAAACCAACAAAGAAATTAAAATGAGTAATTCATACGGTAACAAATACCTAAAACCAATATCACATTTAGATGAATGTGAAATGAACACATACTCACTTCAATTAGGTCTATACAAACATATCATAGAAAAGAATACCAATCTTAAGTTAGGGGATAGTTATTTGATATGGATAAATGAAAACAGTGATAATTATAAGGTATACAAATGTAAGGATTTACAGGCGGAACTTAAACTTATGATTGAACACTATGAAAATACAAAGAGCAAGAAGGGGTAAGTACAGACAAGAAATAAAGTTTTGGGAAAAACTTTCAGAAAAGTTTAGTAATCACCCTTATGTAAAAATACCAAACAAATAAATTGGTTTTTTAAATTTAATTTATTATACTTTCATTTATGGATATGGATACCCCAAAAATGAATATTGACCTTAGAGAACAACCATCTGTTGTTTGCGAGGCTTGTGGACATGATATGTTCCGAGAAGTTACTTATATCAAAAAAGTTTCAAAACTATTAACTGGTTCACATGAGGATACTATTGTACCATTCCCAAGTTACTGTTGTGATAAGTGTTCACATGTAAATCAAGAATTTAAATTATTTGATAATGATTAAGAAACTTGTACACTTTTCAGATTTACACGTAAGAATGTTCAAAGACCATGATTTGTATCGTGGTATTTTGAATACAATGTTTGAACAATGGAGAGAAATTGCTCCTGACCGTATTGTATTTACGGGAGATTTAGTTCATTCAAAGAACCAAATGACACCTGAACTAATTGAGTTTGTCGCTTGGGCACTGACTGAATGTTCAAAGATTGCCAAAACAGTATTAATTATTGGAAACCACGATTTCCTTGAAAACAACGCATCAAGATTGGATGCTCTATCACCAATCATTGATTCGCTACAAAATGAACAAATAAACTATTATAAAAATAGAGGAGTATATAAAGATGAAAACATTGATTGGGTGGTTTACTCACTTATGGACCACAACATTACACCCGACATTGACCCGAATTCTTCAAATGTTAAGATTGGATTATTTCATGGACCGATTGTCGGACTTACTACGGACGTTGGTTATAAATTTGAGGAAGGGTTTGATACACATCGTTTCATGGGTTGTAGCCTTGTGCTTTGTGGCGATATTCATAAGCGGCAGGTATTTGATATCCCCGGCCAAAAGAAAGCTTACATGGTTGGGTCAACGATTCAACAAAATTTTGGGGAGACAGTAAAGTCACACGGATATGGTATTTATGATGTTGAAAATGATAAATACGAATTTGTGGATTTAGACAACCCAAAACCGTTCTTGGTATTCAAAATGAATGACTATTCAATTATTGAATCAGGAAAAGAAAAACTTCACAATTATTAATATGGAATACAAAATAACTCTATCTTATTCTGAACAACAAGAGGTGGAGTTATTTTGCAAACTTAATAACATCACAACTGATGAGCTGATTAAGAAATCCTTCAAGACTGGATATAACATTGAAAAATACGGACTTGTCGGAAAAATGGGTGGGATTCAAGAAAAATGGGTGGAAAAGGAGGTAATTCAAGAAAAATGGGTGGAAATACCCGTTGAAGTTATCAAAGAGGTTGAAAAAATTGTTGAAGTGATTAAAGAAGTACCTGTTGATAGGGTTGTAATCAAAGAGGTTCCTGTAGAAATTGTTGTCACAAAAATAGAATATATTAGTGACAAAACAAGTGAGAATGAACTGTACGAAAAAATCGTACAGTTGGAATCTGAAAAGAAAGTATTTTCCACTAAAATAGAAGAATTGGAGTCAGAACTAGTAGTATTTTCCACTAAGATGACTGAAATGGAGAATATTTTCCAAGATAACGATAATTCACAACAATTACAAAATACAATACAAACCTTAATGAAAAGTGTTAGGGACAAAAATATTGAGATTGATGAGTTGAAAAAACAATTAGCAGAACAACAAAAAAATAATGAAATCTATGAGAAGGCGAAGTATTTACGTTCTTCAAATTTAGATGATAATTTATATAAATAATGGAAAGTATGTGGTTAACAATTTGGATTTTGATGGCTTATGGATTAAGTCAGATTTTAGTTTACGGTTCAATCTTTGAATCATTAAGACAAGGACTACACAAGTGGGGTGCAGATGAAAAGGCACCATTTCAATCATTTGGTGAATTCTTATCAGGATTAATTAAGTGTATGATGTGTACATCAACATGGGTTGGATTCTTTATGAGTTTGGTGTTGTTTTCACCAACCAACTATTGTTTTGACACAAACGTAGTGTCTAGTACATTCTTTGATGGTATGTTAGCGTCTGGTTCAGTTTGGGCGGTTAATGCAATCATTGAATGGTTTGAAAAAAAATAACCTAATTTAAAACTAAAACTATGGTCCTTGTAAGCGAAAGTTTGCGGGGACTTCTTTTTTTAATCATTTATTTTTCCTATACTTAAACAACATTAATATTTTTTACAGATGCCAAAATCAAGAAACAGAAAAGACCACAAAAAGAAAGTGCAACAGCGTAATGCTCAAAATGAACAACTTGGAAAAGTATATCAAAAACTTTACAATCAAAAAATGGTTGAACACTTAAAAGCATTACACGAAGAACACATAAGAACATCAGGAACCACAGAAAATGATGGACCTATTCAACCCACCGATAACACCGAACTTTAAATTTATGACGCACAAACTTGACGTATCTAAACTTGAAAACCCTTACATACAAGTGGTATGGGAAGATACTGCTGAGAATTTCACCCAAGAAAGAATCAAAAGTGTCAGAACGTATTTCACAAAGAAATATAACTCTACCAATGTCAATGTATTAACCAAAGTCAAAACATCTGATGATGTAAAACAAACTGTGGATGTTTCGTTCAATATTATGGACCGAAACTACCAGATTGAATTGATGAAGGAACTTATCAAACAAAAGGGTCAAGATAATTTATTTGATGATATCATCAAGTTAGATACGGCAGTTGAAAACAAAATGGTATCACAAGAAGTTACAGCATTTAAAAAGTGGTACATCAAGAAGATTGAGTTTTCAAACTTCTTGTCTTATGGTGAAAATCAGGTATTGGATTTTGACCAGTGTAATGGTATTACGGTAGTTGAGTCAGACCCACCAAACTTTGGTGGAAAAACGGTGTTGACCGTTGACTTGTTATTGTTCCTATTCTTCAACACAACAACCAAAACATCCAAAGCTGAAGAAATCTTTAACAGATTTTCTGACAAGAACAAAGTTTCAGTTAGGGGTGATATTATGATTGATGGTGAGGAATACATTATTGTTCGTCAAATTGAAAGAAAGAAAGCCAAATCAGGTGAATGGAATGTAAAAACCGAATTGGACTTCTTCAAAAAACTTGCCGATGGACAATTACAAAACTTTACAGGTGAACAAAGAAGGGAAACAGAAAGTTTCATCAAGAATTCAATTGGGGACATTGATGACTTCTTAATGACAATCTTGACCACAGCATCAAATTTGGAAGATTTACTTGAAGCCAAACCAACAGCTCGTGGTCAAGTGTTATCAAGATTCTTGGGTCTTGAGTTCTTGAAAAAGAAGGAAGAAACTGGTAAGGAACTTTACTCTGAGTTTAACAAATCAATGATGTCAAATGTCTACAATACCGAGACATTGAAATCAGACATTGAAGGTTTACACACCCGAATTGATGGTTATGAGGTTGAAAACAAAGAATTGGATGTCAAGATTTTAGATGCCGAGTCACGATTAACAAAAGGTAGGGATTACAAAGAAGGGTTGATTTCACAGAAATACAATGACATTGACCACGAATTATTAATTCTTAATTCTACTAACCTTGAATCTGAAATTTCAGTACTAAAAGGAAAGATTAATGCCACCAAATTACAAATCAAAGAGGTTAAAATTGTTGAACCAAAAGATTTTTATCATGAAGACAAACATGATGGAATCAAGGAAGAAATGAAAACCACAAATGGTGAACTAATCCTTGCTCAGAACAAAGTTCAAGATATTGAAGAATTGGTTAAAAAGTATGGTGATGGTATCCAATGTGAACACTGTGGAATCAAATTGATGGAAGCTGCGTTGACAAAGAAAAAGATAGACGAACTATCTGATTGGGAAAAGAAAGTTGACAAGTTATCTAAACAATGGAAAGACCTTGACTACAAAGAAAAATCTTATACCCAACTTAAAAAAGATTTTGAACAATACGAGAAAAGTAAACTTGTTAAAGAAAAGTATGAACTTACTCTTGAAGCTGACGGTCTTAAGTTAGCCAATGCTGAGGGAAAACTTGAAAGATATCACCAAGTTCAAACAAAGATTGAAAAGAATAAAAGTATTGAAGAACAAATCATTAAAGCTAATATTCGCATAGATGAAATTGAACGTGAGAAAACATCACACACATCAAAAATATCATCTAACAAAACAATGATTCAAAACTGTGAACGTGATGTGAAAACCAAACAAGACATCATAACACAGATTGCATCTGAGTTTGAAAAGGAAAAGATTTATAAAACCTACTTGGAAATCTTTGGTAAGAACGGTATTTCTAAAATGATTATGAAGACCATGACACCATTGATTAATGATGAGTTACAACGTCTATTACAAGACAGTGCGTTCTTTAAACTTGAAGTTAGAATCAATGATAAAAATGAAGTTGAGTTTATGATGATTGACAATGGAACTGGTGTTGAAAAACTAATGGCAAGTGGTTCAGGATTTGAAAGAACAATTGCATCACTGGCACTTAGGGCGGTATTGAGTAAAGTATGTTCATTACCTAAACCAAACATAGTTGTATTTGACGAGGTGTTTGGTAAAGTATCAAATGAGAACCTTGACATGGTAGGGGAATTCTTTACTAAGATTAAAGATTACTTTGAAAAGGTATTTGTAATTACACACAATCCACTTGTTTCAAATTGGGCAAACAGTATCGTGAAGATTAACAAAAAAGATAACATTTCAACGGTATCACAATAATTAATTTGGTTAATTATGTATTTAGTTGTATCTTTGTATTGTTATGGAAGAAAAGAAAGATTGGAAACAGGGTTTATCAAACGGACACATCGCACAAATTGTTCGTAGAAAAAATGTTGTAAGAGTTGTAAGCTCTAAAAAAACATATTCAAGAAAACAAAAAACCTCCTACGATTAATAGGAGGTTATGTTTTTTCTTGGTAATTGGAGGAATTCACCTCAATGTTGTTCACTTATTGAATTTCATTCATCATGAAATCAAATACTTGGTCTACGTTGGTTTTAGCTTCCGAAATATGGTCATCAGCCCAATCATGTCCATCTTGTAAGATAGAATCAACCATTTGTGGGTCTAATTCTAATAATAATCCTAATTGTCTATGCATTTGCTCAATATTACCAAAAAACATATAGTTAGATACATTCATTTTGTTACTTTCTTTAACAACATTTTTGTTTTTCTTAAGTTTTTTAGCTATATTTGCTAACTGATTTTCAGTAATAATAATTTGTTTCATAAAATATAAATATATGTCATATAAAAAAAGAGAAGTCGTGGGTACAAAGTATTTCCTGTTGTTGTTTGGTAATTTCAAAGACAACAATTTTTTACTTGAACAAATTTTAGGTCAATTTGAACCTATTCTATGTTCAAAATTTATAAAGTTTCATTATACTGATGAGTATGTGATATCACATTTTGAAACTGAGGAAACACCAAAAGACATTAAAGAGTTTTGTAAAATAGTTTTAGAAGATATAATTGACAATTATATTCTATTACCACATAATAAAAACATTTTAATATCGTTACCTAAAGACATTGAAGATGAATTAATGGATTTAGAACATGACAATATTGTAAAACCTGACAAATTGTCAGAAAAACCTGACATTAAACACATATCTGAAGTTATGGACCATGTTTTGACTAATCTATTTGGTCTTAAAGATGAGACAGATGATATATATGAACAGGCAATAGTGCCAACATTAGACGAATTATTAGACAAACTTAAAACAGTCGGAATTGACAAACTAACAAACCAAGAAAAAGAACTACTTTATGACTACTCCAGAACTATCTAACAACCACCAAACTACAAAGAGCACAGGCTCAATCAACCAAGAAGAAATCTCCTCATACTTAAAGGACATTCGTAAACTAAAAGTAATGACACCTGACCGTGAACGTCAATTGTCAGATTTGATTCTATCAGATAATTGTACTGAACGTCAAAAACAAGAAATTCACAAAGAGTTACTTGAGGGTAACTTACGTTTTGTAATCACAGTAGCCAAACAATACCAAAATCAAGGATTGGACTTGTCTGACCTTATCGCTGAAGGTAACTTTGGACTAATAAAAGCAATTAATAATTTTGATTGGACCAAGAAATTACGTTTTATTTCATACGCAGTGTGGTGGGTTAAACAATCCATACTTCAATCACTTAACGAAAATGCTCGTACAATCCGTCTACCAGTAAACGTAGTACAAGAATTACACAGAGCAAAGAAACAAGTTGAAAAAGGTATTTCAGAACTTGACAACCGACTTGCAACATTACCAACCACAATTAATTTACAACAGACCATCAATGAAGATGGTGACACATTGTTGGATATGATTATTAATCATAACGCATCAATGCCTGATGAAGGATTGAATACTGAAGAAATGTTGAAAGACAAACTTATGTCCATCTTAGGTATTCTTGACGAACGTGAAAGAGTTATAATTGAGGACTACTTTGGATTGATTGGTACACCAAGAACTTTGGAGGATATTGGTAATGATTTTAACCTAACAAAGGAAAGAGTACGTCAGATTAAAGAAAAAGCATTACGTAAATTACGTAATGAGTCGTCAACACTATTTGACTATTTATAAAATTTTAATATTTATTAATAAAAAATATTATGAAAAAAATTAAAGAAAATTTAGAATGGATTCTTTTAGTACTTTTAGTATTTGTATTATTCCGTAGTTGCGGAACAGGTTCAGAAGTTTCAAGATTGAAGAAACAAGTTGATTCTATTAATACAAAAATGGTAACAGAACAAAAGATGAAAGAAATTATCAAGACAACCCCAAATTGGAAGACTCTTGAAATTGAAGAACTTAGTGATAAGGAACACATTCCGATTAATCACTATAAAAACGAAGAAGAAAGAAGATAATGAAAAATCTAAAGAATTGGGTTAGAGAAAATCTAAAAGGAATAATTGCTACGTCATTTACAATTCCTATTTTATTAGTTGCCTTTGTTTCAATTAGTCACGTAACAACTTTTTACGGTTTGACTAACCCTTTTTCTTGGGCAATTTATTTGTCCGTAGCCATTGAAATTGCGGCTCTTGGAGCACTTGCAGGTATTTCAGCAAACATGGGTAGATTTGTATACGTTCCGTTTTTAATTGTAACATTCATTCAATTTGTTGGTAACGTATTTTTCGCATATTCATTTATTGACCCTAATGGTAATTTATTTAAACAATGGGTAGAATTAGCGGGACCATTACTTGAAACCTTTGGTGTTGACATTACTGATATGTTGGCACAAAAAAGATGGTTAGCATTAATTTCGGGTGGAATGTTACCGTTAATATCTTTAACATTTGCACATATGTTGGTTAAGTATTCTGAACAGGCAAAATCAGAAACAATACCAATGGTTGAAGTTACAGATGAAATTATTAATGAATTATCAACTGAGGCGGGTAAAAAAGAAAAAGAAATTGTTGAAAAATACCAACCGTATACACCAACACAAGATGATTTAAATAAGTTACAAGAATTATTTGAAAAAAAATACAATCAAAAGATTGAAACAAATGAACCAGTAACTGATACTGTTGACGAACCTGTTATTGAACCACAAATAAACAGATTAGTTTACAGCAAGGATGTTTGAACAAAAAACATTAATCATCCTATGTCACACATCAAGAATAGGAGAAGATTATTTAACATCTCTAGATTTTAGAAATAATGGGAAGTATGACCGACTTCCCAATTATGTTATATTAAAGAATGGTACCATTGTTGAAAAACTGATACCAAATGAATCATCCAATTTTTTAAATGATGAAAAACTAAATAACAAATCAATTGTTATTTGTTTGGAGAATTTAGGTTGGGTAAATAAAAATTCACTATCAACAACCTATTCAAATTGGTTGGGAAATAAAATTACTAATGTTCATGAAAAGAAATGGAGAAACAAATTTTTTTGGGACAAATACAGTGATGAACAATTAAAAAGTTTGGTTGAATTGTGTGAAATATTATGTGAACAATTTAATATACCAAAAAAATTTATAGGTCATAATACAAAAATAAACGGTGTTGAAAAGTTCAATGGAATAATAAACAGAAGTAATTTATCAGAAGATTACACAGATTTGTCGCCAGCTTTCAACTTCGTATATTTATTAGAAAACTTTAATGATGAACAATAATCAATACGACGAAATTAAGTACCTTTTAAAAAGGTCTAAATTACTAACAGAACAACCAACTGGTGCACCAAATATCGGAAATGATATTGAGCAAAGAATTAACCAAGATGTCAATAAAACATCAAAAGACCAGTATAAAAAATATAGAGTTTCAGGTGGTATATTAATTATTCACGGTTCAAACCCAACTGAAACATCAATCACCACTGATGACAAAACAACATTCCAAGAAACAATGGATGAGTTTGTTTCTGAAGTATCGGATTTGGTTGACTTTGGTCCATTGAATGTATATAAAAATTCAGTTGAATGGAGTGGTAAAATTATTGACCATGACATTGAATTCTTTATGACAATTGGTGAACAAAATGGTGTGTACATCAACGGTAACCAATTAAAACTTGATGAGAAGTTTATGGACACTATTAGTAAACTAACAGGATTCTACGAAAAATTCAAATCTAAGTGGGCTAAAGTAATCGCAGGAAGAAAGAAAACATCTACAAAAGATTAATATTATGAAAAGAACAATCATTGAAATTGTAGTTGTCTTATTGTTTATTGGATATGTTGTAATGACAATGCCAAAACCAGTTAATTTATCAAAGGTTGATGAATTACAAAAACAATGTGATTCATTAGAAGTGTTAATTGTTAAAAACAAAGAACAAATTGATAGTATTACAAACGAGACAAAGAAACTTGAAGGTAGAAATACCCAACTTAATAATAAACTTGGTGAGTTAAACCAAAAAACAAAAAAATTAAAAGAACAACATGAAAAAGATATTGCTTATATCAACAATCTTTCTGACAATGATGTCGCCGATTTATTCGCAAAAGAGTTCGCAAACATTAAGTAAAGATAGTTGCATAATTCCTGTTTCAACATTAAGAAATGCGTTGGTAGTTTTACAACAAAGAAACAATTGTTACGAAGAAATAAAAATTGTAAGAGATTCAGTTTCAATAATGAGTCAACAAGTTTTATTGAAAGATTCAATTATTGGTAATAACAATCAAACAATAAACCTTTATATTGACAGTGAAAAAAAATACGTAGAAACTGTTAAGTTAAAAGAATCAATTGCCGAGGAATATAAAAAAGCATACATTAGACAAAGAAACCTTAAGTGGGGTGGATTTGCCGTAGGTGCTTTAGGTGTAATCTTTGCAATTGTTAAGTAATTGAATTATGAACATAGTAACCAAACAATTCCAAGATAGTTTACAAAAGGTAGGTGCTCAATTGACATCACCTGAGGCTAAAAAACAAGTGAGAGATTTGTATAGTAAAATTGAAACTAAAGAAACAACTAGTACTGGAGGTGGGGGTTATGAAGGACCATTATCGGGACCTAAAATGTCTATGTGGGCTAATGAGGCACCAAAGAAAATTCAAGCAAAAGGTGGACCTGTTGAAGAAGAAAAAGAATTAGATGAAAAATGGTCTGAAAAGTATAAAAAAAGTATTGACTGTAATAACCCAAAAGGATTTAGTCAAAAGGCTCATTGTCAAGGTAGAAAAAAACATATGAAAGAAGAAGACACCGAAATTGAAAAAGGTGAATTCAAAGAAGCAACAGGAGCGTCATCAGCAGGACAATATAGCGGACCTATGTTTTTGGCTAAAGATAGTAAGAATTGGAGAGGTGGTAAAAAACCAATATATAAAGGTGGTAAATTTGTTAGAGTTAAGAAAAAATGTAAAAATTTTCCATATTGTAATCAAGGTGATATAAAAGCTTTGAAGATATGGGAAGACGATGATTTAACCGAAGCAATTAAAAACGTTGCAAAAACTAAAAATATTCATGAAAATATTGTAAGAGCAATACTTTTACATGAAATTGAAGAAACTATTTTCAAGGATTAAACTATTTATATTAAAACAATTTAACATGGAAAACAAAATTTTAAATTTACTTAAGAAGATTATCAAAGAAGATGAAGATACTTTCATTGATATTACTGATATGGATGACGATTCTGCTGCTGAAACAGTTATATCTAAAAAAGATATATTTAAGAAATTAAAAGATAAAATGTCTGATAAAATGTCTGATAAAAAAAGAACACCAGGTGGTTTTGAATACGGTGAAATCGTTTCAGGTGAAATGGGTGAAGAATTACATGGTGGTCAATCTAAAATTGATGTTGCATCACCTAAAGGTAAAATTACTGCGGATGATTTTAAAAAATTAAGAGACGGTAAAAAATCTAACAAAAGTGAAGTGGGTGAAAACATATTCAAGAAAATGTTTGGTAAAAAAGAAGACCCTGAAGTTGCTCGTGAAAAAGACAGAAAAGAAAACCCATATTTAGGAAATTTAGGATATGATTATGACGATATTAGAGGTTGGCACTATGTTGGACCTGGTCAAGGTAGATTTGATAAAGACTCAGAAGATGGGGAAATAGAAGAAGGTATGTATGGTTCATTTGATGATGAACATGGATGGTATGACAAAGATGATAGACAACATACTGGTGATTTTGATTTTGATTTTGATGAAGAAGAATTTTCAGATTTTGATTCATTAATGAACAAACACGGTAAAAATCAAAGATGGTTTGGAAAAGATGGTAAAATGTACTTTGATAAGTATCAAGAAAAATTTGGTGGTAAACCATTCAGAGTTAGAACAAGAAAAAATGAAATGGGTGAAGGTAACGCATTCTCAAAAGCTTTAGAAATTGCTCGAAAAAATGATAAACCGTCTTTTGAGGTTGACGGTAAAACATATCCGGTAAAAGAATCTAAAAGAACAAATAGTGTTAAGGAAAAAGTTATTTTTACTGAGTCTGAATTAATTAACTTTATTGAAAGATTAGTTGAAGCTGAAAAAGTTGTTGACAAAGGGTTTAAAACCGCAATGACTGCAACTGAAAAAGAAAATAGAAATGCTATGAAACAAGTAGCTGCTAAAATGAAGGACTACATGAAAAACATGGGTACTGAATATGAAGAAAACCCACAGTCTTTTCCTAAAGGAAATAAAATTATGTCAAGAGAAGATTTTGGTAAAGAAGTTTCTGATGACAATAAAAAAGCATATACAGCGTCTGATGCTGTTGGAGAATATATTGATGCATATGCATACCCTGGACAAACAAACTTGAGATTTGACGAAATTAAACCCGACAATAATAAAATTGAAAAGTACTTAATAGGTCACTCAACTACTGGTAACGCACAATTTGATGAAGACGGTAATGCTTTAGGTAATGTAGTTCCAAGTAAAGTAGGTGAAAAATTCTATAAAAACTATGATGAAAACTTATACGGTGCTGAACAAGCCGAAGCATCCTATAAGAGACAACCACAACCTGTAGATGTTGCTGGTGGAGAAAAATTGGAAGGTAATTTAAAAAGTTTAAAATCGGCTAAGAAGTCACAAAAAATATTTGACAAACTTGAAGAGTCAGTTGAAAACAAAAAGGTAATCAGTGAGATGGAAAAAATGAAAAATCTTATTGGTTATAAC
>Ga0208855_1000272_pt1 | contig 14851 bp, 17 predicted proteins | sample LakMenEpi17May12_FD_150708 | JGI IMG/M metagenome (GOLD analysis project Ga0208855, IMG submission 150708) | Freshwater microbial communities from Lake Mendota, WI - 17MAY2012 deep hole epilimnion (SPAdes) | ecosystem: Environmental > Aquatic > Freshwater > Lentic | place: Lake Mendota, Madison...
GCCGCCTGTCCCGTTTGGAAAGATGCCATCTGCGCGTCTCGACCAAACTCACCCGCCGCAAGCCGCTGCGCGAACTGTTGCGCCTGCGCTTGGTTGGCAAACTGCCCCGACTGGAGCGCAATCTGCGCGTTTTGAGCAATAGCGGCGTTCTGCGCCTGTTGCGCTTGCTGCCCGGTCTGGAAAGCCATCAACTGACCCTGCCGCCCAAACTCACCCGCCGCCATGCGCTGCTGGAAGTTCTGCTGCTGCGCTTGATTTGCCATTGCCTGCGCGGCTTGCGCCTGACCGAAGTTTTGCCCGATGGCCTGATTACCCGCAGCCTGATTCTGCATCGCCGCTTGAAACGCCGCCAATTGCGCCTCGTTGCCAAACTGACCGGCCTGCGCCCGTTGCCCAAACGCTTGCTGTTGCGCTTGGTTTGCAGCAGCCTGCCTAGCCAATTCGTTCTGGAAATTTTGCTGCGCTGCTGCGTTTTGCGCTGCGGTAGCCTGTTGACCCGCGCCAAACCCCGCCAGAGCCGCTTGGTTGGCAAAGCCGCCCAGAGCCTGTGCCTCGCCTAGCCCCTGCTGGCGTGCCGCCATATCAAGGCTAATGCCCTGTAACGCGGCCTGTGTTCGCAGGTCGTTTTCCTGCTGTTGTTGCTCGGTGATGGCAGCGCCATACGCCTCGCCGCCACGCACCAAGCCCTGATTCGCCAACTGTGTCTCAAGTTGCGCCCGTTGACGCTGCAACTGCGGGTCGAGGCGCGACATAATGGCCTGTTGCGCCGTCATACCGGCGTTTACCGGCATCGCGGCAAGTTGCGAGGTATCCAACTGCCCTTGCAGCCCCGGAGCCATAGGCCCGCCCTGCGCCATCGCAGCAGCCCCCGGCGCTCGGGCAACATCGCCCACGCCCGTCAGGTCATACTGACCACGAAGCGACGGAGCGCCTACGCCGCCTTGCGCTGCACCAAACGCGCCCCCGCTTGGCCCACCTGCTGCCATGCCCAACCCAGAAGCGTCAAACGAGGATGCGCCAATGCCAGCAGGCCCACCCTGCGCGGTGCCAAACTGACCCACGCCCGTTTGCACGGGGGCAAGGCCGGAAGTGTCCAGACCGCCGAATTGCACGCTAGCGGGGCCACCTCCAGCCATGCCGTACTGACCGGCGGTAGGGCCGAAGTTAACCGGGAGCGCCGACACATCAGAGCGTGCGCGACCCTGCAACTCGGGAAGGGTCGGCAGGTTGCCATAACCGCCAAAGTTGAATTGCTGTGCCGGAAGCCCCTGCGGGGTGAAATCCGTGCCGTAAACATTTTGCACGCGCCCAATGGCCTGTTCACCAAGGCCGGACAACGCACGCTCCACCCGCTGCTGCGCCTCTAGGGTCGCCTGTGCCTCGGGGGTCAGGTACTGCTCAATCGTCGGGGTGTCCAAGTCCACCATCTCGGTGAACATCTCGCGGGTGGGCATCACATCGCCCATGTACTCCCCGCCGCCGTAGCCCTGATTAAACCGTTGCGTCTGTCCCGGCCCCATGCCGGACGCATCAAAGCGACCGCCGCCGATAAGCATTGCGGTTGGCACCTGCGCTCCGGTGGGGAGCGTTGTGAAGTTGGCTCGACCGCCCTGCGTGTATGCGAAGTCATCGCCCATTCCCAGAGCCTCGCGCCGCGCAGCAGGCATACCGTCGGCCTTTGATGCCGTAGGTTCGGGCGTAACGCCGAGGTCAACGCCGCCGCCATACATACCGCCACCGCCCATCTGCACGCCACCACCGCCCGTCGTGGGCATTGCAGCGCCGCCACCAACGCCAACGGTTGAGGGTGCGCCCTGCGGTGCGCCGGTAGCCGGTGCCTGCGGGTTACGCGCACGATAGTTAGCCATCGCCGCGTCATACGCAGCGCGGTTGAATTGCGGTCGCCCGTAGGTCACACGCTGACCACCAAGCGGGGTAATGACATTAGGGTTAGAAAGCCGCGCAGTAAGACGCGCCGCCTCTAGGTTGGCAATGCCCTGTTGTTGCGCTGCGCCTGCGTAGTCAGGTGCCGGAGGCGGCTTCGGTGATTTTTTGCCCATAACGGTGTCCCAAAAAACGGCACGCATCGCGTGTCATGGTTAGGAAAACAATATCACCGTCGGTGTCGGCATCCTTTAGACGCGCTTCCTCGGTGAAACCCATTTTACGCACAAGCCTGATGGCTTTCGCGTTTTTACTGCCCACGGGGGCGATGATTTTGTCAACCCCGCAGACATTGAAAGGATAGTCAAACATGGCTGCAATGTAAGCGGGGGTTAAGCGGTCAGAAATGGCGATGTGGCAAACCACGCTGCGCCCGTTCCAGTTCTCGTAAACCACGCCGCCGACAATGTTCTCTCCCTTACGCAATCCGATGGCGTTAGAGCGTTCAGCGTGATACCCGCCGCCCGTATGCCCACAGACCCATTCGCCCACCTCGGGGCCGCTTGTTATATGCCAGCCCATCCGAGTTGATACACCACATCAGTTGAGGCCCATTGAATCGCTAACTTGTTGCTGCTGCTCTGAAACTGTACTGACCCGCAGTAGCCAACGCCGGTAACGCCCTGCCAGTTGTTCTGAATCTCAAGGTCGGAACCCCACACAGCCGTGTTCCACAACGCGCTGTCCCATAGGGCAGTCAGCGGAGTAGAAAACGATATCGGGGCAACATTGTCTGAAATGTTGAAATCGACATTGATGCCAACCCGCACAGACGGGGTGCCGTTGCTGAAAATGCTAGGCCGTGCGCGTGTGAAAATCTTCTGTACGCCACGAGTCTCAAAGTAGTTAAAGGCTTGAAGAATCTTGCCGTTTATGTTGCTTGTGTCATCAATGTAGCCGGTGCTACCCGTTGTCCAAGCCTTTGCCACGAAGGTTGCAGCGCCAAAGTACGGAGTGTCGTCAAGCAACCCAAAATGAAAAGCGTTCCAGTTTGTAAACCTGCACCACGCCTTCGTGATGTTGTTCATCACAAACTGCTCTTGTGCGCCTTCACGCACCGGGACATTGACGATTAGGGCGTTGTTCTTCGGGTTGTACAACATACACCACCCGAAGTTGTCCCTATATGCCGCAGCAGCCGCCGCAAACGCACCCTGTATCTTGTCCGATAGCGCGATGTTGGGGTCGAGCCGCGAGGATTGAAGCGCCGAGGCCATCGGAATCAGCCCGTCAAGCGTCAGCACCAAAAGGTCGCCGCCGTACTTCATCAGGGAGCGGGTGCCGATAGGCGCACCCACAATCCACACGCCAATCAGCGCCCATGTGGAGGCAGATGAGGGGTCGGTGCCGCGATAGACGATTACCTCGCCCTTGTCGGTGACAAATACAAGGTTGTCATCTACGCCGTAACCAGCGTCAATTGTCCACGAGGCCATCGACACCAACACGCCGCCCAGACGCGCAATAGATGACAGGTCAAGAACCTGTGCCGCGCCGCCAACGCTAGAGGTCGGCAGGTACCACGCCTTCAGCGTGTCCTTCTGGATGAACCACACACGGTTCTTGAAAAGCGTTGGAGAGTTGAGCGTAGTGGTTGTAACGCCCGTAATGGCAGGCGTAGACGCGCCCGTAATGCTTGTCCATGTGGTGCCGTTGTAAAGATACGGCGTGTTGACACCGTTAGCGGCATACAGGTAGTTGCCGCCTGCGGTCGTGACATTGGTGTATTCCCACTTGGAGTTGGTCAGTCCGCTGACCGCCGCCGCGCCAATAGCACCCGCAGATGTAGCGTTGTAGAACTTGCCATCCGACACCGCCCACAACTGGTCAGAGGTGCCGCCGCTGTAGGTCATCAGGGTTTCTACATCGTCGGGAAACCCCGTGGCGTGCTTAACATAGCCGCCGCGCAAGACAACATTGGATACGCCGGGAAAGTAATTGTCCAACTGCACGGCATCCGTTGGTGCCATGTTGGCGAGAGAATCCCGAGCGTTCCAACCGCCCACGGGCGACGGCAAACTTGCGACATTTGCCGCAGCGCGTTGAACGAGGCGACGAGAAACAGCCATCAGTTCTCGTACCCGTAGCCGCTGTCAGGGATGTTGTCGTAGCCAATAAGCACCGTGCCGGGACGCGGGGCAAACGAGAGGTTGGCAGCGCCCGTATCCTGTGCAATAGCCGTCTCAAGTTCAGCGAGGTAGTCGCGGAAGATGGCGGTTGTATCGAAGCCCTTTGCCTCGAAATACTTGAGTTTGGTAGACAGCACCATCACACGGTCGGGATAGATGCAGGTGTCGTTGTCTGCCGTCATCGAAGTCTTGGCAGCACCCGCCGCGCTTTCTGCCCATGCGTTGCTACGGTACTCAAAGCCGAGCAACTCGCCAGCGTTCATTCCGGGCCAAATCTGGAAGTATTTGCCGAGCAAGCGGTAACGGATACGGGGGCCGGTCGAGATGTAGCCCGAGAGCAGCCATTCCCATTGTTGCGGCGACTCTGGGCCGAGCATCTCCCAACGCTTGCTCTTGTCCCAATGCGTGCGGTTGACGCTGCTGTAGTAATCCGAGGGCAGGCCGTACTTGACCTTTTGGAACACCAGACCGCCACCGACCTGCGCCTCTGTCGGCTCGTAGTTGATAGAGACAGCCGAGGGAGACAGCACGCCCGTCACATAGGTGGCATTGGGGATACCAACGCCCTGCACCTGATAGGTCGAGTCGATGAGCGAGGTATCGGGGATGCCGGTAATGGTATATGCCGAGGTCGTCCATGTACCCGTAGTGCTGATGGCCTCGGTGTAGAAGGTGTGCTGCTTGGTCAATTCGCGCCAGTCAGCACGCCGCATCAACTCGTACCCCGAGGCGTTCATCAGGGCAAGAATCTGCACCACATCCTGATTGGGGTTACCCGCCACCGTAGCCGGTATCGGTAAACCCAGTTCAGCGGTGACCTGCTGAACCAACGCCAACATGGTTGTGGTGCTCATTCGTTAACTCTCCGCAACGGGTTCCTTCTTCGGGCGACCAGCCTTGCGCGTCATCAACGCTGCCATCTGCGCCTGAAGTTCTGCCAGTTGTTTTTTGGTGTCGTCCAATTGATTTTCGGTTTCCGAGCGATTCCGCTTTGCAAGAAACGCTTTTGCCTTCTCACGCAAACCGGGGCCACCCATGCCGATGCGCTGCAACTGCGCGTCGGATGCGCTGGCAATCTGCTCTACGGTCTGGAACTTCAGGATGCGAAGTTCCTCAATGTGTCCACGGGTAATGTCGCCGTTGCCATCGGTAAACCAGACATCAAGCGAGGTGCCGATTGCGGGGGCATCCTGCTCGTTTTGCTTCATCTGGAAATAGAGATACTGACGCGGAAACCGCTTCTTGTGGTCTTCATTCATCGGCTGTTCGATGATGGTTGTCTTGTCGCCGGGAATGTTAATACGCACAAACGGCTTGCCGTCCCACTTCGGGTCTACATCCTTTGCGATGTAGAACTCGACTTGGAGTTGCTCGTCCGCGTTAAAAATGTCGCTATCTAGAGGCATCGTCGTTTACTCCTGTGGGGAGGTGAGGGAAGAAATCACAGGTTGTTGACCTGTGTTAAGGTCGCAATGACCGAAGGAATTGCAGGCCAGACACTTGTGGCGCTGGCTGCGAGGATTCTAACGCTGGTATCGTCTGTTGCCCACATCAATTCTACATAGTGCGTGGGTTCCAATTGAATTATGAAGTTCCACGCCGCTACCGTTCTGGCTGCGGTGCCTTGAATAGCAATTGTAGTTGCTGTGTTTGGGACATTGGTTCCGTTCTTGCGAAGCCAAATGTAGATGTTGCCAGCACCGCCAGAGGTCTTATCCAATTGCGCCGAGAATTGCACATTGTAGACACCCTGATTAGCCACAACGAGCCGTGAGGTAGGCGACCCGACAGACACCCCGTTGCTGCTGTCGGTGGTGTTAAACACCATGCCGTAGGCAACATCAATCGACGCAGCAACCTGCGTGGTGGTGTCCGAAAACGAACCGTAGTGCAGGATAGGAACCGACCGCCCGAAGCCCTGTAACTCTTCCCAAAGCGTGTTGCTGACGGCAAAGAACATAGCCGAGCAGTCAGGGTTAATCGTGCCAAAGCCTGCATTGTTGATGCTGCTACCCGCGTCATACGGGTACACCGTGATGGGGTTAGCGGTGCTGTTTTTAACGATGACGGTTTCGCCCATCTCCGTCGGTGGAAGTCTTACGCCCGTGCCAACCGCCGCGCTATCTACATTGGTGTAAACATAAGTTAATTGCAGCGCGTTGCCTGCCGAAGTTCCGGCAGCGGTCGCTGTGCTGGTGCCGTCGCCGCAGATGGAAACGGTCTTGAGGCTGTCTACGCCTGCGCCCAGCACCCGTGAGGGTATCGCCATCTCAAGCAGCCAACGCCATCTTGCGGCGCTCTTCGATGATGGCGGCAATCAACCCCGGCCCCTTGGCCTCAACCGTGATTTCTGGCATCACGGAGTAAATCATCTGGAACTCGTTTGCCTGCTGCGCCATCGCAGCATTGCAGGTGAACTTGCGCTTTTCTGCGCCCACATAGACATCCATCGTCGGGCCGGTCATCTCGCCGGTAAACCGCTTGATGCCGTCAGCCCGATTGCAACTGTCGTACCCGTACAACACAAAGTTGCGAAAGCCAAGCAGGTACCCGATGTTGATGGCACGCATCCCCGAGGTGGTGCCGCCGCCGACCGCTAACTTGCCAGCGCCCAGCGCCTTCATCTCCGGCCCTTCAGCCCATGAGTGCCACAGGACGACCTTGCGCTCTTTCAGCGTGTCGAAGGTGACCGGGGGGCAGCGGGAGGCAACGAGGTAGGTGGTGTGCGCGTTATGGCGCTGTATACCGCTTGTGCGGTCACGGGGGTCAAGGTTGACCCACAGGTCAGGCTCTATGCCGTTCTCGCACAGGAAGTCGTGTGCGGCCTTTACAGCGACAATCGGGCGACCGGCCTGTCGCTGCGCCCGGATGTCCTCTACGAAACTAGGCATTGACCACCCACTCGCTACACACACGAATGTTCCATCGTGGGTGCAGAGAGCGGGGGCCAACTCTGGCAACCCACGGGCAAGCGACGAGCGGATGTTGGAACAGAGTTCCTCCGGTTTGCCAGCCGCCTGCACCGTGAGTTCCAGTTTTTGCATGGTTACGGGGTCGCGTTAGACGGAACCGGGATAACCATGGTGAACGCTGCAACCGCAGTCATAGCCGAGGTAGCCGAGGCGGTCACTTCCGTGACCACGCCAGCGACCAGAGCGCCCGACACGGTGGCATCATCCAACCGGCCTTCGGTGCTGGTGGTGTAGAGGGCAACCGCCGGGAGGCAGGAAGCCGACACATTCACCCGCACCTTGCCGCCCAACTGCACCCAGCCGTAGTAGCCGGACGCAATCGACACCTGCGCGAAGCCGATACGCTTGGTATCAGCAACACGCGCCGTCGTCGCGTTGGTTACGACATTGGTCGCAGGGATGCAGACAGCGTTGTACTGCGAGATGGCCGAAGCCGCCTGCACATACACCGCCAAACCACCATCATCGAGCGTCACGACCGTGCCGGGATTAATGGCAGCGGTCGAGTCGGTATTACCGAGAGCAGGGTACGCAAACCCGTTAACAATAACAGTCATTTTCGTATCCCCTATCAGTTAATCAACACGCCGCAGAACTGCGGGCCGGACGAGGTAAGGTTACCCGCCCAGCCAATCAGTTTCACAATCATTCTGTTACTTCGCCTTTCGGCTACTGACCACCCTTTCGGATGGCGGGGCAACCTCTTCGGGTCACCCTCTGCGGCTTCTTTGGTTATACCGCAGTTCAGACTATCGCATGGCGAACCTTTTTCGTTCGCCCCCTCTCACTTAGTCGTTCAGCCTGCTTTCGCTTGGCCCCTGTTGCCCGCTTCCGGGTTTCCAAGTCAATCAGAGAGGGTTTATAGACGCCATTAGTGAATCGTAGGTTTAGCGTCTTGGTTGACAGCCTGACGGTCGCCGCCAATCGGGACAAAGTTTCTGTCCTTGTGGGGGCGGAACATCAGGTACTTGGTGTTGAGGAACCACATATGGTTGGAATTGCCCGTGCCGCTGTTATACGACGACGAACCAATACCACCATCGAGCACCACATCCGAAGCCATGCCAGCGCCGAAATACTTCAGCGAGGCGAAGCCAGCACCAGCCATGCCCGAACCGGAGTCCGTGATGCGCTGGATAGCCTGCAACGACTGCAAGTAGAACTTGTAGTAGTTGTTGTCGGCAACGATGAGGTCAGGCTTGTCGGTACCGCGAATCAACTGCACCGCAACCGCATCCATGTAACCTTGGATGTTGCTGCTAGTGACAGCGCCCGTGCCGTCGCCCGTAGCCGAGAAGGCCACCGAACGCCAGAACGGCCACGCCTGACGGTTGATGCCGCCGTAGGTGCCGCTTGACGGGCTATCAGGCACAGCGGCAGCAAGACCCGTGAGGTTCTTACCCGCGTTGCCGGTGCCGTCACCGTACAGGTCACCGCTGATGCGGTTCGCCAGTTGCGCCTCGGCAACCTCCATACGACCGTCGAGCAGGTCGATGATGGCTTCCTTACCCGAGTTCTGAATCATCTCCAGACCCGAGATGGACACAGCAGACGCGTACTGCGTGATGCTGAACTGCGCCGCAGAGATGGGCGAGTTCTGACCGACGTTCAGCACCTCGTACCCGGAGTACGAATTGGTGTTGTTCGTGGTGGTGTCGTTGTACATGATTTCTTGCAAAATCACGTTACCGCCCGAGAACGTCTTGACGTTCCCGCGCTCCTTCAGACGACGAAGCAACGCGTTGTTGTTCGTCACGTTGTCAGCGAGTTCACCGCTACGGCTCTGAATGTTAGTAGCGATAATGTCGCTGATACTGGAATTGGCATAAGCCATTTCAATGCTCCTATATCAGTTGGTTACAACCGCGAGTTGGATTCTTCAAACGCTTCCTCCAACATTGCGCGGCGACTATGCGCCTTGGGAGCCGTGTTAGTTCCGGGTGTGGAACCTCTGACGCTGACCGCAGCAGCCCGTGCAATTTTCACCGCACGGTTCTTCTCTGTTGCCTGACGCTGTGAAACCTCTGCCTGTCGGGCCGATTGCACTTTGTCAAACAAATCCGAATCAAGCCTAATTGCCTTTTCGTAAGCATCGTCCAGCGTTTCAGCCACCCCAGATTGGAGCAACTGAATCATCGTCGGACGCGCTTCCTCAAAGTGTTCAGCCGTCATCGAGAAATTGTTGATTTCGTTTAGCAGGGTCTGGTTTTCAGCCATCTCCTGCTGTTGCTTCCACCCCATGACCTCGCCACGGACGGTGTTCAGTTCGTTTTGCAACTGATACACCATCGGGTCGATGGAGGGTTGGGCGGTCTGCTGACCACCCTGCATGACTTGGTTAAGGTTGATGCCGTAAGACGCAGCCAATTGCGTCAGGTACTGCATTTTCTGCGCCGGGGGGCTATTACGCAGCGTGTAATCGGCCTGCGCGAGAGCGGCAACCGCCTGCTCCGGCTTCAGACCCAGCCCTTGAATGGTCGGCAGGTACGGCTCCAGCGCCTGATTCATCGCATCGGCAAACTGCGCCTTCGAGAGCAACGGCTCTACGCCGCGCTTCATCTGCTCTTCGCGTTGCCAAGCGTATTCTTGAATCTTGGGGTCAGCCTTTGCCCAATGCTCGTGATATTCCTTCTTCCACGAGGCAGGCGGCTTGCGCCACAGGGGTTCTTCGGCGGCTTCTGCGGGTTGCTCTTGAACCTCCGCAAAGCGGCCTTGCTCGTCCCGCCCCTGTGAAGGGGTTTCCTCGCTCTGCTCAAACTGCTGTTCAAGCAACTCCTTGCGGTCGAGCGTCTCTGCCTGTGGGGCCTGTTCCATTACCGTCTCCTGTGGGGGTCGTGGGTAAATCGGATTTCATCGCGCAACCGCGACAACAACTTGTTGGCATCCGAGTGGGTCATGCTGGACAACTGGTGACGCAGCACATCCACTCGATTGTTCTTGGGTTTTTGCTTGCTGACGAACTTTGTCGGGTCTTCGTTGCCAACCTCGACGCAGCCGTGAGCCTTGAGGTGCAGACGATGCTGCGAACGGGAGGTAATCATGCGCCCGTCAATCATCGACTTGTACGGCGCAATGTCCTGCATGATGTAGTGATGCCGACCGCTTGCGTCACGCTTGCGCTCAACAAACTCACCGTCAACCATTACATAAGTTCGTTTCATAGCAGCAACAATACTTCTTCGTCGTCCATTTCCTGATGCTCTCGCATCAATCGCTCAACCCTATCAATGTCAGTTAACAGGGAGTCCCAGTTAATTGTTGGTTGTGCGATGTTAACAGTTATATGCGGCTCTACAATCGTTTCGGCAATCTCTGGGCGTGCCTCAAGCAGTTGTTCGTAAACCGAGATTAACTCTTGCTTGCGCTTCTCGCGTTTTTCTTGCTCTTCTTCCCAATGTTTCTTGCGCTTTTTATCGCCTTCGTGGGAATCGCCGATGACGATGATGGGCTGGATGGAGGCGGTGAGGGTGCCGGTTGCTCCGGTCGCTTCCACACCGGCAAGTGCAACCTCTCCTTGAAGGTTAACAACACCTGTTTGACCAGATGCTCCCACACCGGAAAGGGCAACCTCGACCGAATCGGTTTCATCTCCAACGACTCCAACGGCGCTGACACCCGTAAGGCCCGTCTCAAGGCTTGCTCCGACGCTTCCCGTCGCACCCGTTGCAGCGTTGCCCGTGAGCGTGACGCTTTGCTGGGTGCCGAGGCTACCGACGCCGCCTGTTCCGGTGACGCTGGTGACCGGGAGGCTGTCCCATTGCGCGTCATCCCATGTACCTGTATTCCACGGCCCTTTTGCCACGACTCATCACGCAATCCGCAGAAGCGCGGTTGACGCATCGTTGGTCGGCATGGTCAGGATGAAGTTACCCGCCGTTACCGTCTGCGACCCGAAGGTGTAGACCGCTACCGCTTTGTCGGCCTGCGTGCTGTTGTACATCAACACAGCGTCAAACGCCGTGGTCAGGGTCACCCCGGTATAGGTCAGCGAGGCAGAGGGTGTCCAATACGCCGTGGTTCCCGTTGAGGTGGGCGCTGTGGCGTTGGAAACGGTGATGCCGCCTGCGCTATACCCCGCGCCCGAAACCTCTCCAGAGGCGTTATAGGCGGTCGTGGCAGCGTTAACGGTAGCCGTGGCCTCGTAGAGCGCAGCCTTGAAGGTGTCCTTCGCGGTCGAGCCACGGGTAGGCGGGGTGCCGATGGCGTGTACGCCGCCGAGGATTTCAACCTTGAACGAGGTACACATTGCCTGCGTGTTAGCCATCAGAATTTCTCCAATTCGCCAAAGAGGGGCGGGGCTTCCTTAAGGTGGACATGGACAGACCGATGCACCAACTCGCCCTCATGCCAATATTCCACCCATCGGGTGTGTTCGTGGTCGTTATCGACCTCGCCCTCGCGCTTATCCAGCAGGGCTTCATCCATCATGCCTTTGGTCGTCGTAATCATTGCAGTCGCGGCTCCAGTTCAAGGGCTTGCTGCACCGCCTCCACGCCCACCGCACGCCCGTCAGGGCCGCGCACGATGCGCTTGGGGGCAGTCAGCGTAGCAAGGGCAGTACGCACGCCCTTCATGTTCTCGTCGTTGGACGATGCCATCTGACCGTAGAGCGCCACGAGGTTCTGCATCGCCTGCCTTACCTCGCCGCCCATGTCTTGCATGACGCGCTCGGTGACGGCTTGCTGTTGCTCCAGAGCGGGGATGTCAAGGCCGGGGTTAGCCGAGATACGGGCGACCATGACCTTTGTGGCAGCGTCCAAGTCGGCTTTGTACTTCGCCATCTGTTGCTCTGCGGCGATTTTCTGCTGTGCAAGTTGCGCCTCAAACTGCTGCTTCATCTGCTCTAGTTGCTGGTCATTCTGCGCCTTGAGCGCCTCGACCTGCGCCGATTGCTGCAACTTGGCCTGCTCAATCTGCATGAGCATCTGCGACTTGGCCTGTTCAGCCTGTGCCTCCATCTGCGCCTGTTGCGCGGCGGGGTTCTCACGGGGCTGCGCTGCCATCTGCTTCAACTGCTCCGTTGCAGCGTCAATCGTACCCTCAAGCGGACGCGCAGCCTTGAACGCCTGCACGCCGTACTTGAGCAAGTCCATCATCACCGGGACAAGTTCCGGCGAGGCTTGACCGACCGGCAGCGCCTGCTGCAAGAAGCCGCCGAAGGCTTGCAGGAACTGGAGCCTGTCCTGCTTCTCTTGCACCTCATCAATCTGCACGAGGCTGTCAGCGGCGATGTCGATGCGGAAATTACGCAGCGGTTTGTCGCGGATGAGTTGCAACGCCTGCGGGATGAGCGCCTTGTCAGCGTCCGACATCTGTTCTGCGGCAGAGTAGGCGAGGATGGTCTGCGGCTGGTACCGCATACACATCACCTGCGCCTTGAGCCTGATGACCTCGGTTGCAAAGAGCGCCACATCTTCCTGCATCGACCGCAGGCGCAGGCCAGCGTACTGACCCTTGATTTGCTGCGCCGTTGCCGTCTCCGAGGCCGCAGATTGACCACGGATGATGTCGCTGATGCCCGTGATTTCGTATATCTGGCCCTTGATGTCAGCGCGTGCCTGATAGCATTGGATGAGCGCCTGCGCGATGGTGTCGAGCGGCAGCAGGTCAACGCTGCCCTTCAAGCCGCCCTTCTCGCTAAACGCCGCCCATTTGTCCACCGGGATGAGGGCATTGTTGTCGCCCTCGGTCATCAGACGCTGCAACGCCGGTTGGCTGGCATCGTACACGCCGCGCACACGCAGCGCCTTGACCAGACCATCGATGCGGTCGGAGAGGATGTCCAACTCCATCGCTTGGTCTTGGTACAGCACGAAGTCGGGGACAGGCACAAGGTTGTCCGAGGTCGTCGTGGCGTAGAGCGGCTTCGGGCAGGGGAAGAACCCCTCGAAGTTAAGCGGGTCGTCACGCACATCAATGAAGTGCGACATACCTTTCGACAACCAGTAGACCTTCAGCGTCTCCTTGTCCCAGAGTTCGCAGATTTTGGCGAGGTTGTACTGACGCTTGCTGTCGCGGTAGGCGTTGAGCGTCTCCGGGCCTTGGTCGGTCGGTATCTGACGCGCCATTTCCTCGCCGAAACGCTCTACAAGCGCCTCACGGGTCATGTAGACCCAGCGCCATACCTGCCCCACCTCTTCCCAAGTGCGGCCCTGTGAGTGTCCAAAGTCCTTCCAATGGACATAATCGACCGGGGCGCGTTCGTACTCAATCTCTTCAAGCGGCGGCGGTGCGCCCTCGCCCTGTTCGATGGCAGAGGTGATGGATACGCCATCGTCCTCTACGCCAATAGGGGCGACATGAGGCTCGTACCGCACCCATGCCGTGCCGCGACCGCCGAGGAACCTGTCCTCGACATCGTATTTCATGGTCGAGCGGAAATCGGGGTAATGCTCAATCTCAAAGTCGATGGCGCGTTCGACCAACCGCGCAGCGACACGCCCAACGGGGTCGTTATCGCCGAAGCGTCTGCTTACATCAGCCTTCGGCAGTTTGGCGTAGACGGCAGGGATGAGCGTCTGGACATTGCTCCAGAGGATGTTGAACTTGGCGGTTTCGTTGCCGCCTGAACCTCTGGTGTCGTCGCGGTAACGCTTGACGAGTTTCTTTACCCGCGCCTGCCACTTGGCAAACTCGTTCTCGTAGGTGCCGATGACCCGCAGGTACTTCTCAAGTTCTCGGCTAACGCTCTCGTCCATCTGTTAGTCCTTCTTGTTTCGCGCAGAGATGGCTCTAGCCTTTGCCTTCGCATCTTCCTTGCTCGACGCACCCCAAGCACGCAGCGCAAGGGCAAGGCGTGTCGGCTTGCCGTTCTTCTCCATCGGCCCAGCCATGTTGCCCATGCGTGCGAGAAACGATGCGCGGCGAGGATTGTCGCCGCCCTTCACCGGGGGCTTGAGGGTGCCGCCCGTTTCGGCTTTGTAGGAAGCGCGGCCCTTGGCGTTCAAACCGCCCTTCGGGTTCTTGCCTTCCTTACGCTGCCACGCTGCGCTCATCAGTAACCCTTTTTCTCTGGTTTAGCGGTCTTGGCGGCTTGCTTGAAGTCAGCAGCAGTCGGTCGCCCCGGCTCACCGGGACGCTTCATACGCTCACCCGACCCAGCCTTGATGCGCTCCTGCTTCGCTAGGATTGCAGCATACAAACCCGGTTTGCTCATTGAACACCCGCAACAGCAAGTTGCAATTCATCATCGCTTAAAAACATTGTGACATCGCGGCACAATTCGTAAAAATCTTCATACGCAAAATTAGATTTCATTCGGTTAACTGCTTGGCATACCAAGATTGTGTTTTGCGGGGTATAACCAATTTTGCTGTTAATACGCTCAATTGAAACCGTGTTTAATTGCTTGGCAATCAATGTCATTTCGCGCCCTGTGTAGGCGCATATTTGTTGCTGTTGATTCCAACATTGAATGATATCCGCAAGCGTAATTGAAAACTCTTGGTTTCGCTTTTCTGCGCTTTTCCGAGCATTCCTCCAGATTGTGATTCCCTTTCCTGCAATCGTGGAGTCTTTTTTTGCACGCGCTTTCGCATTGCCTGCTTGACAGCATTGTTTGCACCAACTGTGCAACCCATCTGCCGTCTGCATATGCCGAAAGAAAAAGCCTTCCGCTTTAACTTCCTTACAGCGAAAGCATTTCTTCATGCGTAGAGTCCGGGCTTACGGTTCATTTGCTAAACAGTCCAACTGCCAGCACGGCAGCGCCTGCACCCGTTGTGACCTTCCACGGGCCGGTAGCCGCGTTGAGGCCAAGTTCCACGACATACACGCCAACAGCCGTACTCGCTGGGATGGAAAGGA
>Ga0208855_1000274_pt1 | contig 14696 bp, 25 predicted proteins | sample LakMenEpi17May12_FD_150708 | JGI IMG/M metagenome (GOLD analysis project Ga0208855, IMG submission 150708) | Freshwater microbial communities from Lake Mendota, WI - 17MAY2012 deep hole epilimnion (SPAdes) | ecosystem: Environmental > Aquatic > Freshwater > Lentic | place: Lake Mendota, Madison...
CCGCTCACTCGGTCGCGATTTAGTGCGGCTAGTTTTCCAGCAAATGGTCACAGCACCGCTCGCAAAAGGTATCTCTGCCGCATTGAGAATTCCATTTATGGCAGCCGGCGGACCCGTCAGCGGCGGCTCGCCCTACGTCGTCGGCGAGCAAGGCCCAGAACTATTTGTTCCACACGCGTCGGGCACCATCGTTCCGAACAACAAGATGGGCGGCGGCAGCGGATCGGGCAGCGGCAGCGTCACCGTGAATTACAACATCGCAGCCGGCGTCTCGCGCGCCGAACTCGCTCCGATCCTCGAACAAGAGCGGCGCCGGCTCAAGGCCGAGATCCCAGACATGGTTCGACGCGGCGGCGGATACCGTGCAGCCTTCGCTTAAACGTCATGGCCATCACCTATCCACTCACGCCGCCGAGTCCGTTCAACCTCTCGCGCTTGTCGTTTACGGGCGTTTCTGCGACCTCGCGCAACACCTCGCCGTTCACGTTGCAGACCCAGCAATACAACTGGCCGGGTCAGGCGTGGCTCGGCTCGGTCGATTGTCCGCCCATGAAGCGCGCGGACGCCGAGGAGATCGTGGCGTTTCTTCTCAAAGCGCAGCGCGGCACGTTTCTTTTTCAAGACTACGCCAACCCGCTGAACCGAGGCGGCGTGACCGGCACGCTCACCGTTGCAAGCGCGACCGCAAACGGGACGACGTTGACCTTCACAAACGCAGGCGGATCCGGCTCCTTTGCCGTCGGCGACTGGCTGCAAATCTCAACCTCGCTTTACAAGGTCGTGCAATCGAACTCGTCAACGAGCGTGGACCTTTTCCCTGCACTCCGCAAAAGCTACGCGGGCGGCACAACTATCAAATACGGCAGGCCCGACAATGCTGAGCGCGCTCAAGGCGTCTTCCGTCTCGCGTCACCAAGCACCGAGTGGGCCATCGGCGAGGCGAGCATCTACGGCGTGGGCTTCGCGATCATTGAGGACGTGGAATCATGAGCATCACCACCGCAGGCCGGTCGCTCTCGGCCAACATGGTCACCGAGGTCAGCGCGTCGCAGCTCTCGCCGATCCTGCTCGCGTCGTTCTCGTTCTCGACGCCGGTTCGGCTTTGGAGCGGTTACGGGACGATCACCGTCGGCGCCGTGACCTACCAAGGCATCGGAACGCTCGGGACAATCTCGCCGGTCGAAGAGACCACCGACCTCTCGGCGCGTGGAATCAACTTTCAGCTCTCGGGTGTGCCGAGTGCATACGTCGCGATTGCGCTCACCGAAAACTACCAAGGGAAAGAGTGCAGCGTGCTATTCGGCGCGCTAGATTCTGCCGGTGCTCTGGTCGCTTCGCCCGTGACAATCTTCGCCGGACGCATGGATGTGATGTCGGTCAATGATGATGGAGATGAATCCTCGATCATAATGACGGCCGAAAACAAACTCGTGGACTTTCGCCGGCCGCGTGAGGTGCGCTACACGCACGAAGAGCAGGAAAATTTGCACCCCGGCGATCTTGGCTTGGAGTTCGTCAACGCGATCCAAGAAAAACAGATTTACTGGGGCAACGCGAAGCTCGCGGCACCGATTCGGGACGGCGGCGACGAGAGCCAGTCAACATCCTACATGTGATGCCAGCACGCCGCGACAACTGGCCGAACCTTCTCGCGCAATTCATCGAGCAACGCCGCGATCAACCTTTCGCGTGGGGCGTGAATGACTGCTGCACGTTTGCGGCTGACTGGGTCCAGCTCTGCACCGGCGTGGACTACGCGCAGGCGTGGCGCGGTCGCTACGTGTCAGGGCTTGGCGCGGTGCGCGTGCTGGACGAGGCGGGCGGCGTCGAGGCTCTGGTGGACGCGCTAGGGCTGCAACGCGTGGCACCGCAGCAGGCCGGGCGCGGCGACATAGTCGCGCAAGAAACCGGGCGCGGGATGACGCTCGGGATTTGTCTTGGCGAGACGACGGCTTTTGTTGCAAAGGCCGGACTTGTTTTCGGGCCGCTTTCAAACGTCGAAACCGCTTGGAGAATTTAACATGCCACAAGCAATTTTTACTCAAGCAGCAGTCAAGGTAGTTGCATTTTTCGCAGGCGTGCCATCGGGCGCAGTTGCGGGATCGGCAATTTACAGCACGGCCGTCAAAGCTGTTGCGGCTGTTTTGAAATTCACGGCTTACGCATCAGCATCAATGGCCGCGTCGAAGCTGCTCGCGCCAAAGATGCCCAGCTTTGCCGACTCGTCGCTCTCGGATCGCTCGCAGGCGGTCCGAAATCCGATTTCGGCGCGGACGATCGTTTACGGGAAAACAAGAGTGAGCGGGACCATCGTTTACCTCAGCACGACGGGCGCGACCAACGAATATCTGCACATCGTGCTGACGCTCGCCGGCCACGAGGTCGAAGCGATTGACGAGGTGTATTTCAACGACGAGCTGGTGCCTCTGGTCTCGAACACGCCAACCGGATTCTACGCAGGCGTGGCGCGCGTGAACAAAAAGCGCGGCGTTCCCGGCGACACTGCGGACGCGGATTTGATCGCGGACACCGCGAGCCTGACCGATGGGAAATGGACGTCGGACCACAAGCTCTCCGGCATCGCCTACCTTTACGTTCGCCTGACGTGGGACGCCGAGAAGTTCCCTAGCGGGATTCCGAACATCAGCGCCGTGATTCGCGGCAAGAAGGTGCTCGACCCGCGCACGGCTACAACCGCCTATTCCGCCAACGCTGCGCTCTGCTTGCGCGACTACCTCACCGACACGTCGCTCGGCATGGGCATGACCGCAGCCGAGGTTGACGATACCGCGTTCGGCGTCGCTGCAACCATCTGCGAGGAACAGGTTCAAATCCTTCCGCTCTCGCCGACTGTTTACGAAAACCGCTACGAGGCCAACGGCGTGATTGTGACGAGCGCCAGCCCAGACGAAAACATCGGCAAACTCCTCAGCGCGATGGGCGGACTGATCGCCTACACGGGCGGCCGCATCGTTCCTTACGCGTCAGCCTACCGGATTCCGACCGTCACGCTGACCGAGAAGCATTTCGTGGGACCGCTCAACGTGCAGACGCGGACGAGCGCACGCGACCGGGTGAACAGCGTGAAGGGCGTTTATGTCAGCGAGACGAACAACTGGCAGGTGACGGACTTTCCGACGATCAGCTCGCCGACCTACGTCACACAGGACAACAACAACGTCTTTTTTCGGGACGTAGTTCTACCGTTCACCACGTCGCCTAGTTGCGCTCAACGGCTCGCCGTGCTGGAACTGCGCCGCGCTCGCGAGGAAATCACGTTCTCGGCACGCTTCCGCCTCGAAGCGATGCAGGTCAGGGCCGGCGACACGGTCATGATTACCAACGAAAAGCTCGGCTGGTCGTCTAAAGTTTTCGAAGTCATGGAGTGGAACTTTGCGAGCGACGGCACGCCGCCACAGGTCTTCATCGACATGACGCTTCGCGAGACCGCGTCGTCGGTTTATTCGTGGACCGTCGGCGATCAAATCGCCGTGCCGGACTCGCCGAACACGACTCTGCCAGACCCGTTCACGCTCGGCGCACCAACGAATCTCTCTCTGACGGCGGACGGGACGACTCAACTCGTGCAGGCTGACGGCACGATCTTGCCACGCATCCGCGTTGGCTGGACGCCACCGGCTGCGGAATTCATTCAGTCGGGCGGCTCGGTCGTCATCGAATACAAGCCGGCCGCAAGCACGACCTACCTGACGTGGAACACGGTCGAGGGCGCGCAGACCGAGGACTTCATCAGCTCGGACATCACGATTGGCACGAACTACAACGTGCGGATTTACGGTGAGAGCTACTTTGGGATTTCCACGACCTACACCGCAGGCTCGATTACGGTGGCGCAGGACACGACGCCGCCAGCAACGCCAACCGGCTTGTCTGCAATCGCCGGCACCGGCCAAATCATTTCACTGGATTGGGCGGACAACACCGACGCGGACCTCGGCGAGTATGGCGTTTATCGCAACACGTCCAACGACCCCGGCGCGGCAACCGAGATCGCACAGACGCGAGCGAGCCGATTCGTGGACGTGAGCCTGACGCTGAATCAAGAATACTTTTATTGGATCACAGCTTACGACCGGGTGGAGAATCAGAGCGCGAAGAGCGCCACAGCGAGCGCCACCGCGGTCGCAGTCGTCGCCGGGCAGACCGATCCGACGCCGCCCGTTGATCCGGCAGCGCCGACGGTCGCATCGACGACGACCTACCTTTCGAGCGACGGAACGGTGTTCGCTCAGATCGTTGTCAGCGTGCCAGCGTTCACGACCCGCACGGCCGTGATGAATGTGCTCTATCGCAAGAGCGGGCAGACTGGATTTATCGTCGCAGATCAACGCAGCACGGGCGGCGGCGCCTCATCGATTGACGACCTTACGCCGAACGTGAGCTATGAAATCGCGGTGCAGGCGTTCTCCGCGTTCGGGATCGGGAGCGCCGTGGTGACCGGGCCGACGCAACTTGCGCCGAGCAAGACGACCGCGCCGGCGGCGCCGATTGCGCTTTCGCCGGCGTTGTCTCCAAACGTGGAGCCGCGCAAAGTTGGAGCGGTCTTTGCGTTCGGTTCGCTTGCCGAGTGGCAGGAAAACACAGAGCAAGATTTTGCTTACTACGAGGTCAAGGCGACGCTCACCAACTCCGACGCTGCGGTGGATTACAGTTGGGGATACGCTGAAATTTTTGAAGCGCGGTTCACCTTTTACAACGCAACTTTGCAAGCCGGCCACGTTCGCGTGCGCTCAGTCAATCGCAGCGGAGTCGCGAGCGCATGGACTTATTTCGGAAACGCAAACGGCTTCGCATCGCTCGGGCTTGTGTTTGGAACTGCCGCCGAATCCGTCGCTGAAGGCAACGACACCCGCATCACCGGCGCAGCCCAGAAAGCGTCGAACCTCTCGGACGTTGCCAGCCCATCCACCGCTCGCGCAAACCTCGGCATCAATCGTTTCTCGCACGTCGAGACCTTCACATCCGTCGGAGCAGCGAGCACGACTTTCACGTTCACGCACTCGCTCGGCACGGTGCAGGACTACGTGCTGGCGTCGTGCGTTGACCCTGCGAACAACCTTTTGATCGCGCACGATTACGCCAACGCGGGCAACACGACCAACGCGACCGTCTTCAAGGTCGAGACCGTTGACGGCTCCAACATCAGCGACGGCGGGCGACGCTTCACGATCCACTTCGTGCAGTGATTCCGCGCTGAGTCTGTTTTTTGTTCAGACGTAAGTCGTTGATTATCAACGCGCACGGATTGCGTGCGATACTTCGCGCACATTTGGCTTTAGATCGTTGGGCGGATGTGTATGGTTTTGCTCATGCCAACCGAAGCGATTTAACGCCGAGGCGCGCAATCAAACATGACCACATCAGAAATCATCACCCGCAGAAACGAAATCGCCAACCTAGCACTCGCTGGGGACACCCGCTACTCATTCGACCCTATCGGCGAAACCGACGGCGACATCAACGACATGGCTGACGAAACCGACTTGCCACTCGCCTATCGCGCAACCAGCACCAGCGACGTTGCCGTTTACTCTGACGGCGAGCGCCACGTCTTAGTCTGCGACGCTCACGGACCTATCTCGATCTACGTCTCAGGAGGTGCCGCATGAGCACCACCCAAGCTCTGACCCAAGCGCTGATCCTCGCGATCACCGCACCCGACCAAGCACGCGCTGACCGCGCAATCGCTCTCGCCGAAAGCATCGGCGCGGGCTGCACGGCGAAGCAGATTGCAGCGGCGAAGCGCAACGCCTCGAAGCTCACCAAATGAAATCCGCACTACTAATCCTCGCGCTCTGCGCCACCGCGCACGCGGCGCCACCCGCCTCGTTCTGGCGGGCGATCCACCTCGTCGAGACATCGGCTCGCACCGGTCCGATCCTCGGCGACGGCGGACGCGCGCTGGGACCGCTCCAGATTCACAAAAGCTACCACACGGACAGCCGAGTGGCGGGCGACTACTCGAGGGTTTCCGACTTGAATTACAGCGTGCGCGTCGCGACCGCCTACCTTAAACGCTACGCTCCGGCGGCGTGGAAGGCGGGCGACGTCGAGACGTTGGCTCGCGTGCACAACGGCGGACCACGCGGGCATCTCAAGTCGGCGACCAAGGGCTACGGCGTGCGCGTCAGGGCGCTTTCAAAATGAACCCACCCGACCAACCATGCCAAGCCACGCCCGCTGGCGATCTACGCCAGCAGATTATAGATAGCCGCGTGCCAAAAAATGAACGGGAGTGGTGGGCTGGTAGGGAAATTGAGAAGCTCGAACGCGAACTCACCGAAACCGAAAGATTGCGCTTTGGTGCCGATGCGGACCGCCGCCGGTTGCGTTGCGAACTCGCCGCCGCGTCACAAGCATATGAATGCGCGATGGCGATTCATGGGACCGTCATGGAGGAACGGGACCGTCTAGCCGCCGAACTCACCGCCGCCCGGTCGGAACGCGACCTCGCCATCACTCGTGTCGCTTGCATCCTTTGGTCTGGCGCAATCGATAAGCACACCTGCGGCGACGTGCAGAAGTGGGCCGACTATTACATCGCCGAACTCACCCGCCTCCGCGCTGAGGTGGAGCGGTGGAAAACCGTTGCCGCGCAGATGACCGCCGAGCGCGAACACAACGCGAACGAAGCGTCACGCCTCCGCGCTGAGCTTCAGGCTAAGCTTGCCGCCATGAAAGACACGCCAACTTTATGACCACCGAACAACACCTCGAACTCCTCACCGAGCTGCGCGCCATTCGCGCGGCTCTCGAAAAGCCGAAGCCAATGCTCAGCCTGACGACTGCTACCGCTACGACCGCGACGCCGGACACTCTGCCGCTGCCAGCGGTCGAGATCCTGAACGCCGGCGACGTGCAGGTCCACTTCGGGAAAAACAAAGACACGCCACTCTCCGCACTCAGCGACAAGCAACTCCTCTGGTATGGCGCGGATCGCCCGTAGCAGCTCAAGAAGGACGGGACGCCATTTGCTCCGCGCGAAGCCGACGTGCTGCTCAAGAACGCGTGCCGCACCTTGTGGCATCAGCGCAAGAGCGGCGCGCCAATCGCGCTCACGACGCAGCCGGCAGACGACGGCGAGAACGTGCCGTTCTAAAACTTCTCGGCGGTTCCGAGTATAAACCCAACCCTACGACGCCGCTGGTGGCGGTGCGAAAATACGCCAGCAACTATTTCCCGAAACGGAAAACCCTCCGGCCAACGACGACCGGAGGGACACACGAAACACACACAACGATACAACATGGACACCAACGTAAAAACAGAGATCGCGGTCGCAGAGACCGCTACTAAAGCACCGATTCAGTTCGGCCAACACGGCGTGCAGCTCCAATCAATCGACGAGGCTTTCCGATTTGCTCGGGCGGTCGTCGCGAGCGGCTGGGCGCCGAAGGGGATGGAAAAACCGGAGTCGGTAATGATCGCCATCCAGTTCGGCATGGAGATCGGGCTGACGCCAATGGCCGCGCTCCAAAACATGGCCGTGATAAATGGTCGCCCGGCGATCTACGGCGACGCGGCGCTGGCACTCGTCCGCTCCAGCGGGCTGCTAGTGAGCTACAAGGAGACCGAGATCGGCGAGCCAGGTAAGGACTCGCACGGCTTCACGGTCACGGTTCAGCGCAAAGGATTCGACGCAGCGAGCGAGACGTTCACCTGCGGCGATGCAAAGGCCGCAAAACTTTGGGGCAAGGCCGGACCGTGGACCGACTACCCGAAGCGCATGATGAAATTCCGCGCACGCGGATTTCTACTGCGTGACCAATTTGGCGACATCTTGAAAGGACTGCGCACCGCCGAGGAAGCGCGGGACATCCCAGCAGAGATCAACGTCACGCCGCTGGCCGACAAGCTCGCGGGCGGACTATCGGAGGCGATCAACAACTAATGAAACCACGCGTCAGGACCGCAGGAATTCCGACCCGTCGCAAAGACGTGCACCTCGAAATCGCAAAGCCGAAGCGGAGGCAGGCCGTCGATGAGACGACTTACAGCCGAAACAAAATGGGAATCGCGGTGGACAGTCGCGGGCGATTCATCGGGCGGCGCGATATCGAAAAAGGCGCGGCACATTTCTGGGACTCACGAAGGAGCAAAAACACATGAGCAACGACAACGACACAAAACAGACAGCCATCATCAACGCAGCGACGGAACAGTTCCGAAGCCTGCTCGAAACCAACTTCCGCAGCATCGCCAAGGCGGCGCAAGACGGATTCATCGAGGACGAGGACCAGACGGAGCCGAAGGCGAAAGCCTCGTTCACCGTCGAGTGGGACAGCCTCGCGCAAGCGCCGAAGGTCGGCGTGAAGATCGCGTGGTCGGTCCGATACAAAGACGAGAGCGAGACGGAGATCGATCCGCTGCAAAGCAAGCTGGGATTGGAGGTGCAGCCATGAACGCACTGATCAACGACGGAGGGCCGGCGTTTCCATCGGTTGGCGAAGGATTCGGGAATCCTAGTTATTCGGCCCCCGGCATGACCCTGCGCGACTGGTTCGCGGGGCAGGCGTTGGCTGGTGCACTAGCTGACCCTACCTGCGATCTTTCTCCAATCGAGTTAGCTAAAATAGCTTACAAAGAAGCCGACGCAATGCTCGCCGCACGCAAGGAGGTGCAGCCATGAGCGCCGAAACCATCGAAGAATACCACGCCAATCCGGCAATCAGTCACTCGAAGCTTGAGTGCTACCGGCGCAGGCCGGCGCTCTACTACAAGAAATACGTCGCCCGCACATTGCCACCACCCGAGGACACCGGAGCTTTCCGACTCGGATCTGCGGTGCATTGCGCCGTGCTCGAAGAGCGCGAGTTCGCCTCGCGCTACATTCTGCGACCGGACTGCGACCGGCGCACGAAGGAGGGCAAGATCCAGTTCGCCGAGTTCTCGGCTCAGCACGCGGACAAGACCTTGCTGGACGCCGGCGAGATGGCGCAGGTCGTGGCGATGCGCGAGGCGGTGGCGGCGCATCCAATCGCGTCGCAGTTGCTCTACGACGGCCACGCCGAGATGACGTGGCGCAAGGATCAACCGAACGCACTCGGCGCGCTGCAATGCCGGACTGATTGGTTCAGCTCGTTCGGCTGCGAAATCACCAACGGCGAACCCTACGCGCTCGACCTCAAGACGGTCGAGAGCTTGGACAGCGACGCGTTCCGCAACTTCGAGCGTGCGGCGTTCAGCTACGGCTACCACCGGCAAGCGGGATTCTATCTGCCGCTCATCAACGAAATTTATCAGCGGCCGGTCTCGCGCATGTATTACGTCGCGGTCGAGAAGTGCGAGCCTTACGGCGTCGCGGTTTACAAGCTCTCGGACGATGCGATTGCGCGCGGTCAGGACGAGAACATCGCGGACCTCGTGCGGCTCAAGCGCAGCCTCGAAACGAACGATTGGCCGAACATCGAGCCGACGATTCACGAACTGAAACTGCCGGGCTGGTATGACAAACAGCGATGAAATCGAACCTCAAATACAAATGGCGAATCATGCTCGTCAGTCCCGAGAGTCGAATCACCGCGCACAAGTTCTGCACGTTCGAAGAGGCGCTGCTCACCGCCGACGAACTCGAGACCGAAGTCGAGTGGCTCGTGACCGGCGTATTCATTTCGCGACACCCAGAGCCATGAACGACATCCTAATCGTTGCAACGGTCGGGATTCTTGGAAGCGCGCCATTCTTTTATCTCGCCGGTTACTTGGTCGGCAAACGACGCGGGCGCGACGAGCAATGGGTCAGCGACTACCTCGCTTACGAACGGAAAACACAAGCCGGCCGAGACAACCTCGGACGGTTCAAGAAACGAAAGGCACCTTATGGTAAGATCAAAATCCCAGCACAACAAAACCAACTCTGAGATTGACCGGCGGCTGCTCGAAATGCAGTCACCGAGCGAGATCGTCCGAAATCTGCGCGGCGCCACGCTGAGCAACGTTCACGCAAGGGCGCGGCGGCTCGGGCTGGCGCTGCATCGCATCACGCCGGCCGAGCGGGACCATCTCGTCTGGTTGCGGAAGGGAGCGAAGAAATGAAACCCCATCGACAACGCATAGCCATCGCGAAAGCGTGTGGCTTCAAATGTAGCGAATACTCAGACGAATTGGCGCAACTTGTCGCGGAGTTCATGCCCGACTACCTCAAAGACCTCAACGCCATCCATGAGGCGGAGAAGGTGCTGAACAACGTCCAGCGAGAGCGGTATCGCACTGAGCTAGTTTACAGCCACGCCGGAAGAGATGTGTTTGCGACCGCCGCCCAACGCGCAGAGGCTTTTCTCATCACGATTGGCAAATGGGAGGACGACAAATGAACACCTTCATTTTCGGCGACCCGAAAGGCCAACCCCGAGCGCGAGCCTTCGCCCGCAAGATGGGCGCGAAGCACGTTGCGCGGATGTATGACTCGGACGTGGCCGACGCGTGGAAGCGCGCCGTGGACCTCGGGATCGAGCGCGAGCTAAAGGCGGCGGGGGCACTCGATCCGGTCGGAGCGTTCGATGTTCAGCTCACGTTTTTCTTTCGCCGTCCGAAAAGCCACTACGGCAAAGGCGGGCACGTCAAAGGAAGCGCACCCATTCGCCACGTCAGCAAGCCGGACGCGGACAATCTCGCCAAGCTGGTGCTTGATCGCATCACGCGCGGCGGGCGCATTTGGCGGGACGACTCGCAGGTGGCGAAATTATGCGTTGAGAAGTATTGGGCCATCACCGACGCGAGGATTGGGGTTTATGTGAGCGTGGAGCGATTCGGGGTGAGCGGGGCTTGACGCGTGGACGGCATCGCATAAACAAAAGCAAGGCCGTGAAACGCCTAAGCATGGATCAATCACTAACTTTTCGTCCGTCAGTCTGCGCGAGGCGTGTTCTATCGCCAAGTTTCACCGCGTAGACTGGCGGACGATTTTTTTGATTTATGAGAATACGAACTATCAAACCGGAGTTTTTTAACCATGACCGGCTTTTCGACGCCGAGCATGAAACCAAGCTTCCTTTGCGGCTGGCTTACATCGGGCTATGGTGCGCCGCAGATCGCGAGGGAAGGTTTCGGTGGGAGCCGAGACGACTGAGGGCGCAGATTTTCCCTTACGAGAACATCGACTTTTCACGCGTGCTCGACGCGTTGACCACGCGTGGCTTCATTGTAAAGTATTGTAAAGCAGGCGTGGACGACGTGTGTTTTGGGTCGATTCCGAGCTGGCACAACCATCAGGTCATAAACAACCGCGAACGAGACAGCCAATTACCGGAACCACCTATTGATCAACAACCAATTGACGCGTGCTCCACGCGTGACCCACGCGTGACCCACGCGGGTGAAGGGGAAGGGAAGGGAAAGGAAGGGAAGGAAGGGAAGGAAGGGAAGGAGGTCGCGGAGGTTTCCGCGATCAGCGACGAGGACTGGCTGAATCAACTGGCAACCAATCCGGCTTACAGCCTCATCGACGTTCGCCGCGAGTATTCGAAGATGCAGACCTGGTGCGGCGTAAACCGCAAGATGCCGACACGTCGCCGATTCGTCGCATGGCTGAACCGCATCGAAAAACCGATGGACGCAGCGAAAGGAAACCGAGCGCATGAAAGCATCATCGACCGTAGTTGATCCATCGCCCGCGGAGCGCCGGCTGATCGCGGCGTGCATGGCTGGCGGCGTGCAGACCGTGGCAAGCGCGGTCAACCACGGCATCAGCGCCGAGACCTTCGCGGACCCGATGCTCGGAATTATCTGGCAGGCGCTGGTGCAGACCGCGACCGAGGACAAGGACACGCACGTTTTTAAGGTCGGACGCCGGGCCTTCGGTTCGGCCATCGATGCCGAGAGCATGGGCCAACTGGCGGAGATCGCCGCGCTTGAGCCGACATCGATCTTTGCGAAGCAGCTGACGATCGAAGTCATCGACGCGAACAAGCGCCGCAAGGCCGTCACCAAGCTCGGACAGGCTCTGGGCGCCGTCACGCCACGGGAGGGCGGCGAATGGGAAGAGGACTGGTCGGCCGCACGGAAAGCGATCCATGAGGCCGAGCTGGCGGTCTCGATCCAAGGCTCGACCAAAAGCCTTTCGGCCATCGTGGACGAATACATCCACGACGAGATGCACGGCAAGGAGGCCGGGGTCGTCGGGACTGGATTGCCACACTGCGACGAGTATTTCGGGAAGATCCGAGGCGGCGAGGTTTGCGTGATTGCAGGCCGGCCGGGCGTCGGGAAGACGGCGCTCGCGATCCAGATGGCTGACTCAGTTGTGCGCGGCGGCGGGAAGGCCATGATCGTCTCGCTTGAAATGCAGGCGCGGGATTTGGTCGGCCGGCTCGCGAAGCAACGACTGGGGCGAAGCGCCCGCATCGTGCGAGGCTGCACCGCGGCCGAGTATCAATCGGCTAAGACCTCGTGGATTGCGTCGGCGCAGAAGATGAAAGCAGACGAGAAGCGGCTGCACATCTTCGAGGTGCGTCAGGTCAAGTCAGTGTCGGACATTGAGGACCGGGTGGCGATGCTGAAGGCTGCGGATGCTCTGCCACACGTGGTGGTCATCGACTATTTGCAACTGCTCCAAGCCGAGGACTCACGCGCACCACGCGAGCAACAGGTGGCGCTCATGTCGCGCCGGATAAAGCTCATGGCGCTGAATTTCAACGTGGCCGTGATTCTGCTCTCGCAGCTCAACCGGGACGCGGAGAAGGACGGAAGCCGGCCGAAGCTCTCGGGTTTGCGCGAGTCAGGCGCCATCGAGCAGGACGCAGATCGGGTCTGGTTGCTCTATCCTGACCCTGACGTGATGGCGGTTCCTGACGCGCCGACGGTGCAGGTCGTCATCGACCAAGCGAAGAATCGAAACGGAGCGGGCGGGATCGCCAAGGTGGTCGAGTTCTTCAAGCCCAGCTTTTCATTCCACAAAAAATTATGAACCTAATCGACGAACAGAATCGACTGCATGCGGAGGGTGGACCGGCGGTGACTGATCCAGATGGATCTTGGGTCTGGTATCATCACGGGAAGATACACCGCATCGATGGGCCGGCGGTGCGTCTCGTCTTTGCTGACGGGCGCATCGAGGAGCAGTTTTGGATCAACGGCCGCGAGATCGTGGCGCCGCAAATTTAATCCTATGAACAAAACCAAAGAAGAAATCGAAGCCCAGATCATCGCTTGGCTCAAGATGAGGACAGGGATCCAACGCAAGGTCCGAGCAAGCACGACTGCACTCGAAGCCGTTGAAAAGAAACTCGCCGACCTTGTGGGTCAACTTTCCTCAAAATCCAAACCATGAAATCCAACACACAAAACATGCAGCGCGGGCCAATGGCCGACGCTTTCGATATCTTGAGCCGACACCCGAGCGACATCAACGAGCACCTGCCGATGCTCTATTTCCTCGCGTCGCAATGCGACCACGTGACCGAGTTCGGCGTCAGGACTGGCGCAAGCACGCTCGCGTTTCTGCACGGGCTGCAAGGGCGGCGGGCAACGCTGAAAAGCTACGACATAAACGACCAGTTCGGCGTTCATAAGACGATGGCACCGCATACGACGGCGGACTGGACGTTTTCGATCTGCTCAACGCTGGCGATTTCTCCGATTGAGCCGACCGACCTGCTATTCGTGGACACGCTGCACCGCTACGACCAAGTGGCCGGAGAGCTTGCGCTGCACGGCGACGCGGTTCGGCGCTGGATTGTTTTCCACGATACCGAGACGTTCGGGACCGTAGGCGATGACGGCGGCGAGGGCATCAATCGGGCGATTGACGAGTGGCTGGCGTCGAGACCGGAGTGGCGGATTGTTTATCGGACGCACCGGAACAACGGGCTGACCGTGATTGAGCGTGAGGCCGCAACGCGTTAATGATTGACTCGCAGCGCCGCACGTCAAAAGCGATGGGCAACACATGACGACACAACAAACACACGACCAAGATCAACGAGAACTCGAGGCTTTGCGATTCTCGGCACGGGCGGCGAGGGCGATCACGACGCTGGAGATGCAGCGGAAGACGATTACCCGTGAATACGGCGAGAGGATCAAAAAGATCCGGGCGCTGATTCTGATTCTGCAACAGCGCGAGAGCATCGGTCAGCTCGGGATTGACGGCATCAACGCGGTCGAGATTTCGCCGGAGCTGAAGAAATTGATTCACAATCCGGTCGGTGACCTGACGTGATCACCGCGACATACGACCGCGCGGCGACCTTCGATGCGTCTTACGACGGCGCACGGTCGGATGCGGGACGGCTTTCGGCTGAGATTATGGAGCGGCTCGTTGAGCTGCACGAGCTGCGGATGACGAGCGCGGCGGACCTATGCCGGCGACTCGGGACGTTGGCGGACCTTTCGCCGACGATGTTTCTGGTCACGCTTAGGCTCGGATCGGGCGATGTGTCGGCGGTTCGTCAGTCGTTCGGGGAGATGGCTGCGAAGACCGGCAGGACGAGGCAGGCGTTGCATTACGAATGGGCGCATGAGATCGAGCGCGTGCGATTGGTGTTCCCGGCGCTTGCTCAGCTCATGACCGACTACCGGCAGGCGACCGACGAGGCGGATAGGCCGGACAAGGACCTGGCGCCGTGAACTACGTTGACCAGATCAAAGCCGAGCAGGACCGAGGCCGGACCGGGAAAGGGCGGTTCGCATCGTGCTCTGGATGGCTCGCCAGACGCCGTTGCGTGCGATTTAAAGCGA